>ENA-OQJW01000157-OQJW01000157.1-human-gut-metagenome-genome-assembly--contig:-NODE-157-length-12854-cov-2.907362_pt1 | contig 12854 bp, 11 predicted proteins | sample MGYA00242619_ERZ504786 | MGnify/ENA primary metagenome ERZ504786 (study PRJEB26092, sample SAMD00036357) | human gut metagenome | host: Homo sapiens | study: EMG produced TPA metagenomics assembly of... | reverse complement strand
CACATCGCTTTCGATAGCATCTATATAGTGCGGATTCTCTTGCAGTTCCCGTGTCCAGTGTTCCACCAAGGGCAGGCTGTCGTTCGCTAACCGGGCAGGCAGTCCGAGTTCCATCATCTTCACGCCGGAGGCCAGTTCCGCTACCAGCCGTTCATAGCGTATGGCATCTTCCGAGGGGGCTTTGCCGCCTTGCATCACCATGCCTTCACGGGCAAGCCGTTGGGCGTGTCCGGTGGCACCTGCCACTTGGCGCATCAGTTCTTGCACATAGTCTTCGTAGTGTTCAAACTGTTTCGCTTCGGGCATATAGACTGCATCTTTGGCGGTATCGAAGTGCGCCATGCCTGCGGCATCCTTGCGCACGGGAAGCAGGTGTTCCCTGACCTGCGCCACGAACCGGTTCACCGTGCTGCGCAGTTGTCGTTCCTCGCTTTGCAGGTAGCCCCGGTCTGCACGGCTGCCGAAGCGTTGTTGCAAATCCCGGTATTTCTCCGCATCCGCCATCGGCAGAGTGGTCTGGTCGATGTTGAACAAGACCATGATTTCCCGTTGGCGCACTCCTTTGTAGAGCTTCTGCTGTGCTTCGGGCAAGGCTTTGTATGCCTCACGAGACAGCATATCTTCCGAGTTATGGCGGTTCACGTACTTGTCCCACTTGTACCAGTTGAACGGCACGCCGTGTTCCTGTTGCAATATTGCCTCTCCACGCTGCTTTGCGTCGGAGAACATCGTATATAGTCCGGTCTTGTAGCCGCTTTGGTCGGTGTGCATGCCCAATACGAGGGAGTTGAACGGACTGACAGCTACACCCTTCGGATAGAATTTCGGTAAATTCCGTCCCGCCGCATTCAGCCAGTAGCCGCTACCGGCAACCGCACCGTTCAGGGCGTTTATCAGGAGTGCTGTCTGTTGGTGGGCGGCCGATTGTTCACGTGGACTTTTTTCTTTCATTGCTGTTGTGTTTATAGGGTTGTTTGATTATTTGAGTAGGATTGTGCGTTCCCGGCCCTCGTCCCGTTCCGCTTCGGCGGCCCGGTAGTTCTGTTGTGCCATTTGCTGCATTTCATCGTGCTTGGCAAGCACGGCGTTGGCGAGTGTGTTCAGGGGCAATGCGCCGCTACGGTGGGCATCCACCACATTGTCGGTCAGTTGGATGCTGCACGGCACTTTGTCAATCACCGCAATCAGGCTGTTCCCTTGCAGCACCGGGTTGGCGATGCGTGGATTGAGTGGCTCATCGGCATATACCTTGTAGGGTTGCACAACTTTGTTCCCTTGCCGTCCAAGGGCTTCATGCCCGGCTTTGTTCAACAGGTTCACGCCACCCATGCCTATCAGTACCATCTTCAGCATCGGGTTCCGTACATACATACCGGTCAATATGGAAGCGATGGGCAACAGGTTGTTTTGCGGAAGCAGTGATTTCGACTTGCCGGTAAACAGCCCGAAAAGGATGTCGGGCAGCATGGAAATGACATAGCCCAAGTTTTGGCCGATGTCGTCCAGACCGTCCAGCCCGAAAGTGCCGAACAAGTCGCCCCAGCCGTTTTCATTCCTCTTTCCCTGCGTCTCACCGCTCTCCGTAGGATGCTTGTCCGCCATATTATCTTGTTCCGTAGCCGTTTTTTCCGTTTCCCTTTTCGCAGTTTCGACACGTTCCTTTTCCTCTTCCTCTTGCATCATCGCTAGATATTCTTCTTCCCGTCCAGGTGCCACCACCATGGGCACATCCCCGTGTCCGGGTTTGCGCTCATTGGAAGAAGGCTCGTATGCCGGGAATGGCCACCCATGCGGAACCTGCGCCTCGGCTTCCATAAGTTCCGCCCAAAGCGGTTTTTCGGTCAGTATGCCCATCTTTTGGGCCAACCGCTCGTTGAGCGACAGGATGTAAGGGTTTTCGTAGGATTTTACTGACCTTGCCTTGCGCACGGAAGTCGGCGAACACATTATGTTCGCTGCCGAACACGCCACGGCTGATACAATCCTCCACCGTCATGGCCGGAGCATCCTCCGTTCCGTCCATGAATTTCCCCACCGCATAGCTTACCGCTTCCACGCCGCCCAGCTTGATAAGGCTTCCCCACGAGGAAATACCGCCCATCATCACGGTGTCCATGCCGACACCCACCGCTGTACCCCATGCTTTCTCCGCACCGCTTGGCCGGTAGGCGGCTTCGCCACGCCGTTCTATCTCTTGTTGCAGGGGCGACTTCATCATGCCTTGCGCCAATCCCAGCAGGCTGCCTTCCGCACCTTTCCGCAGGATATACTCCACGGATGATTTCGGCATCTGCTCGACCGCCATTCGGTCAATCATCATCTGTTCCACCCGGTAGTCCACGTAGGCAAAGGCGAGGTCTCCACCCAGTTCCTTGGAGAGTTCCTCGTACTGTTCCCTACCGATTTCCGCTACAACGGCATTGCGCCACTCTCCGGCAAGCAGGCTCAGGTCTTCCACGGTTTCCGGGGTGGCGGCTATCCGTTCCCGGCACATTGCCACATAATCCTCTGTTGTCTTGCTGTTCCACTCGCCGGTCTGCCGGAGATACGGCAAGGAGTCGTCCGGCATTCCGTTCGCACCGTTGGCGAGAGAGCGCAGCACGCCGGCAGTACTGGCGTGGTATGCACCGATTTCTTCCACCTGCTTTTGCGTAAGGTAGGTTTGGGCTTCCTTCATCACGGGAGCCAGCTGGCTGTTGAAGTAGTTTTGCAGGCAATATTCGATTTCTGCAAAATGCTGGGTCTGTCGGGGTTTGCTCATGTCAAATTCATTTGTTGCAATAGTTGTTCTTTGGTCTGTTCTATGGCGTGGTGGTACACTTCCATCTGTTTTGGAAAGTATTCTTCCAGCATCGTATCCTTGTCAATCAGGTTTTGGATGAACTTTACCGCCACTTGCCGGCTGATTTCCACGGAGGCTTCGCCTTCTTCTCGGTTATTGAACCATGCCTTCGTCCACCACCGCATTCCGGCCTTGTCGGGATATACCGTCACCAGCCGGGGAATGTCAAAACTCTGCACGTCTATCTCCAAATCGGTAAGCGGGTCCACCATGCCGCAAGTCGCTATGGCTTGGTCGGCCGTTTTTTTTTATCGTTTTCGCTCAGCGTGGAAAGAAAAATCTCGTGGCGCAAAGCGAGGTAGTTCAGGAAGTCGCTGATAAGCAGGTTCTGCACTTTGGCGGCTATCGGCATCGAGCGGTCTCCTATCCCCAACGGGTTGGCGAGCGAGGGTATCATCTCATAGAAATAGTTCTTCACGGCGGACTGTGAGAAGATGTTGCGCAGCGATTGTTCCGTATGCTCCGGCACACGGTAGCCGCCGTTGCCCACTTCCAGTAGGTACTCCGGGTAGAAGCGTAGCATCAGTTCCTCGATTTCCTCCCGGTCATCGTCATACATTGTCGGAATATCCATTTCCATCGTCTCCAGTTCCGGCATACCCGGATGTCCTTGCTGCCGCATTGCCAGCAGGTTGCCGTACAGCATGGCAAGGAACTCCATCGGATTGATTTCCTCCCCGTCATACTTCACTTCGATATGCAGTAGGTCTCCGCTGATACCCACCACGCTGCCGGCCTTTACCCGTGCGCCGAAGGGGGCAAGTGCGTTGGCAAGGTGGGCGTAGGTCACTTCATACTTACCGTAGCGTATCACTTGGTACAGCCCGTGCGTGGGGTTGCTGCCGATACCCGACACCACACCGTCCGCTACGGCGGTAAGGATATAGCGGTGGGTAGCGAAGTCCACACCATGGTGGAAAAACTCCTCCTGTGTCATTGGGTGGATCTGCTTCCCGTAGCCCAGCGTCAGGCTCACTTCTCCTTTACTCTCCTCAAACGGCATACAATAGCCGCTTTTCGATACCAGGTTCATTTCTTGCGTATAGTTCATTGTCTTTTGTTTCAAGCCTGTTGCCAGGCGATGTTTATATGGATGTTATCTTTTAAGAAGCTGAATATGTGTACAATCACTTCCACTGTCCAGCCGTTTCCCAACATACGGTATTGTTGCGTGTCGCTGCATTTCCATTGGTACCATTCCGGTATGGTTTGCAGGCGTGCGCACTCCGTGGGTGTCAGGCGGCGGATGCGTCCGCACGACATACATATTTCTCCAAAGGGGAGCGGATTTTGGGAACAAGTGCCTGTCTTTCCCTTTCTGTCCGGCCTGCATCCGGCCAGACCAGCCCATATCAAGTTGTCTTTCTGCACGCTCGTCAGGCAGTTTGTCTTGCCGTCTGTCCGGGGTTCAAGCTGTTGGATGTTCTTTCGGAGTTCGGCAATGCTGCCGGCTTCGTATGCCTTGCGTATCCGCTTGCCATACTCCGTCCTCCGGGAAGTGAGGCAGGTCTCTCGTCCACGCATGGCCATACAGACATAGTTCGTGGTCAGGTTTCCTTTGGCCTGTGCGGTAGCCGTCAGGCAGTGGCTTTTGTCGTTGTCTCCCAGCACGTTCATGTCGGTATTCCGTTTCTCGCCATGCCTTTTCAGCCAGCCCATCATCTTTTCGCTCAAGTAGTATTTCTTGTCCGCTTCTTCCTCTACGATGTGCCGGAGGAATATCTTCCGGTCTTGAGGTTGCGGAATGTCGGCGTGCAGTTCACCGAACAGCCCGACCTTTTTTGTCCGTATGTTCGTCCAATAGATGCGGGCACGATTCTGTGCCGACACCAGGGCGGAGTTGATATGCACCCCGAATATCCCGATAGCCTCGCTCAGTACACGTTCCCATTTCTTGCCCATTTCCACATTTTCTAATAGGAACAGCACATCAGGATTGTACATGCGAATATCTGTCAGGATACGCATATATTCCCAAAACAGGTATGATTCCCCTTCAAACAGGAAGCCTTCACGCTTCAATTCCAAATAACGCTTCAACGTATAGATTTCCTCCTTGTCTATGGTGGACATCCCTGCTCGTTTCCCGGCAAAGGAAAACGACTGGCAGGGGCTTCCGCCTATCAGCAGGTCTATCGGCTCCAGTTGGCGCACGTCCACTTGTGTGACATCGCCGAGTTGTATCGTGTCCGGAAAATTCAGTTGGGTTTGCCGGATAGCGTGTCGGTCTATTTCGGAGGCGTAATATGTTTCCGTCCGGATGCCAAGTCGTTTCAAGGCAATCTGTCCGCATGACATTCCGTCAAACAAGCTCAAAACCTTCATTCGTCTCCGTTTTATGGTTGAAATATGTGCTGCACTTGAATCCTTTTCTCGGTATGAAGTCCTTGAACTCGCAGCTCAGGAATATCCATCTCTTATCGGCCCAGCCTGCCAGGTCCTTCTGCCATTGGGGAATGCTTTGGTTGGGATTGTGCAAATCCCGGTACGGCTGGCAGTAGGGCAGAAAACGCCTCCCTTTCTGTTTCCAATGGTTCACACGGGAAAATGATTCTTCAAAATCATTGAGCAGGATGCAATAAAAGAAGTATTCCCCCTTGTATCCGTATTTATCTATCAGAGCCGTGGCACGCTCGCATTCCGCTATCTGCGCCTGTGTATCACAACCGAAGCGGATGTGTTTCAGCCATTTCACCTGTGCAAGTAGCTTCGCTGTCTCATCCGTTACCAACCGGGCGTCCAATCCTTGGTTGAAGTCCACACGCAACCCCATCCGGACAATCTTCTCTATCTGCCCCAGTCCGTAGTCCGAGGCCAGTACATTGTTATCCATGAGGATGATACGGTTACGCCCCTCCACCGCAATCTCTTCTATATCCATATAAGGATTGATATTCCCTTCTTTCTGGGGTACTACGCACCACTTGCACCGGTTCGGGCATCCCCGTGTCAGAAAGCCGTAAGCCGTTCTTTTGTCTATTCCATACAGGCTGTAATCCGGTACGGCTCTGTCTATCTCTGGAGGTAGTACCTTTCCTATGTCATAGCCGGTTCCCCCTCGTTCCGCTTCGTCGGCGTTCAGGAAATATGCGTAATCCGGCGTAAAGGTGAATACTTTCGCCAAATATACCTTGTCGTATCGGCTGAGCGGACTGTACCACTCCACACCGATTCCGCCTGCGCCTTGTGGTAGCTGCTGATTTTCATCAGTGCGAGGTTAGGGTAACGGCTATCTACTGCCAATAATCCGATATTCATTGTGTCTCTTTTGTGTTTGTCTTCAGAAGTAAATTCTTAATTTCTCATTCTTCATTACCTTCTCATTCCTCCCGGCCGTCCCTGTTCTTCACTCACCGCAGGAGTCAACGGTTGTGCCACTTTGGAATTGTTACCAATCAGCATCATGCCCAATAACGCCCCGGCAATCTTTCCAAGCCAACCGAAGCGTCCGAATACCAGCATGGCAGAAGCCAACAGTCCGAAGATGCCCAGTCCCGACACGTTCCCCTTACCGAGATTGCCGAAGAAGTTCCCCAACATATCCATGCCGTTGCCGCCGGTCATGTTCCGCAGAAAAGTACCCACACCACCCCAAGACGCACCCATCGATGACACCGATTGGCTTACCTCTTGCAGGCTTTCCCCGGCTTTGTCTGCCGCATCCGCTATTTTATTTGTAGCGTTCCCTGCCATTTCCAGTCCCTTGTCAACGGCTTCTTCCCCGACCAGCAGGTCTGCCGCCGCACGGACTACCGGTTTGTCATTCACAAGTTTCTCCCAAGCGAGATATCCCATGCCACCACCCATTACCGCTGTTTTGGTGGCATTTCCCAATCCTGCAAGTGTGCGGTTGGGGATGCACAAGTGCTCCTCCGATACTGCGTGCCGTAGTTTGTGTTGCCGAGTGGTTGGCTTACTTTTTGCCTATACCTAAGATTGTTGACCATTTTCCCATTGTCGTGTTGATTGTGTTTATATGATTCCTTTGATTGTTTTGTTATCGGTTTCCGCTCCGTTTCCATCGCCGCATGGCAGCCTGCACGATTCCAGCCTTGTCCGTTGGCCTGGGTCGGCTCCCTTCGTCAATCTCCGCCCATACGTCAACAAACGAGGTATATTTCACGGCGAGTGCCAGATGCTTCAGCTTCTTGTTCATCCGTTTCAGCTTGGGGCGTATGGCGAATACAATCTCCATGCGTTGCTTCTCCGTCATTTTCGTGTTGTTCATACACACCTGCCGGATGTCGTTCACGATTTCCACGCTTCCCAATATCAAGTCACGGTAAATTTGGTTCCTCCGGGGTGTCAGTGCCACGGCAAAAGCCCCTTCAGCGTGTTGCCTAAGTTGCTTCGACAAGTCTCCCATGTTGTCCGACAGCCGTCCTATCTCGTGGTAGAAGCCATAGATTTGTGCCGCATAGCACACGATATCCCGGAACGAATCAAGATAGTTGTTGAATGTCCGTTGCAAATCGGTCGTGCCTTCCACTTCTTCCCGCATCCAGAGATGTCCGGTTGTCTGCATCAGCATCGCCTTTTCTTGGCTTTTTTAGCTCTTTCTCCGCCTTGTTGGTGTAGCCTAATATCATCCCGGCCAGTGTCGGGTCAATCTGTGCCTCCACTTTCGCCGTCCCTGCCAATAGCAGCAGGATAAATCCGATGTAATATCCAAGCCATTTCTTCATGTGCTCTTTCTTCTTACGTTAATACCTCGCCGCTCTTGCCGCCCGTTTCCACCGGTCTAAGGCAAGGTGCGCTATCTCGCTGTTGTCCCGGTCAATCATTCCGGAGGTGATGTTGTTCCACACGTCCATCATCGTATAGTAGCGGATGCTCAGACATAGTTTGTTCAGTTTCTTGTTGAATGCGCCTAATTTATCGGCCAACGCCCACATCGTTTCACTCCGTTCCGCACCGGTCAGCATATTCTGCGGCCCTCCGGTGGCTACGGCATTCCGCAGCAGCGTATAGACCGTCACCAGTTCCGTGGCGGTCTCGATATACAGGTTGTTCATCGACAACGTGGCGATGACGCCCAGCGGATTATTGCTTACAGCCTTGCGTAGCCTGCCCAGTGAAATGAAGATGCGCACGCCGTCCTCATACAACGTGGTGGCGGCTTTCAGCGAGGAAGCATACCCGCTGGCCGTTTGCAGGTAGCTGCTGTATTTCCGTTCCCATTCATGGATTTTATTGAACTCGGCGGCAATGGTGTTCTGCAAGGCAGCCGTGCGCAGTTGCCCGTCCGTCTGGCTCTCTATCTCTCCATTGATAGCCTCATTTCCTTCGGCAAGTGCCATCCACTCCAGCGGATTAGTCTGCACATATTGTGCCACTGCACGCTGTACCCACAGAATGCTCATAAGCAGCAGGAGGCTAACGGTTTGTAATCTCATAAATACCCTTTCGTTGTTTATTGGTTTCCACTCGTTCACGGATATGATCGACAAGATTCGTCCGGTATTCCACGCCGCGTATATCCAGTTTGGGGGTCATGCGGTCTCCCGAATACACGCTCACAGTTTTCAGCCCGGTCAGTTGTTGCAGGAAGCTGCGGTGTTCCCTGAAGTCCACTACACGGTACAGTTCCATGTAGTCGCAGCTTCGGCTGAACACGCCATGCCGGTAGATTATCTGTTCGCTGCTGATAAGGTATTCGGTACGGCGCAGGTAGATGAACCGGTACAGCAGGTAAAGGCTGCACAGCACGGAAGCCCCTGACAAGATACCGCTACCGGCAAGGTTCTCTATCCAGGCACAGCCGTATCCGGCAAGGCAAAGCAGGGAGCGAGGGGCAGTTCATCAATGGCAAATTGCATGGAATGCGGTCGGATGACAAGGGTTCCGTAGTGGGCGGTCTGCATAGGCTTCATGGGGATTATCGGTGAAAACGGGGTTGGTATTCTTCTCTCATGCCCGAAAGTGAGTTGGTTATATCCGTTTCCAACCGGGCAAGTTCTTCCTGTATCTCATACATCTCTTGGAAACCTTTGTCCGGCATTCCCCTGTCATTGACTTCAAAAGATTGCACGACTTTCTCTGCCCGTTCAATCCGTTTGCGTACGGCTTCATGGTCTGCTTCATCATACAGGCCGGTACGGATATGTCCGGGATTGACTTCGGGCAAATCGGACAAGGCGCGGTTCAGGGTAGCCCTGCCACTGATTTCCCAATCATCAAGTTCCTTTTCTTCCGTTTCCATCCGTTTGTCAAGCAATTGGTCGTTCCAGTCCTTGTAACCTTCAGCCGCCGGCTCATAGATGATGCTTCCCATCACAGGTGTGCCGGACCGGGATAGCATTTGTAGAGCTTTGGAGATAGCGTGCAGGTCGTTTTCCATTTCCTCCAGTTCCTCCTTGTTTGTCGCACCGTCAGTACGGCTGGTTTCATAATTGTCCCTACGGTTCATATACATCTCCTGCAAATATCCGTCACCCATTTTCATGTATTTGAGAACCGCATCTTCCAAATCGGGTTTCAAGGTATCTATGCCCAGGCTCGCTGCCACTTTCTTGAAGTCAAACGGTTCCATTGCTATTTCATGGCGTTGATAACCCCCACTGCAATCTTGCACGATTAAATTCCCGGCTTTCGACAGGTAACCGGAGAACTCCCTTCCGGCATGGGTCAGCGCAAAATTGATAGCGAATACCTGTCCGGAACGGTCACGGTCAAAACAAAGGTGGTGTGTGGCAGTCGGTGTCTCTGCCATCATCCCCTTGAATTGTTGCTGGCTCGGCGACCCTCCGGTGGAGACAAACACCGAATCTTCCATATTCAGTGTACTTGCGTTCAACTGGCAGAAAGCCATCGCATCGAGCGCACTCTCAAACCAATACACGTTTCTCACTTCAGGTAAAGCCAAGTGTCCCGGATTACCTATCCATATTCCTTGCGTGGCGTTACTTCCGGCGGCCATGCCCTTATACACCATTTTTCCCTCCCGGTTCGGGCGGCTTCGTTCCTCCAATCCGGCTTTTTCATCCGGCTTGTTCGGCAGGGTTAAGGGAAACGAGAGGTTGGTATATCGCTTCCCGTCCGTCCGCAGCTTGGTGGTCAGGAAGATATTGTCGGCAAACAGCCGTTGGGTGGCAAGGTCGATGCCACGGTTCTTGAAGTAAGGATAGAATTTCTTCTGGCTCTCCCAGTTGCCCAAGTCAAAGCTCTGCCATTCGTAATCATTGGCGTTGAAGGGTTTGTTTTGCTTCTCCGGATTCAAGACACGGGCATTCCGTTCCGTGACAGGTTGGTTCAGCAGGCGGTTGCACACAAGGTTCACCAGCCTGTCCTTCGACATCCCCGGCGTATATTCCGCAAAGAAATGCGGATGCTCCTTGATAAAGGAGATGATGTTGTAGTTCCGCTGTTCGGGCGGTTGGAAGCAGCACATGCCGTTCCGGGTGACAATGAATTTGTCACCACGAATACGGCGGCCGTTGCTGTCCAGGCGAACGTAAGAGGGGTAGCGGATACCGTCCTTCCGGTTCAAATGATACCCGGCATCCTGCAACACCTCTTGGATGTTGATGCGTTGTTTGAAATCTTCATAGGTCAGTTCCGACATAATATAAAGGTGTGTTTGTGTTGTGTTCTCTTTATGGGTTTACATTCCGTGGCGCATCTCGTGGCGGATATGCTCATTCGCCGCCGCCTCAAAGTTTCGTGTGGCCACATCCATAGGCGTATCCACTCCCGGTTTGAAGTAGGGGTGTAGCGCAGGCCCGTGGTGGTGATGTTCGGCGAATATCACCGGTCTTGAATGGCAGTGGTGGTCATGCCCCAGTTCCGCAGCCACGGCTGCGCCGGCAAGCAGGGCGGCACCGATTTTCGTCCCAACGGGGTCCGGTCTCTCGACTTCATATCCACCTCGCCGAACACTTTGGAGAACAGCTTCAGGCGGTGGTAGTCGTCAATAGCCATAAACTTGTCGTATTGCTTCTGCGTAATCTCGTGGCTCACCCGTTCGCCGTCGATAATGGCGGTCATCTTGTATGTTCCCTCTTGTCCGGACGGCTCCACACGGATGTCATCCACTGTCACCTCCCTGCCATGCTTTCCTTCCCGGTACCAGCCTTTGTCGGGACGGATTGCCGCAAGGTCGTTGCCGTTCATTGCCACGCCGCCCCTCGGCAATCCCTCTCGCAGCTCCCGTTCCGCTTCCACCGGCATACCGCCGGCAATCCTTTCCGCCTGTTGTTGCCCCACGGCCAACCGGCTGTTCAAATCTTCCAGCACCTCCGGGTGCAAGGACAGGTTCACAGTCTCCCTGCCATTCAGCATTTCCAACGTCACTTTGCCGTCATAATCGTCTTGGATTACCCCGTTGATGATTTCCAGCCGTTTTTCCGCCGTAGCTTCTTCCAATGTGTTGGCGGTCAGTGCGGCAAGTTCCTCCTCTGTCAGGTCATATTGCAGGTCCGCATCCACCGCAGCCGACTGCACGGTCAGCGTTCGTGTCTCGCTATCCACGATAATACCGTGGCTTGCCAGGCATTCCTGCCATCTCTCGTTGGTGAAATACACCGGCGAGGCTACCAGTTCCTTGTAGGGCTTGGCAGACTCGGTGCTTCTCTGTCGGGGGTGTATGGGCGTCACCACGCTCTGCAATTCTTTCAGCACATCCCTCTCCGCTACCGGGGCGGTGGCGTGTCCTTTGTAATAGAAGCCGTAGCCGCCCGATTGTAGTTCCCCCGGTTTCATGCGTCCGTCAGGGCGGTTTGGCACGATAGGCGCACCGGGATAGTAGAGGTCTCCGCCGATGCGCCGCAGGTGGAAGCCCCCTTGTTGCCGGGGTGTCCAGCCGAGAAAGCCGTGGCAGATCGGATGGAAAGGACGCATGGGCATTCCCACACGCCCATACTCTCCGGCACCGGTACGGTAGCCGTGCAGTCCCATGGCGACCCGTCCGTTGGCGTTCCGGGCATGTACGAAGTCTTTCGGCAGGTCGAAGTCGGCGGCCACGATGCTCGCAAAGGTATTGTAACACCGTTTGTTGGCGGAGTTCGTGCCCCAGTCGGTCAGCGCACGCAGTTGCTTCTCGCCGATAGGATAGGTCAGCAAGGGCGAATCATGCCCCTGCACAATCAAGGCAAACCCTTCGCTGCTTCCGGCAAGGTAGCCACGCATACCGTTACGCAGCAACAGGTCTTGCATTTCCGGCGGTAAATCCAACGGCCGGGGATTGGTATTCTTTCGGATAGACATATTGTATTCTCTTATTTAATGGTTCAATCAAGCGTCTCCGTTCGCTATCGCTTCCTCCAGTTCCTCTTGCTTCATTTGCAGGAACTTCCAGGCGGTTCCGTCATTCATCGGCAGTTCACGCAGGCGGCAATACCGCTCATACTCCTGTTTCCATGCCTTGGAGTGGTGGGTCACATACCCCAGCCATCCGAACACGCCGCTCTGCACCTTCTCCACAAGCGTTTCTTCCGGATAGAATCTTTCCGTTTCCAATTTTTCATTCATCATTCTTAATTCTTCATTTTCAATTTGCCTGCCCCGTTCTTCTTCATTTCCTCCCACATCTCTTCACTGTACTCCTTTTCCTCCACATAGTCCAGGTTGCCCTGTTCGTCCATCACCCAACAGCCGAAGCACCCGAAGTTGTATTTTTTCAACCCCTTCTTGTTCTGTTCACGCCATTGGCGTTCATCCCCGATACCGATGCGGATGCCGGTAGGGTCATGCAGGTCGATACCGAGTGTCAGCATACTGCCTTCGTCAACCAGTGTCAAAGGCTCACCGTTCTGCAGACAGTTCAGTTCGGCGTTGCTCAGTTCAAAATAATCGCAGAAGTATTGCAGGTTACGGCCGATGACGGGTGTCGGCACGGAAAGAATCTGTCCGGTGCCTTCGTCTATTTGGTGGAAGGCTTGCACCTGTCTGCCGTCCGCATCGGTCATGGTAGCCATCACCGCTTTCCCGGCTTCCAGCTTTTGGCAGTTTGCCTCGCTGAACTGTTCCAATCGACTTTGGGCAAGCACCGGATAAAACAGGATGTCCGCTTCCC
>ENA-OQJW01000156-OQJW01000156.1-human-gut-metagenome-genome-assembly--contig:-NODE-156-length-12894-cov-3.392496_pt1 | contig 12894 bp, 7 predicted proteins | sample MGYA00242619_ERZ504786 | MGnify/ENA primary metagenome ERZ504786 (study PRJEB26092, sample SAMD00036357) | human gut metagenome | host: Homo sapiens | study: EMG produced TPA metagenomics assembly of... | reverse complement strand
AAAAAGTAAACCTGACAGGTTCTGTGGCAACCATCTCATCCGATAAACTAGTCAACCGCACTAGTGCCAATGTCACCAACATGCTGGCAGGACAAATGCCGGGTGTCACCATTATCCAAAATACCGGTCAGCCAGGAGCTGATGCCGGAGTACTGCGTGTACGTGGTCTAGGAACCATGGGAGATGCCAGTGCCATGGTTGTGGTAGATGGAGTAGAGTCTACCATGAGTAGCGTGGACCCCAACGATATTGAAAACATCTCTATATTAAAAGATGCAGCCGCCTCAGCCATTTATGGTGTACGTGCTGCCAATGGTGTTATTCTTATCACAACCAAAAAGGGAACCAAAGGACGTGCCATTGTATCTTACGATGGATATGCAGGCTGGCAAAGTGCCTCACGTATGCCCAATTTTTTTGGATTCTTACAATTATGCAGTGCTGATGAATGAAGCTTACACCAATGACGGTTTGAAAGGTCCGTATGACGAAACAGCCTTGCAAAAGTTCAAAGACGGAAATGATCCCGACTTTTATCCCAATTCCGACTGGCTGGGTACACTACTAAGTGAAAACGGCCTGTTCAACAACCATCATTTGAGTATCAAAGGCGGTGGAGACAAAGTAACTTACTCGCTGGCATTCAACTATCACGATAAAGACGGATTGATAGTCAATACCAACTACAACAAGTTCAATGTACGCGCCAACATTGACGCTCAGATAAACAGTCGTCTGAAATTGACTACAAATATGGCAGTATACCGCAGTAATATGACTGCTCCAGCAGCAGGTATCAGTAACCTGATGCACTATGCTTTCCGTGAAACTCCGGTTACTCCCATCCAACTGAGCAACGGCAACTATGCTTTGTTCAAAAACGAGCACAACTCCGTAGCCTATGCACGTGAAGGAGGAACCTACAAAGAAACAAACAGCAATTTCCAAGGTAACGTAGGAATGGAACTAGACATTATAGACGGACTGAAACTGAGAGGGATTGCCGCTTCGACTTTCAACCTGACCGACAATCCCACCCACGTCAATACCATGACATTCTATCAAGCAGGTTCAGACACTCCGGTAAAGAAAACCACCAACTCCATCACAGAGTATGATATCAAAAGTATGGAACTAAACCTGCAAGCTTATCTGGACTATAACAAAACCTTCGGTAAACACACTGTAGGAGCTTTACTGGGTTATTCACAAATTTATAAACAGACACGCTACCTGCAAGCTTACCGTAAGAACCTGCCCAACTCCAATTCGCTGGACCAGATCAACGCCGGCGAAGTGACGGGACAGACAACATACGGTACAGAAATAGAATACGCTCTTCGCTCAGTTTTCGGACGCGTGAATTATTCATACGATAACCGTTATCTACTGGAAGCCAACCTGCGTTATGACGGTACTTCACGCTTCCCTAAGAACAACCGCTTCGGCGCATTTCCCTCTTTCTCCATCGGATGGAGAATCTCAGAAGAAGAGTTCTTCAAAGTTGATTGGGTGGATAATTTGAAACTACGTGCATCATGGGGATTGCTGGGTAATCAGGAAACCGTAAACTCAGACAACAGTTCCAACTATTATCCGTATCAGAACACCTATCTATTCGGTTATGACTACAGTTTCGGAAACACTTTGACTCCAGGTATCTCCATTTCCAGCCCGATGGCCAACCAAGACATTACGTGGGAAAAAACAGACCAATGGAACGTAGGTGTGGACGCCGCTTTTTGGAGTAATAAACTGACCTTGGGCGCAGACTGGTTCCGCAAGGAAACACGGGACATATTACTGCAACTTCCCGTTCCCAACATGATGGGAGTCAGTGCTCCGATGCAAAACGCCGGCGTAGTGCGCAATACTGGTATCGAACTGCAACTAGAACATAACAACCGTATCAATGATTGGAGCTATTCTATCGGAGCCAATTTCAGTTATGTAACTACCAAAATTATAGATTTGAAAGGCGGTGACACACCAGGACAATCTGTAGGCGATCCACTGTGGGCATATTACGGCTACGTATGCGACGGCATCTTCCAAAACGAAGAAGAGATCAAGAATCATCCTACACAGAGCATGGGTACTCCGGTTCCGGGTGACTTAAAATACCGTGACCTGAACGGGGACAAAGTGGTAGACAGCAAAGACCGACAAGTATTGGGTTCCTACTTTCCGAAAATCAACTTCGGTCTGAATCTTTCAGTTCAATATAAAGATTTCGACCTAAGTGCACTGCTGCAAGGTGCGGCTGATGTAAAGAGCGCTCCTGTAGCCGAAATCAGATACGCCTTCTACAATGGCGGTAAAGTAACGGAACAGCATCTGGACCGTTGGACTCCGGAAAACCCGAATGCCACTTATCCCCGATTGTCCATGAGTGACTCCAAAAACCGCGTGACTTCCAGTTTCTGGATGCAGGATGCCTCTTATGCCAAGCTGAGAAACCTGCAAGTAGGTTACAGCCTGCCCAAACAGCTGATATCCAAATACGGAATCAGCCGTCTGAGAGTGTATTGCAGTATCGACAATCTCTTTATGATTTCCAGCTTCGACGGTGTAGACCCCGAAGCCATCAGCGGCAACTATTATCCATTGACCCGAAATTATTCATTCGGTCTGAATGTAACATTCTAAACACTGACAACTATGAGACTAAAATATAACTTTATAGGATTAATATTGGCATGTGGCCTTGGTCTGAGCTCTTGCAATGACAGTTTTCTGGACAGAAATCCAAAAGACCAATTATCCGACGCATCTTTCTGGAAAAACGCAGAAGATGCCCAGAAATTCGCAACCGGAATCTATCTGTATCTGATAGAACCGGAGAACCATACTATCATGACAGATTGCTACACCGACAATGCTATTCCGGTACATGTCACAGCCGAACAGGGGCAGTTGTCTGCTGGTACGGCTACTTCCAGCAATCCACATTTCCTACAATTATGGAAAAATGCCTATCAATGCATCCGCAGATGCCTGGTATTTTACGAGCATATAGGCGATGTGCCGATGGATGAAAAAGAAAAAGCGCAACTGACAGCCGAAGTACAGTTTCTCGAAGCTTTCTCATACGCTAACATATTAAAATATATGGGTGGCGCCTCCCTGCTGGATCATCCGTTGGAACTGAACGAGAAACTTCCTTCACGCAGTTCTGAAGAGGAGACTTATAATCATATAGTAGGATTATTGGATAAAGCAGCAGCCAGCTTGCCCGATATCCGCAGCAACAGTGACCACGGAAAACCGAGTGCCGGAGCCTGCTACGCACTGAAAGCCAGAGTTGCTTTCTACGCACACAAATATGATGTGGCGGAAGCCGCCGCACGCAAAGTAATGGGCATGAATGTGTATGGACTGTATGATAACTATGGTGACTTGTTCCAACCTGTAGCAGAGTTATGTAATGAAATCATCTTTGATCGCGAATATCTGGAAAACCCGAAAAACTCCAATGAAGGCAGTTATATAGGACAGTTCTTCGCTCCCGTCATGATGGGAGGGTGGGAAGCTTTATCACCTACTCAAGACTTGATAGACTCCTATCCATGTAAGGATGGCAAATCAATCAGAGAGTCTCCTTTCTATAATCCGGAAGACCCTTTTGCCGACCGTGACCCCCGTCTAGGCTTCTCCGTACTGTGGAACGGTTCGCAAATAGCAGGAAAGACTTTCAACCTGAACAATATGGGAGATGGCAGCCATACCCGTACAGGATATAGCATGAAAAAGTATATCAATCCGGACAATGACGGTATCAATAATTACGACTGGACCAACTTTATCTATATCCGCTATGCAGAAGTGCTGCTAACTTTCGCCGAGGCTCGTAACGAAAATCTGTCTGCTCCGGATACGGAAGTATATGATGCGGTCAATCAAATCCGTCAGCGTCCCAGCGTAGGTCTTCCTCCTCTGCCCTCCGGCTTGTCCAAAGACCAAATGCGCGAAGCTATCCGTTTGGAACGTCGTTTGGAATTTGCTTTCGAGGGAATGCACCTGTTTGATACCCGTAGCTATAAAACAACCGAAAAGGATGTTACTAAACCAGTATACGGGATAAATGCAAAAGGAGAAAGCATTTTTATTGAAACCCGCAAATTCAATGCCAACCGTGACTATCTGTGGGCTATCCCCTTGGAAGAGGTAGACCTGGCTCAGGGTGCACTGAAACAGAATCCGGGTTGGGATTAACCCGGCCATTTATTTGGAGGGACAGGCTCATAAAGCTGTCCCTCCAACTCTTTCTACACATCTCTTTTCATTGAAGGCAAAAGTAATTACCTTTCCTCTCGAAAAAAGATAAAGCACTTTCAAGGAATATATGGTTTTCCCACCATCAATTTATCTCCGGAAAAATCGACTTCAAACAAGCGAGGAATACGAATATAACGTCCGTTTACATCCTTATGACGATGTACAGACATCAACCATTTACCGTCCAAGGTCTGAAACAACATCCCATGACCGAAATCGGGAGGAGTAATCGGGTCTTTCTCCTGTATCCATGGTCCATCCAAGGTTCCGCTTTCAGAATAAGCCACTCCCTGAGTGTACACATTATAAATCCAACTAGTCCAAATCATACCGAGTCTACCTGTTCCTGTACGGAACAGATACGGACCGTCAGTGACTTTATTCGGTTTATCCTTGCCATCCGCATCTTTTTCACGGCTCCACGGCGATTCGCTGGCACGGAACAGTAATTTCCCTTCGCCTATGGTTCCACTTAAGTCAGGCTTCAGTTCTATTTTCTCTATCGTACCATCCAAGGCTTGCAACCATTCATAACAATATACCATATAAGGCTTTCCGTCTTTATCCACCCAAAAAGTTCCGTCCAAGGTCGGTTTATCAGCAGGCAAATAAGTAGAGTCCTTCATCGGAACGTAAGGTCCGTCCGGCTTATCGCTTACCAAAACATGGCTGGCACGACGCTCTATTACATTCCCTTGTACCGTATCAATCTTCACCGCCTGATTGGTGAAAGTGGCAAAATAATAATACTTGCCTTTATATGGATGCAACTCAGCGGCCCAGACCATGGGATCAGGTCCCATCCATGAGTTAGAGTCAGTCTTTGCCACATGGAACGGTCCTTCCCAAAGTTTCAAATCCTTGCTTTTCCAAAGCATACCTCCGGTTCCAGTCATATAATACATAGCCGTCTTCCTGTCTGCTAGAATGCAAGGGTCACTCAGCACAATAGAATCCAAAGGCACTTCCTTCCGCACTTCCTGCTGACGTCCTTGGCAAGCAGACACCAACCATGAAAGAGAAACACCTAACAATAAAAACAATCCAATCTTTTTCATGCATATTCTATTTTAAGTTTCACAAATTCAACATTACAAATATACGAACCTAGAAGGGCTATGAAAACAGAAAGGCACATTTCCTCACGAAATATGCCTTCAATTCTAACTTAACCTAACCTAAAATTCTATTATCACATCACAGTATGTTAACCTTCTTCCTAAAACCCTATCTTTAATACCTATTATCTCTTTTTACCGATAGCAAAGATAAAAAATCTAATTGATAACCATAGAGGTAAAATCGAGCAAGATGGATGCAATAATCGGTCAAGAACAGACTATTGCACTATTTTCCATCCTTCAGGACTATTTTCAACAGGGATTACTGAAAGAAATCCAGTGTCCAGTTGTCCATCCACTCCACGTATGGAACTCCTTCCTTAAATTGAACAGGTAACCAAATGTAACGGGCATCACTGGGATGCTCCGGACGCCAGATATCTGCCATAAATATAAAAGCATCTTTCTTCCCCTCCACCTTCAGAATATAAGTGCTCTGTCCACCGAACGTAAGTTCCGACTTCGGTCCCACACAAGGGTTGGGATGCTGAGACCATGGTCCGAAGATGGAAGAAGACGAGAACATACGGGCCTCATTGGGAGCCCAACCGGTACAACCGGAAGTGATCATCCAGTAGGTTCCGTCTTTTTTGAAGATAGCAGGTGCCTCATTGTGTCCTGCCGGAGCCACACGCACATAATTCCCTGTGTGTGAAAGATAGTCATCACTCAATTCCGCTATTTGAAGTGTAAGGTTTTCTTCAGAAGAGTAAATATGGTAGGCTTTACCATCCTCATCTACATAAAGGGTCATATCGCGAGACATCTGTCCGCCATCCAAATCACGCTTTACTATCAAGCCTTTGTTCACAGCATCCGTCCATTCGGGAGTCCACCATTTCTCATAATTCTTGGCATTCAGAGTATCCAGCACTGCAACAGCCTGCCCGTCCATATTAACAGGCAGCTTACCAGCATTGACACGTCCCGAACGGATGAAAACCGGTAAGGACCGGCAGGAGTAGTCACTGACTGCCACCCCGGCACGGGCGGCTGCATAACCTTTCCTTTCAATTCCAGATGGAACCACATCACAAACTTCCCTGTTTTCGCATTATATATCACTTTAGGACGTTCCAATATACATCCACGCGCTATGTCGCTGCTGTCGTTATCAACAACAGAAAGCGCTACGCCTTCGTTCTTCCAGTCAGTAAGATTCCGAGAAGAATAACACATTACTCCCACCATGGCACTGCTGGTAGTATCACATTTATTCTCGCCGAACCAGTAGTATGTTCCGTCATAGTACATTACTCCGCCCCCATGGGCATTGATATGCTCTCCGTTGTTATCAGGCCACATCTCGCCTGAACGAATGGGTTGCAACGGTTCATTGCTGCATCCGCAAAGGAAAATCAAAGCTGTGCACAACTCACACAAGCTGTTTCTCAGTTTACTCATCATAAATTATTTTTATATAAAATGTTTCTTATTCAGATGGAAGCAAAGCATCGTAAGACATCCCCCAATGTTCTGCCAGGCGTTCCGCTTCCTGGCGGGTAAGATGAATGATTGCCCCATGTTTGGGAGAAGTGAAGTTAGTAGTCCTCATTACTCCTTGGTTAAACTGTCCCAAAGAAGTGAAATGTACGAAGTCGGAAGTTTCACTGAATCCGAAATTATGAACCTTCTGCCCGTACACATCATACATCAACACCCATCTATCCTCACCGATGCGTTTCCACAAGTTCGGAGCTTCGCACGCCGTGGGTTCAGGATCATACCAACGGGCATTATACTCGTAATCACTGTTTACCCTGTCCGAAACAGCCTGCTTGATACCGGCTCCCCCGTCGTGTGAAACGTAAAACATGTGATACTTATCTCCTATACGGGTAATATCCGCATCAATAGCAGAGATCTTCTCGTCGGGGTATTGAAACAGAAGCTGGGGTAAAGTCTCCAACCTGTCAAAGTCGTCATTGACATATACATAGTAAAGCTTGTTCGCCTCATTCTTGAAGCGCATGGTGAAGTACATCATCAGCTTTCCTTTTTTATCATCATAGGTCACTTCGGGAGCCCAGGCACAACCAATCTCACTAAAAACGGCAGACAACTTGTCAAAGCGCAGATTGGTACGCTTCCAGTGAATCAGATCCCAGGATTTCATCAATACCAGCCCCCGGTTGTTACCCCATCCGTACTCTTTTCCGTCGCGTTCCCACTCTGTATCACGATATCCGTCACGCTGCGCATAAATATGCAAATCGGTCATCGACAGATAGAATGCTCCATCCGGACCGCGGAAGATATGCGGATCGCGGATACCTTTCTGTTCGGCTATCGTATCTCCGGCTATGACGGGCTTTCCTTCGTTCAAAGCGGTAAAAGTGTAGCCGTCGGGACTGATTGCCATGTGAAGTCCATGGTCCTCGTCTTTGTGGAAGACCATCAGATAGGCGCTCATATCTTTCTCTTGCGGAACCGCATTCCGATAACGGAAGCGGCTGAAACCCGCACTTCCTTTTCCGGCAGAAAACAGACCGACACGCAAAGCATAAAAACCACCATAATTATTGTGATGCAAGGAGGAAACATCCATATCACCAGTTAGAAGAGTCCATTCTTTCCCATCCTTACTCACCTCTACGGACAGACGGTTACCGCAATTGTGCAGTCTGGCAAAGAAATGTTTCCCAATGCGGTTGGGAAGTTCCGTCTTGTGCTCCGCATCCCGGTAAATATAGAATGTCTTTCCATCGGAAACGACTCCGGCGTAAGCCTTTTCATTATAATACAGGATAAGCCCGGCCACATTTCCATTCCCTGTCCGGATTTCCACTTGTGTTTCGTAATTCTTGTCTTCAGCGGTGGTCAGCAACACCCGTCCGTCAGCAGGAGTCCGGCCTTTGGCTTTCATCCATAAGATATCCTCCTTGAAAGTCAGGGATTGAGGAGCATATTCTTTCCAGAAAGTCCACTGAAGTCCCAATTGAGGACCTTTGAAATCATCGGACAGTTCCAATCCATGTTTGATTTCCTGCTCCGGAGTGACAGGGGTAGCGGCAGATACGGTACGGTACCAGCCGTCCTCCGTCCATTCTACCGGTTCAATCAGGGTGGAGCGTCCCAACGTGTGATAGTCATTGGCATACGCATGATAAACGATCCACCAGTTGCCGTTCACATCATCTATCAACGTGCCGTGGCCTTTAGACCACCAACTATCCGTTACACTATATGTATGCACAATGGGATTGTAAGGTGAATTCTCCCAGGGGCCGGTCACACTTTTTGAACGGGCGGACACAACCATGTGGCTCGTTGCGGGTCCCGCAGTCCCTCCTTGGGCGGAAGTAAGATAATAATATCCGTTGTGTTCATTCAGTTTCGGGGACTCCAGACACATACATTCCGTATCCCAATGGTCAGGATATTTCCATCCGTCATATACTTTCTTCTTTTCCCCGACGGTGGCAAGTCCGTCCTCTGTCAATCGGATCATTTCCCCTTTATCCAAATAAAGATAGCGGTTACCCTCCTTATCCACCACATGACCGGGGTCAATCCCTCCCACCTTCAAGTCAACGGGGCGGCTCCACGGACCACGGATGTTTTTCGCCCACATCACCCAATTGGTTCCTGCGGCAGGATAATAGATGTAATAAGTATCCTTGTATTTCAACAAATCAGGCGCCATGGCAGAACCTTCATATTGAGGCATGACACGACATAACGGCTCCCAGTTCATTAAATCCTGCGAGTGCCAGATTAAGAATCCGGGAGCGTAATAGAAAGGAGAATGAGTCATGTAGTAATCCTTGCCGTCACGCATAATGGAAGGGTCAGGATAATCACCCGGAAGAATCACTTTAGGATAAGTCTGTGCATTCATCTGCAAGAATGACAAAAGCAATAAAAGGGATAATAAAAGTCGCATCATAGTATTTTATGGGGTTATTCATTACCTGTCATCGAGTCCCAACCCGATACAGCTGTTTTTTATTCTTCAAAAATCATATTCTGCTAAATAAAAAAGGGGGTATAATTCGTGCAAAATGGGACAGAAATCAGCCAAAAGTCGCTTTTTATTCTTTCTAAAGAAATAAATCACGTCGAATTTCCCAAACTGGAGGAAATAAAATGAGGGCATTCTCTTTGAGAGATATGCCCTTCATGCTCTTTCAATATTTTATATATATCTTACTTATATCCGACAGAATCAATAACCTGGATTCTGTTTCAAATTTCCATCTTTGTTCAATTGAATCTCGGTGAGAGGTATCGGAAGCAGTGTATGGATATTGGCATCAAAACCTGTAATCACCTTATTGCTTGGTGCAGCAGGTTCCACATCCCCATTCAGTTTGATACGTTCGGCCAACGTATTGGTCCGAACTAAAGTCATACGACGGTTCTCCTCACTAATCAATTCACGGGCACGTTCATCCAAAATGAAGTCAATGTCAATCTGATCAGCCGTTACTTTACCGGCACCCGGAGCCACCGCACGATAGTCTTTAAAGGCACGGTCGCGCAACACATTGATGTCATCAGCCGCCCCCTGTGTATTCCCCTGACGGAAACGAGCCTCTGCACGAAGCAAGTAAGTTTCTCCCAAACGCATCACAGGCCAGTCCTTCACTACAGCATAACCAAAATCATCGGTTTCATCATAAGCCCCCCATTTAGTGGGATGAGGATAAAATACGTTCAATGAATCTCCCTCGTGAGGGATGACCTGGTCGCCCGTTTTTAATGTCACATTTCTTACACCTTTGTCTTTATCCACCAAGAACCCTTTAGCATCAATACCAACTTCTTTTGAAAAACCGGGCTTGTTATACCACATTACACGACGGATATTATAATTAGAATTACGGATATCACCTTTCTCATACAATCCGTATTTCACAAAATTGCTGATACGCAAACGGCCATTACCACGACCGCCTATGGAATCCGCATTCACCATACCATCCAGTTTATGGAAAGCAGGAACCCAGTTACGACGTTGTTGCGGATTGTCAATCGTACCGCCATTCACATCACGGTTATACTCCATTTCGAAAGTCCAGATAGCCTCCATATTCCCCTGTGAACGACGCTGATTCCCCCAACGGAACATATCATGATAATAATCACCCGGCTCGGCCGCATATTTACCATATCTTGCTGAAATCAGTTCATATTTACCACCTGTTATAATAGGCGTCACCGCATCTTCCGCCTTCTTGAAATAGGAAGCATCACGCATACCCATCCGAAGATAGGCTTCTCCTGCCAACTGTCTTGCCATATCCTGATTTATACGGCTTTCATTTTTGGTCAGCTCCCACTACCGGAAGATTAGACATGGCATAAACCAAGTCAGAATCAATGACTCCATCCACCTCGGCAACCGCATTACGGGTATAATCTGTACGCGGAATACTAGTAGATTCTGTCACCAAAGGTACATCTCCCCATAATGTCACCAACATATTGTATGCATAAGCACGAAAGAACATGGCTTCGGCTGTTGCCGCCGCATCACCGCCTTCAGCTTGTGAAGCGATAATCTGATTCGCACTATTAATGAGCTCATATAATTTTTCCCAAAGGAAACTTACCCCTGCATTCTCTGCATTCAATTCCTGATATCTGTAAAAAGGAACCTCTACCCCCTGAGTGTCACCGGGAGCACCTACATCCGTACCTACCTGCCAGCATCCTACAAATCCCTGCTGACTGGACATTCCCCATATAGCAGCATATTGACGGTGCAGACCTACCAATTTCGCATTTACATCTGATACTTCCGGACCATAACTAGAGTACATTTTCTCATCCAGAAAACTATCGCTGCATGATGTAGTCCCAATAACAAATGCCGATGCAGCAAAAGTTGTTAATAATATATTTCTAAATTTCATAGTTCTTCGTTTTTTAGAATGTTAAATTAACTCCAAATACACAACTCTTAGTCATCGGGTAGTTACTGCTGTCATATACAGTTTCACCTCTTGTACTATCCCATGAACTATTACCACGAGCTACCTGACGAGCTTCAGGATCCCAACCTACCCAATCCGTGAAAGTAAACAGGTTACGTCCGCTCACATAAAGCTGCAAACCACCGATACCCATCTTCTGAATCATGCGCTGTGGGAAAGTATAACTTAATGTGATGTCTTTGATACGTGTATAACTGGCATCACAAGGGAAACCATATCCATGTTTGTTTGAGTTCTTACGCAATGAACGCCATTCGTTACTCTTGTTTTCCGGAGTCCAATAACCTATTTCAGTAGTGGTATTACGACGTCCCATTTCATCACCTGCCATACCGATCAATGAATTGTTCTTTTTCAATCCTTGTGTAGTCTGGATAAAGATACTCAATGTAAAATCCTTATAAGTGAACGTATTCGTCAGACCACCAATCCATTTCGGTGTTGTCTGCCCTTTGATGGTACGGTCATTGTCATCAATCTTGCCATCAGGTACTCCGTCAGGGCCACTGATATCCGCCAACTTCACATCACCAGCTTCTGCAATCGGGTCCCAATTCAAATGGTCGCCACGGGCTATCTCATCTTCCTGCCAGATTCCAACCATTGTATAATCATAAATCACGCCTATCGGATGTCCAAGGAACCAACGGTTACCCAAGTCATTCTGGCCGTCCCCATAAAGGTCCTTTATCTCATTCTTATTCCATGAAAAGACCAAATTGGAACTCCATGTAAAGTCGCCTGAAACAATATTACGAGAATTCAATGTCAATTCCACACCTTTATTAGCTGTTTCACCCATATTGGAGTACACGGTGTTGTAACCAGTTACTTTAGGTAAATTACGTTTCAGAAGCAAATCGTTGGTCTTTGAGAAATAGACATCAATATTACCTGTCAAACGGTTATTCCAAAGTCCGAAGTCCAGACCGACATTGAAACTCTTTGTGGTTTCCCAAGTCAGATCCGCATTCCCCATCAAATCATTGGGCCATAAACCTGCATTCGAAGCTCCGCCTAAAGCCAACATGCCCGAATCCATCTTCACACGTGACTGATATACTCCGATGGCCTCGTTACCCGCTTTACCATAAGACGCACGCAGCTTTAATGTATTCAACCAATTACTGGAAGATTCCATAAATGATTCACGGGCAATATTCCAACCTAAAGCGACAGAAGGGAATACACCGTATTTGTTATTATCACCGAAAACAGAAGAACCGTCCCGACGCACTGTAAATGTAAACAAGTAACGGCTGTCATAAGAATAATTAATTCGTCCCATTTGTGAAACAGTAGTATAAAGGTCGGTATATGAAGCTACGCTAGGTGTTTCCGCACTACCCATGTTATGCCACTGCTGGTCGTCATTAATAAATTTGCTGGCCATAGCTTGCGAACGTTGATATTTCTTACGTGAAGCGGCATACAAAGCTGTCAAATCCAAATGATGCTTTCCAAAATCACGATTATAAGCAAGGATATTCTCTATGGTATAACTTTGTGTTTCTTCATTCTTTATTTCAGCATAACCAGTCTGATTATTTACC
>ENA-OQJW01000155-OQJW01000155.1-human-gut-metagenome-genome-assembly--contig:-NODE-155-length-12934-cov-2.751854_pt1 | contig 12934 bp, 10 predicted proteins | sample MGYA00242619_ERZ504786 | MGnify/ENA primary metagenome ERZ504786 (study PRJEB26092, sample SAMD00036357) | human gut metagenome | host: Homo sapiens | study: EMG produced TPA metagenomics assembly of... | reverse complement strand
CGGCTGCAAACTCGTCCAGCGTGCGGGTCTCCAAAGAATCCTGCAGGCGCTGATAGATCTGCCAGAACTTGAGCAGCGGCATTACGGCGCGGCTGAGCTTTGCATATTGGTCGGCATGGCCGATGATGTCCAGCATGCTCACGCCCTCCTGCGCGGCCAGATCGGCAATGACCTCCACGGTGGTGGCACCGATCTTGCGGGCAGGCTCGTTGATGATGCGGCGCAGGCGCACATCATCGCGGGGGTTCGCCACGATGGACATGTAGGAATGGATATCCTTGACCTCTTTGCGGTCGTTGAAGCGCTGGCCGCCCACGATCTTGTGGGGGATGCCTGCACGGGTAAAGTAGCTTTCGATGGGGGCCGATTGGGCGTTCATGCGGTAGAGGATGGCGTGGTCGGCCAGATGTCCTCCCTCTTTCAGGTGCTGGCCGATCACATCCGCGATGTGGCTGGCCTCGTCCTGCTCGTTCTCGGCGGTGTACACCTGCACCTTATCGCCCTCCCCATTGCTGGTCCACAGGGTCTTGCCCTTGCGCTCGGTGTTATGCTGAATGACACAGTTCGCAGCGTTCAGGATATTGGACGTAGAGCGGTAGTTTTGTTCCAGACGGATGGTCTTGGTGCCCGGGTAAATGCGCTCGAAATTAAGGATGTTCTCAATGGTAGCGCCGCGGAAGCGGTAGATGCTCTGGTCATCATCGCCCACCACGCAGATGTTCTTTTCCGGGCCGGTGAGGAGGCTCACCAGACGGAACTGCGCCACACTGGTGTCCTGATACTCGTCCACCAGCAGATAGCGGTATTTGTTCTGGTAGAAATCCCGCACATCCTTGTGCTCGGCCAGCAGCTGCACAGTCTGGTAGATCAGGTCGTCAAAGTCGAATGCTCCGGCTTCCTTCAGGCGCTTTTCGTAGGCCGCGTAGATGCGGGCCGTCAGCGCGCCTTTGGTATCTTTTGCGGGGCTGGCAAGGGCCTGTTCCGGGCTGACAAGCTGATCCTTCCATCGGCTCATCTGGTTGATCGCAGCCTTGATGGGCAGGAACTTATCGTCCACATTCAGGTCTTTGTAGACAGCCTTCATCACGCGCTGGGAATCATCGGTATCGTAGATGGTAAAGCTGCGCGGGTAGCCGATCTCCTCCGCCCAGCGGCGCAGGATGCGTACACAGGCCGAGTGGAAGGTGGAAGCAAACACTTCGTCGCCCTCTTCACCGCCCAGCATCCGGCGCAGACGTTCCTTCAGCTCCCCTGCTGCCTTGTTGGTAAGGTAATGGCCATCACGTTCCAGCTGCGCACAGCGTTCTGGCGCAGCATCCCGTCCAGCCAGCTGGGGGCGGCAGTGCCGGTCATGATGGCGTTGCGCAGAGCCTTGATATCGTCCTCCGTGGCCGGGCGCGGTGTCTGTTTGGAGCCGTGGGCCGAGCCGAACCGGATGAGGTTTGCAATGCGGTTTACCAGCACGGTGGTCTTGCCGCTGCCTGCACCAGCAAGGATGAGCAGCGGGCCATCGGTGGTGAACACTGCCTGCCGCTGCATATCGTTCAGGCGGCCAAACTGTTTTTCGATATAGGTATCGCGCAGAGCGCAGAATTCCTGTGTGAGATCTGTTGCCATGGTTTCCCCTGTTCCTTTTATGTTTATACTATCAAAATACAGTATACCACATTTCAAAACGATTGAGAATAGCCGCCGCGTTCGCTCTGGCTATTTTCAGCGGAAAAAATATTTTTATATTTGCGTTTGTCGTGGCCTGCGGGCCACTCCAAACGCGTTTTCACGAATAAGGCCCAAACCGTAAGATGCAGTGGGATAAATTCTTTTGAAGAAAAAGTAATTGACAAATCGCACAAAAAACGCTATATTCTTTTTATAAATGCGTTGAAGAAGAGTGTGCACTGCATTTGCCGTTCAGAGAGCCGGAGAATGCTGCGAATCCGGTACGGTCGGGCGGTGTGCTGTCACTTTGGAGCAGGAGCGGTGAGCTGAAGAGCAAGCCGCTCTCGGAGCTGTCCCACGTTACCGGGGCATCAAGGGGCGCAGGATGCTCTGCGCAATTTGGGTGGTACCGCGGTTATTACAGCCGTCCCATGGAACGTTCCGTGGGACGGTTTTTTCGTCCCACTTCATCATTTTTTTACTGGGAGGACCCTATGAAAGAACTTGCAAAACAGTACGATCCCAGCCAGGTGGAAGACCGCATCTACCAGTTCTGGCTGGACGGCGGCTACTTCCACACGAAGGCAGACCCCGACAAGAAACCCTACACCATCGTCATGCCGCCCCCGAACGTCACCGGTGTGTTACACATGGGACACATGCTTAATAATACCATACAAGATATTCTGGTACGCCGTGCCCGCATGGAAGGCAAGAATGCCTGCTGGGTGCCGGGAACCGACCATGCTTCCATTGCCACAGAAGCCAAAGTGGTGAACAAACTGGCCGGACAAGGTATAAAGAAAACTGACCTTAGCCGTGACGAGTTCCTGAAACATGCCTGGGCATGGACAGAAGAACATGGAGGTATTATCCTGAAACAGCTGCGTAAACTAGGTGCATCCTGCGATTGGGACCGTACAGCATTCACCATGGACGAAGAACGTAGCGAAAGTGTTATCAAAGTATTCGTAGACCTTTACAACAAAGGTTTGATCTATCGCGGTGTACGCATGGTAAACTGGGACCCAAAAGCACTGACAGCTCTCAGTGATGAAGAAGTTATTTACAAGGAAGAACACAGCAAACTGTATTATCTCCGTTACAAAGTAGAAGATGATGCTGAAGGACGCTATGCAGTAGTTGCTACCACTCGTCCCGAAACAATTATGGGAGATACTGCCATGTGTATCAATCCCAATGACCCGAAAAACCAATGGCTGAAGGCAAAAGGTAATTGTACCACTGGTAAACCGTATCATTCCGGTTATCGAAGACGACTACGTAGACATTGAATTTGGTACAGGATGTCTGAAAGTAACACCTGCCCATGATGTGAATGACTATATGCTTGGCGAAAAATATAACTTGCCCAGCATTGATATCTTCAATGACAACGGAACACTGAGCGAAGCTGCCGGACTATATATAGGTATGGACCGTCTTGATGTACGTAAACAGATTGAACAAGACTTACAAGCTGCCGGATTGCTGGAAAAGGTAGAAGCTTATACCAATAAGGTAGGTTTCTCGGAACGTACCAATGTAGCCATCGAACCGAAACTGTCCATGCAGTGGTTCTTGAAGATGCAACATTTTGCAGACATGGCATTGCCTCCTGTAATGAATGATGAACTGAAATCCTATCCTACCAAATACAAGAATACCTACAAAAACTGGCTGGAAAATATCAAAGACTGGTGTATTAGCCGCCAACTTTGGTGGGGACATCGCATTCCAGCATACTTTCTGCCCGAAGGCGGTTATGTAGTAGCCGAAACAGCGGAAGAAGCTTTGAAGTTGGCACAAGAAAAAACCGGTAATGCCAATCTGAAAATGGAAGATTTACGTCAAGACGATGACTGTCTGGACACTTGGTTCTCTTCATGGCTGTGGCCCATTTCTTTATTTAACGGTATCAATAATCCTAATAATGAAGAAATAAACTACTATTATCCTACTAGCGACTTGGTTACAGGACCGGATATCATTTTCTTCTGGGTGGCACGAATGATTATGGCAGGATATGAATATAAAGGTGATATGCCGTTCAAAAACGTTTATTTCACTGGTATCGTACGCGACAAACTGGGACGTAAGATGTCAAAATCTTTGGGTAATTCACCCGACCCGTTGGAACTAATTGACAAGTATGGTGCCGATGGCGTGCGAATGGGTATGATGCTTGCCGCTCCCGCAGGAAACGATATTTTATTTGATGATGCGTTATGTGAACAAGGACGTAACTTCAATAACAAAATATGGAATGCATTCCGCTTGGTGAAAGGTTGGGAAGTTGCCGATATTGCACAGCCCGAATATGCAAGACTGGCCACTGAATGGTTTGAATCCATGTTGGCAAAAACAGCTGCAGAAGTAGCTGACTTATTCGGCAAATATCGTTTGAGCGAAGCACTGATGGCTGTATACAAATTATTCTGGGACGAATTCTCAAGCTGGTATCTGGAAATGATCAAGCCGGCATACGGACAACCCATTGACAAAGCGACCTATGAAAAAACTTTAGGCTTCTTTGATAACTTGCTGAAGTTGCTGCATCCGTTCATGCCTTTCATTACCGAAGAGTTATGGCAACATATATATGACCGCAAAGAAGGAGAAAGCCTGATGGTACAGCAATTGAACATTCCGACTGCTTGTAATGAGATTATCGTCAAAGAATTTGAAGTAGTGAAAGAAGTAATCGGTGGTATCCGCACTATTCGTTTACAGAAAAACATTGCACAGAAAGAAACTTTGGAGTTGCAAGTAGTAGGTGTAAATCCAGTAGCTACATTCAATCCTGTTATTACTAAATTGTGTAACCTCTCTTCTATCGAAGCCGTAGAGAATAAAGCTGACGGCTCCGGCTCATTTATGATAGGTACAACTGAATATGCCATACCATTGGGCAATTTAATCAACACAGAAGAAGAGTTGGCAAAACTGGAGGCTGATTTAAAATATCAGGAAGGCTTTTTGCAAAGTGTATTGAAAAAATTAAGCAATGAAAAATTTGTCAGCAAAGCACCAGCCAACGTTATTGATATGGAACGCAAGAAACAGGCTGATGCAGAAAGCAAAATAGCTTCTTTAAAAGAAAGTATTGCTGCTTTGAAAAAATAAAAAATATACCGCTTTACAGAGATTGCAACATTCTATGTAAAGCGGTCATCACTTCTTTTTTAGTAAAGAGATGTGTCAAAAGTAATTCTGCTATTGTCTTGCTGCAAAGCTCGGATAGTTTTGATAATTACTTCAAATTTTGACACATCTCTTTCTTTTTTCTAATTGTCTTTCATTATTCAACGGGTATGATCTTTTCTGTTTTTCTGAGAAATTTTCAATTCTACTATAAAAGCAACTACCAAGCCCAAACCACCAAAAAGCAAGACATTTGCACCATAAATCAATGAAGTTAACTCGCTCATGCGCCAATTACGCTCTGTGAAATAATCGGGAACCGTGGTTGCACAAATAATATAACCAGTCAACAACCCTAGTCCCATACCCAGCAACAAACAGCCAAATTTCAAGGCCGAGAAAGAAATCGGAGAAGATGACATGAAAGGAGTTCCTACAGGAAGAGGCAGGCTAAGCCTGTTCCCCAACATGGAAGGATCTAACTTGTCTCCCAATTTTTCTATCATAGTAAGACGCTCTTTCTTACCAACAAAAAGTTCAAATAATTTGTAGATTCCTAATGTAATGATACCTACAACAATCCAACCGGTAATGTAACCCATAATTTATTCGTATTTAAGTTATTAATTTTGTTCCTTTGTATCCATTAGACGCTGCGTAGCCAAAGAGGTTACACTTTTGAGAAAGAAAAAATATTTTCTCTTTTTATGTAACCTCTCTCCCAGCCCTGCGTCTAATAGACAAAATGGAAAACGACGAAACACATATTATTCATAGGATATTAAAAGGAGAAACTTCTCTCTACGAATACTTCTTGGATAAATACAGTCAGCAAGTATTTATCCTGATTATACGCATCGTGGAGAATCAGGAGGATGCGGAAGAGTTGACCCAGGATACGTTCTTGAAAGCCTTTGAACATCTTTCGTCGTTTAAAGCAGAGAGTAGTTTCTCTACATGGATATACCGCATTGCATATAACACCGCCATATCGGCAACCAGAAAAAAAACAAGAGTTAATTGTTATGGACAGTGCCATGTTAATGAATATATCTGACCAGCAAATAGACGATGCCCTGAATGATGAAAGCGGGAACGGGTAGGAAAACTCAATAAGGCCATCAAGAAACTGGATGCAGAAGAACGCGCCTTGATTTCCCTATTTTATAATGAAGAGAAAACTATCGGTGAAATCGCCCTTATCCTGGGACTGACGGAAAGCAATGCAAAAGTAAAATTGCATCGAATAAGAAAAAAATTATATATACTCATAACAGAAGCAGAATGAACGAGAAACAAAAAGATAAAGGATTAATGAAGGCTGTAAAAGAACAGCCCCAATTCCGGCTGACCTCCAATTTTACTTTCCGCACCATGCAGAAAGTAGAGGAAGCTATACTCTTACGTGAAAAGAAACAGGAGAGAAAGATGTTACTAGCTACTATTGCTGCTTCTCTATTCTTAATAATAAGCAGCAGCATCGGTCTGTATATTTATTTTGGAAAGCATCTTAAAGCAACTATGTATCATGCATTTAGTCATGTTTTAAAAATACAAATACCTCTCATTTATCTGCTATTCATCATAACTATACCCTTATTCATTATTTTTGACCGATGGATGAGAAAACAATATTTTAAACACCATTCTTGAAAAATCATTTTCCTCTCCTATGATATAAAAAAGCATCGGGAACTTTACTATCCCGATACTTCTATTATTTTATCTATTTTTCAAGCAAGTCTTTTAAAAATGCATTCAATTCTTCATCCAAACCCTTTAAAAGTTCATCATTCAGTAATAAAGTGTCTTCCTCATCTATCAATAAAAGTTCGGTTACAGTTTCCCTATCCTCATCAACTAAAACAAAAGAATAAGGCTTCATTATAGCTAACTTATCCAAAACTCCCGTATCTTTCAATGCGTTGATCTCCCCACGAAGTATACGCTCTACTATTGTATAAAAATCATCTTCACTATAATCCACCCACTCTTCAATTATGGTACGTGACAATTCTTCGTCATCATCATTAAAAATAACTAATTCACCACTGTCCTGCTTAGGTTGCAAATGGATATCGGTGACTACTGTTCTCTCTCCATCCGCTATATATTTATCAACCGCTTCCCGGAGCGAAGACGCAATAGAAGCATGTGACTGTGCACTGAATTTCATACCAAATCAATTTTATATATTATTTATATCCAAAAGTACAAAAAAAATCTTTCTCTCAACACTTATTCTCTAAAAATTATCATCAAAACGTTTCATTTGTATTCTTAATTGGGATAGCTTACTCTCTCTTTTCTCTAACTCCAATGAATAAAAGGCTATCAATTGTTCATCCCTGCTGCCTGATTTCACCAATTTCTTCGCTTTACCCAACCATTCCTTGGCCTGTTCTACATTATCCTTTATTTCATAATATAGTGCAATATTAAAAGCCGCTTTCATCTTTTGCTGGCCTTTTCTCTTCTCATAGGCTATCTTCCACTGACTATACGCTTCATCCCAATTGTTCTCACGAAGATATACACCGGCATCACGCATTTCAATATTCCCGCCATCGTAATAAAAACGAGCCACCTCATCCCAATGTGGCAACAGATGTTCTACTGGAATAGAAGCGGCATATTCCGAAGCTTCTTTTACTATCTTCCGGTCAGAAAGAGCTGGTTCTATTTCCCAGGAAATGGTATCTTGCTTGGCAACTACAAACAAAGGTTTATCACGATTGGGAATGTATACTCTAACAATCGGAGATATAATTCCATCTACAGCATCTATAGGCATAGGAAAATCCGGATAGAACAGTACGCCGGGCTTAGTCTGAATATGAATACGATCAAAAGACAATATCATATCCACCCCCAAATCCTCGCTCAGTTTCCGTACTTCCTCATTGGTCAGAATGACATTAACCCGTGGCACTTTATCCTGTGCCCGGAATACAGAATCACAGATAATGACCTGATCGAAATAATTCACATTGGCAATATTCTCTGCCAAAGCTTCGGATGCCACTTTACCATCGCCTTCCAATTCGCTGCTCAGTATTTCATGATTATCTTTAGTTTTCAGTACAGGCATATTGTTTATCACAGCCACTTTTCTCACAGCATCTGGAAAACTGACATCGGCTGCCTGTAACTGATCAAAAGATATGGTCTGCAAACTGCTGCAGGAAGCAAGAAGCGTCCCAGCAACTAGAATTATTAATGAAACGGATCTTTTCATATTATCATTTTTTCTTAGGGAACAAAAATACGCTTATTTACGTAAGAAGTGAGTTAAAAGGAATAAAAAAAAACGTCCGGGTAGTAAATTCGCCCCGGACGTTTCTATAATAATCGTTATTTATCACGCATTTTGCCCGTGACAGTTCTTGTATTTCTTACCGCTTCCGCAAGGACAAGGATCGTTACGACCTACTGTCTTCTCTGCACGAACCGGCTCACGCTTTACCTCACGAGTATCACGTTCGGCAGCAGCTTGCTGGTGAGGATCACTTAAATCCTGCTTCTCCTCTCTATACTGTTGGCGAGGAGTCTGCGGTTCGGGAGCAGCCTCACGAACTTGTTCCGGTTCTTGAACCGGGATTTGTCCGCGCATCAATACAGAGATGGTATTATTATTGATCTTATGTACCATGTTGTCAAACAAATTGACCGATTCCAACTTAAAGATCAGCAACGGGTCTTTCTGCTCATAGCTAGCATTCTGTACAGAATGTTTCAGTTCATCCAGCTCACGCAGATTTTCTTTCCAAGCATCATCAATAGTATGAAGCAGTATCGCCTTCTCAAATGATTTCACAATCTCTTTACCTTCTGTTTCATAAGCCGCTTTCAAGTTAACAGAAATATTATACAAGCGCTTGCCATCAGTAATAGGAATCATGATGTTTTCATACATATGTCCTTGCATCTCATATACCTGTTTGATAACGGGATTGGCAATCTGGGCCATACGGTCTGTCTTGCGCTTGAAGTTGTTCATTGCCGCTTCAAAGGTTTTCTCTGCAAGATCTTCTTTTCTCATCTTGTTGTACTCCTCTTCTGTGAATGGTACTTCCATTGCCAATGTCTGCAATATTTCCATCTTCACATTATCAAAGTCGCCCAATTCTACAGCATAAGCGCAACGATCCCAAATCATATTCACGATATCCATACCGATACGCTCACCCATCAAGGCATGACGACGTTTGGTATAAACAGCCACACGCTGTTTGTTCATCACATCATCATATTCCAGCAAGCGTTTACGAATACCGAAGTTATTTTCTTCCACTTTCTTCTGCGCACGTTCAATGGAATTTGAAATCATCTTGTGTTCAATCATCTCACCTTCTTTGAAGCCAAGTTTATCCATTACACTGGCAATACGATCTGAAGAGAACAAACGCATCAAATCATCTTCCAATGATACAAAGAACACAGATGAACCCGGGTCCCCTTGGCGACCGGCACGACCACGCAACTGACGGTCCACGCGGCGACTTTCATGACGTTCCGTACCGATAATAGCCAAACCGCCCGCAGCTTTCACTTCCGGACTCAGCTTAATGTCGGTACCACGACCTGCCATGTTAGTAGCAATAGTCACGATACTCTTCTGACCTGCCTGTGCCACAATATCCGCCTCTCTTTGATGCAGTTTCGCATTCAACACATTATGCTCAATCTTGCGCATAGCAAGCATTTTGCTCAACATTTCAGAGATTTCCACCGAAGTGGTACCTACCAGAACAGGACGTCCTTCTTTCACCATTTCTTCAATCTCTTCGATAACAGCTTTATACTTCTCACGTTTTGTCTTATAAACGCGATCATTCATATCTTTACGGGCAATAGGACGATTCGTCGGAATAACAACGACATCCAATTTATAAATATCCCAAAGTTCTCCCGCTTCCGTTTCCGCTGTACCGGTCATACCCGACAATTTATGATACATACGGAAATAGTTCTGTAAAGTGATGGTAGCAAAAGTCTGGGTAGCAGCTTCCACCTTCACGCCTTCTTTGGCCTCAATAGCCTGATGTAAACCGTCAGAATAACGACGGCCTTCCATAATACGTCCTGTCTGTTCGTCAACAATCTTAACCTGTCCGTCGATTACAACATATTCGTCATCCTTTTCGAACATAGCATAAGCCTTCAGCAACTGGTTGATAGTGTGTACGCGTTCAGACTTGATAGCGTAATTTGTCATCAGTTCATCTTTCTTGGCCAGCTTTTCTTCTTCTGTCAGATCTGTCTCATTTTCCAAAGCAGACAATTGGGAAGTAATATCAGGCAAAACGAATAAAGTAGGATCTGCCGCATTTCCTGTAATCAGGTCGATACCTTTATCGGTCAAATCTACGCTGTTTTGCTTTTCATCAATTACGAAATACAATGGATCAGTGGCTTCAGGCATACGCTTGTTATTCTGTTCCATATAAATTTCCTCGGTCTTCAGCATACCTGCCTTAATACCTTGTTCACTTAGGAACTTGATTAATGGCTTATTTTTGGGGAGTGCCTTATGACTACGGAACAACGCCAAAAATCCCTCTTCCTGATCTTTCTTGTCATCCGATGCAATCAAGCGTTTGGCATCGGCCAAATATTGGGTAGCCAACTTTTTCTGAGCTTCAAACAGACGCTCTACTAAAGGACGAAGTTGTTCAAACAACTGATCCTCACCTTTAGGAACAGGACCGGAAATAATCAACGGAGTACGAGCATCGTCAATCAATACAGAGTCCACCTCATCGACAATAGCATAATTATGTTTACGCTGCACCAAGTCTTTTGGACTGACAGCCATATTGTCACGCAAGTAATCGAAACCGAATTCATTATTCGTGCCGAAAGTGATATCGGCCATATAAGCTCTGCGGCGTGCATCTGAATTAGGCTGGTGTTTATCAATACAGTCCACACTCAATCCATGGAACTGATACAATGGCCCCATCCATTCCGAGTCACGTTTTGACAAGTAATCATTAACAGTAACTACGTGTACACCATTACCGGTCAGTGCATTCAAAAATACAGGTAAAGTGGCCACTAACGTCTTACCTTCACCAGTAGCCATTTCGGCAATCTTGCCTTTATGTAACACTACGCCACCGAATAACTGTACATCGTAATGCACCATGCTCCATACCATGTCATTGCCACCAGCAATCCAATGGTTCTGCCAAATAGCTTTATCGTCCTCAATACGCACAAAATCTTTTCCTTGAGCAGCCAATTCACGGTCAAAATCGGTAGCGGTTACAATCAATTCCGGATTTTCAGAGAAACGGCGTGCAGTGTCTTTTACAATGGCAAAAGCCTGCGGAAGTACATCATCCAGTGCCTTTTCATATTTTTCCAGCACTTCTTTTTCCAGTTTGTCTATCTGCGCGAAGATGCCCTCACGATCTTCCAGTTCTGTAGTTTCGATAGTACCTTTCAATTCTTCTATCTTCTTTTGTTCCTCTGCAGCCGAATCAGAAATGTATTTCTTTAATTCTACTGTTTTTGCACGAAGCTCGTCATTGCTCAATTTGGCAATTTCCGGATAAACAGCCTTTTACTTTATCAACCCATGGCTTGATTTCTTTCATGTCACGAGTGGCCTTATTTCCAAATAATTTGCCAATAAATTCATTAAATCCCATTGTATTTTTTTGTTTTTATTATTTTCTAATTTGATTACTTTTGAAAATGCAAAGTTACAATAAAATGCAGATTAATTTGCACTTCTCTCCTTAATATTATTTTCTGATGTCTGTCATTGGTGCCAGAACGGCTGCATTAGGAGCACGAATACGCATATAATGAGCTACGGTGGGTGCTATATTACCTATTTTTACAGGCGCATGGATTATTTCCGGTTTTATTCCGTTCCCAATGAAAATCAATGGAGCCGACGCATACGAATAGCGTTGCACCTGCGTATCAAGCGAATGTTCACGGAACACAGTCCAACCTGGTAAAACTTCTATCCACAAGTCTCCAGAACATATCGGGTTATAGTAATTCTTTATTTTATCAATGGTAGGAGTCCACGCCCCCAATTGTAAACGTTGTGAAGAATATACATCTTTCACCCCACTGAACTGTACCAAAAATTCTGCCGCACGGTTCAATATCTCGGACATATTCAGTTGTTTCTGCTCTATCAGCTTATGATTCAAATATATTTGTTGCTCAAAATGTGCCTCCACCCATTGCCCTTCACCGTAAATAGCAGCCAAATAAAGGTTTAACAGAGCAGAACAACGTTCAATATGGAATTCTCCACCCGGTATTTTATATTGAGGAGGATCAACAGGATCTGTGTCAGCATATCCTGTAGAGGTTATAAAGAATAAAGTATTGTTCAAACCAACTTTCCGGTCTATCAATTCCAATAATTCAGCAATACTGTTATCCAAGCGTACATATGTATCCTGCATTTCCATCGGGAGTTCTGCAGGAGCCTTATGATCATAATTCCCGGCATAATATGCTAGTGACAAAAAGTCCGGAACAGCATCCTTTCCAATGGAAGTATTACTCAAACAAGCATTAACCAAACGGTTTACCTCATCATTAGCATAGGGACTTGTTTTCAATTTACGGTATTTATTTTTCCGTTCATCATCGAAATTATGCTTGAACGTAACTTGTTTGTTCTCGCTAGTCAAATATTTATAGACAGTCACAGGCAAATAAGGCGCCCACGACATATTGCCGATACGGAAATCTAGTCCTTCACGGTCATTATAAGTAGTCACCCATGCAGGAAATATACCGTAATATGTGCTGCCACTCCATTTTCCTGTTTCATCATTCAACCAGAATGCACCTTTCGAAGCATGGCCGGCAGCTAACACCGCCATTTCACGTGTAGGAGCGATAGAATAAACTTCAGCTACTCCTTGTGTGGCTATTACCAACTCATCTGTCAAAGTCGACACCTTCATTTTCTGCGGAGAAGTAGACTCTGAAGTATAAATGCCCATAAAATCAGCATCGTCCACACAATTAAGGACTCGAAGAGTACTGCGGTCCATCCAGTTATCCCCCACGATTCCGTTGGTATAAGGTGTAGTACCAGAATAAATAGGCCGCCACAGCTGATGACTTATCTACATTAATAAAATAC
>ENA-OQJW01000152-OQJW01000152.1-human-gut-metagenome-genome-assembly--contig:-NODE-152-length-13087-cov-3.462654_pt1 | contig 13087 bp, 13 predicted proteins | sample MGYA00242619_ERZ504786 | MGnify/ENA primary metagenome ERZ504786 (study PRJEB26092, sample SAMD00036357) | human gut metagenome | host: Homo sapiens | study: EMG produced TPA metagenomics assembly of... | reverse complement strand
GACAGGTTATTTTTCTTGATTGCAGTAATTAGACTGGTGGGTAGTGTATTTTGTTCCTTCCGCTGATGATGGTATCTGTCAGTTCTTATCTTACCATTATGATATTCGAGCCACATAGTATTTATTCTATGCGTTTGGCTAAGAAAGGTGAATTGATAACACATCATAAAGACAAGGCCGTATTGACTTTGATGAATATTGACAGTGTGGTTGAAACTGATTTTGAGAAAGTGCGTCCTGATATGGATTTAGGTGAAATGGTTAAAGTCATTTCGCAGGCTAAACGCAATTTGTTTCCGGTAGTGGATGTCAATGGAGAACTTTTGGGCATTGTGGTATTGGATGATATCCGTAATATTATGTTCCGTCAGGAATTATACCATCGTTTCAAGGTAGAAAAATTTATGATTTCTCCTTCGGCACGGATCAATGTTACTGATTCAATGGAAGAAGTGATGAAGAAGTTTGATGATACAAAGGCCTGGAACCTGCCTGTGATTGATGAAGAGGGAAAATACAAAGGGTTTGTTTCCAAGTCGAAAATATTTAATTCGTACCGGCAGGTATTGGTTGATTTCTCTGAAGATTAAATAATGTAAGTATATGGAAAAGAAAGATTTGCGGATCGTATATATGGGTACTCCCGATTTTGCGGTGGAGAGCCTGAAAAGATTGGTTGAAGGAGGCTACAATGTAGTAGGTGTGATAACTATGCCCGACAAACCGATGGGACGACATGGCAGTGTGCTACAACCTAGTCCGGTGAAAGAATATGCTGTTTCTCAAGGTCTGAGGGTACTTCAGCCGGAGAAATTGAAAGATGAGGCTTTTGTAGAGGAACTCCGGTCTTTACAAGCCGATTTACAAATTGTAGTTGCTTTCCGTATGCTTCCCGAAATAGTATGGAATATGCCGCGTTTGGGCACATTTAACTTGCATGCATCTTTATTACCTCAATATAGAGGAGCTGCTCCTATTAATTGGGCGGTGATAAACGGAGATACGGAAACTGGTATTACGACTTTCTTCTTGAAACATGAGATAGATACCGGTGAGATTATCCAGCAGGTGCGTGTTCCTATTGCTGATACGGATAATGTGGAAATAGTACATGATAAGCTGATGTATTTGGGGGGAGATTTGGTTTTGGAAACCGTGGATGCTATTTTGGATGGAAGTGTGAAACCTGTTCCTCAGGAAAATTTGATCCGGCAGGAAACGGAATTGCGCCCGGCGCCGAAAATATTTAAAGAGACTTGCCGTATAGACTGGAATAAAGGTGTGAAGCAGATTTATGACTTTATTCGTGGGCTATCTCCTTATCCGGCTGCATGGACCGAGCTTTGTGTGGCTGATGGAACACGTCAGGTTTTGAAAATATATGAAACGGAGAAAGTTTTTGTTTCCCATGAGATGAATATAGGCGATATCCGTACGGATATGAAGACTTATTTTCAGGTGGCTGTAAAAGATGGTTTTATTAATGTGCTTACTTTGCAGCTGGCAGGAAAGAAACGTATGAATGTGGCTGATTTTTTGAGAGGCTACAGAACTTCGGATAATAATAAGGTGGAATAAATGATACGTTAGTATGTGTGTTGCTGATGTATTAACGGTATAATCTTAGTACACTATAAGTCGGTATAAATGATAAAGGCTGTATCGAAAGATTTTCGGATACAGCCTTTTCGTTACAATAAGACAGACAAGGAGTTGTTAAGAATCATTTAATTTTTGTGTTGGATATATCTTTCTGTATGAACGGAAAGTTTGTAGATTTACTTTTATTATAACTTACTGTAACGGTTTCTTCGCCATTGTTAATGGTATTCATTTTTATTTTAAATCCTTGTAGCTTACCCTCTTTATATCCGGGAACATCCAATAGAGGGAAGGATACATAACCGGGACTCGGATATTCCTGTCTGTCACCTTCGGCATTGTGGCGTAATTCTACGGCCATATATCCGTTTGCGTCAGGAACGGTTCCTTCTGTGGCTACAAGGCTGATCCGATGTTTGATATTAGAGTTGAAACCTAATATTTGGAACATAAGGGTCAGGTGTGTCTTACCCATAATGGGAGTGATGAGGTTGATTCCATCATGTCCGTAAATATCTTCATCGTTTTCTTTTAGTGTATCCATTGGTTTGGTTAAGATCTTCTGCAAGTAATCTATAGAAATAAAAGGTCCTTTCTTACTTGCATCTCCGGTCGGATTGGCTGCATTTATATAGGTATAAAAAATACGTTGTCCCGGATTATTTGTTTCAAAACGTGTTAATTTATCGGGATTCACTACGTATGCGATTCCATCATTATCGCTTTCTATCACTGCTTCACCGGGTACTTCACTGGGAGTTACTACGGTTGCTAAAGCGGCGTTAAAAGGCATTTCTGCTTGTATGTCGTAGATGTCATCATCATAGTCATTCAGGCAAGACTGAGTAAATGGAATCAGCATTACCATAATTATTACAAGAACTGTCGCTTTATATTTTCTCATATTTTCTGTTTCTAGAATTGTTTCTATTGCTTAAATGCGAAGATAGTAAGTTTACTGCTTGTAAAAATGTTAAATCTGCTTAAGCAAAAATTTTATTCTTCCGGATGCAGTATTTTTGCAGTCTTATCATTTATTCAATAAAGAAGTGTCACAAACAATGAATGAAACAGAATTGGTGGAACGTTGCGGCAAGGGCGATAACCTTGCACGCAAGCAATTGTATGAGCGTTATGCCGGGCAATTGATGGCCATTTGTGTTCGTTATACAGGTGATAGGGAAGTGGCACAGGATGTCTTACATGATGGATTTTTGAATATATTTCGTTCATTCAGTCAATTTACTTATAAAGGAGAGGGGTCATTGAAAGCATGGCTGGCACGTATTATGGTAAATGAAGCACTGGGCTATCTTCGCAAGAAAGCTTCTACCAATCAGGAAGTGATAGTCGAAGAGTTACCCGATGTGATAGATGGAGATGAGGATGATTTTGAGCAAATACCCCAATCTGTTTTAATGCAATTCATTAAAGAACTTCCGGATGGATATAGAACGGTCTTTAATTTATATGTATTAGAAGAAAAGGGACATAAGGAGATTGCTGAAATGCTAGGAATTACAGAACATACTTCATCGTCTCAATTATATAGAGCCAAAACCTTATTAATGAAAAAAATAAATGATTATAGAAAGAGGATATAGGAATGAAAGAAAAAGATAAATGGATAAAAAATTTCCGCACTCGGATGGAAGGCTATTCGGAACCGGCTCCTGCTGATCTTTGGGAACAGTTGGAAAAGGAGCTGGATACGGTTCCGAAAGTAATTCCGATGTGGCGCCGCTGGCAGGCTGCAGCAGCTGTTGCTTTGTTAGTGGTTGTGTCTTCATTGACTGTATGGTTTTGGCAGTCACCTTCAGCAAACTATTTGGAGCAACAATCGGCAGGGTTGAATGTAATGCACGAACCCGATGAGTTGGTGCCGGGATCAATCACTCCTGAGCAACCTATGGCCTTGGTAGTTCCTGCTGCCCGTTCTGAGGAAAAGAAACATGTAAAAGTTGTTCGGTCTGTTACGGCAAAGGCGTTAGCCGCCGAACAGGAGGTTTTGCTAAATAAAGAGGTAGAAGAGATACAGATAGAGGAAAATTATATTGAAGAGCAAAAAGCGGAATCTGTTATAGTGGAACAAAAACAACAGAAACAGGCCGGCAGATCTTCCTATTCGGCTGCCAAAACGAATTACGCTTATGTGGCTCCTCATAGAAAGAAGGACAGAAACTGGTCGATAGGACTTTCTACCGGTAATGGAACCTTTTCATCCTCGACTAGTATGGATGGATATTTGCCTTTGCCTAATGGTGCAAGGAACGCAACAATGAATAGTGCTTATGGAGTGGAAACAAGGGCTGAAATTGATAAGCTGGTTCAGTTCAATAACTTGTCGGAAGGACAGAATGCGCAGTCTGATATAAAATATCGTATGCCTGTTACTTTTGGAGCTTCCCTTCGTTTTGATTTAAGTGATGATTGGGCTGTAGAAACTGGGGTGACTTATACCCAGCTTTCATCCGAAACACGTTCGGGAACTCAAAAAAACAATTATGGCTGGGAAGAGAAACTGCATTATGTGGGTATTCCTTTGAAAGTGAACCGGAATATATGGAGTAACAAGCGGTTTGAAGTGTATGCTTCGGCAGGTGGAGCGGTAGAAAAATGTGTATCTGGAAAGCGAAGCATTATCGGCAGTGTTTCTACATCAAATGCAGGAAAAGATGAACAATTTTCGGGAGGGGAAGAAGATGTCAAAGTGAAACCTTTGCAATGGTCTTTGTCCGCAGCGGCAGGTGCGCAGTTTAAGATTACAGAGAAATTGGGTATTTATGCGGAGCCGGGAGTTGTTTATTACTTTGATGACGGCAGTAATGTAAATACGATTCGCAAAGAACATCCTTTTAATTTTAATATACAGTTGGGTGTGCGGTTTACTTTGCCGAAATAAAATGAATTTTTTCACTGTTCTTATATAAAATATGGTTATCTTTGTTCTGTATAAAAAGAATAAGAACAGTGAACCATGAATAGACCTCTGATATCCCCTTCTTTATTGTCTGCCAATTTTGCTAATCTACAGGCAGACATAGAACAAATAAATCGTAGTGATGCCGACTGGTTGCATATTGATATAATGGATGGTGTGTTTGTACCGAATATTTCTTTTGGTTTTCCTGTATTGAAATATGTAGCCGAGTTGTGTGAAAAACCTTTGGATGTACATTTGATGATTGTTAATCCCGAGAAATTCATTAAAGAAGTGAAAGATTTGGGAACAATGATGATGAATGTGCATTATGAAGCTTGTGTACATTTGCATAGAGTGGTGCAACAAATAAAGGATGCCGGAATGAAAGCGGCTGTCACATTGAATCCGTCTACTCCTGTGGCTATGTTGGTCGATATTATCCGTGACGTGGATATGGTATTGCTGATGAGTGTGAATCCCGGTTTTGGTGGTCAGAAATTTATTGTACATACCCTGGATAAGGTGAGGGAATTACGTGAGTTGATAACGAATACAGGTTCGCAGGCATTGATAGAGGTTGACGGGGGAGTGAACCTGGAAACCGGCAGACAGCTTGTAGAGGTTGGAGCGGACGTGCTGGTGGCAGGAAATGCTGTGTTCAAAGCTCCTGATATGTCAGACATGATACATCGGTTGAAATCTCTTTGAACTTAAAACCAAAGTGCGAAATATAGCGGCTGTAAAGCCTTGTTCCATGTTCCGGTTGACTATACCTCTAGTCGCCGGTAATTTTTTGTATCCGATCATTTTTTTTCAAGGCGCCTTGCCTGTGCTTGTTTCTGGCACGGGAATATTGGGGTGCTTGATTGGCTTGATTGTATTGGTGAAATGGCAAGGCTACCTTTCCCGATGGTTATTTGGAGGCATGGTTTTTATGTTTCTATTTTGTGTAGGGGCATTGTTGCTACAGCAAAAATGGCAACGGGTGGACTATGAATGGTCATCAGGGAAGAATATGTATCAAGGGGTGATAGTGGATGTTCCACAAGAAAAGGCAAAAACATATCTCTGTAAATTGCGGATAGATAAAGAAATGTCTGAGAGGGGGATAGTTCCTGTTAATCGTATGATACTAGTCTATATTATGAAAGATAGTCTTTCTGTAAATTTACGATGTGGAGACCATTTGAACTTTTATACACGTATCTCGACTCCTGAAAGAGAGGTGATTCCGGGAGAATTTGATTATGCGGCTTATCTTTTCAGACAGCAAATTAGCGGAACGGCCGTAATCTTTCCGGGGTATTGGCAATGGACAGGCAAGAAATCGGCATTGACATGGAAACAGCGGACAGGTGTATGGAGAGAGAAAATACTGAACAGTTATCGGAAATGGGGGTTCTCGGGAGATGAATTTGCCGTATTGTCCGCTTTGACTGTTGGCTATAAGGAGGAACTGAGTGAGGATTTACGTGAAACTTATCAAGTGGCGGGAGTGAGCCATATCTTGGCTTTGTCAGGAATGCATATAGCTGTTTTGTGGGGATTATTGTGTTGGATATTGCGTCCGCTGGATAGAAGTTGTTTGCTGCGATGGGTAAAGTGTGGCATTATTGTGTTGTTGTTATGGACATTTGCTTTTTTTAGTGGGGTTGCCCCCCTCGGTTATACGGGCGGTGGTAATGTGTATGTTAATGACAGTGGCACGTGCGGCAGGAGAACGGACTTTGTCATTGAATACTTTGGCTATAGCGGCATTCTTTATGCTGCTTTATAATCCTTTTTATCTTTTTGATACCGGGTTCCAGCTATCATTTCTGGCTGTATTTTCAATTTTGTTTATTTATCCTGTCATTTTTCGGTGCTGGCGGGTGCATCACCCTGTACCTCGTTATATTTGGGGGATAGTGGCGGTTTCGCTGGCGGCACAGTTAGGGACAGCTCCTGTGGTTATTTATAAATTCGCTTATTTTCCTGTTTGTTTTTTACCGGCCAATTTGATAGTGGCACCTTTAGTATTTGTTATAATTTATGGATCGGTAGCAAGTTTTGTGTTGTCTCCTTTTACGGTATTGCATATATGGGTGGTAAAAGGATTGAACGGGGTGTTGTGGTTGCTGAATAACAGTATGCAATGGGTGGGGGATTTGCCTATATCACATTCCGGCGATATACATTTGTCTTTGTTTCAGGTTGGTATTCTTTATGTATTATTATTTGTGTTATTATCTTATCTGTTATCTCCTTCACGGAAATTGTTGATTACTGTTTTGTGTGGAATCAATTTTTTTATAGGATTTTCAGGTTGTCTATATTATATGAAAGAGGAGTCTTTTCAGTTAATCCTGGCTCATTCGCAAGTAAAAGTTTGTCCTCAAAAAAGATGTTTGGCAACAGGATAGCATTTATCATTATAAAGGTCTGAATATATGTGTTTTGGTTGATAACCGCTGGCGGAGCAGATCGGTTGATTGTTTGTTGGATATTGATTATATGTACTTGTGTAAAGGTTTTAAAGGAAAATTGCCCATTACAAAAATATTAAATTAGGAAGGTCATACTGGATGCTTCGCTCGGTGGGTATAGATTGAATTTGTTAAAGGACGAGTGTAGAGGTTTGGGATTGGATTATATTGATATGTCTCCGAAAGGTTCTTACCGTATTCTTCTGTGAATAAAGAATTAATTTGTAAATTTGCCATTTCAAAAGAAAAAGATTGAATATGTTATCAAAAGTAATTGCACAGGCTAATATAGACCATGCCGAAAAATGGTTTGAAAGAGCTGATAAAATGTTATTGTTACCCATGTGTCACCGGATGGTGATGCCATTGGCTCCTCGTTAGGATTATGGCATTTCTTGGAATCACAGGAAAAGACGGTGAATGTCATTGTTCCCAATGCTTTTCCGGATTTTTTGAGATGGATGCCGGGAGCCAAGGATATAATCCGGTACGATAAATATACTGAATTTGCCAATAAGCTGCTGAATGAGGCAGATGTGATCTGTTGTCTGGATTTCAATGCTTTGTCTCGTATTGATGCGATGGCGGATGCTGTGGCTCAGTCGCCGGCACGTAAAATGATGATTGACCATCATCTTAATCCGGAAGCCTTTTGTAAAATCATTATTTCTCATCCTGAAATATCTTCTACATCGGAATTGGTTTTCCGGTTGATATGCCGTCTGGGGTATTTTGAGGATATCACCAAAGAAGGTGCTGAATGTATTTATACGGGGATGATGACCGATACAGGTGGCTTTACTTATAATTCTAATGACCGTGAAATTTATTTCATTATTAGTGAACTGCTTTCAAAAGGCATTGATAAGGATGAGATTTATCGTAAAGTTTATAATACATATTCTGAGGGACGTTTACGCCTGATGGGATATGTGCTGTACGACAAGATGCAAGTATTCCCTCAGTTCAATTCGGCATTGATTTGGCTGACAAAAGAGGAACAAAGTAAATTCCAGTATGTAAAAGGAGATACGGAAGGGTTTGTGAATATTCCGCTTTCCATAAAGAATATTATTTTCTCCGTATTCTTGCGTGAGGATACGGAAAAGAATATGATAAAGGTATCTCTGCGTTCTGTAGGAACTTTCCCTTGTAATAAAGTGGCTGCCGAATTTTTTAATGGAGGTGGTCATTTGAATGCATCCGGTGGTGAGTTTTATGGTACAATGGATGAAGCTATCGATCTGTTTAAACAGGCTTTGGTGAAATACGAGGAACTGCTTCTGGACAAAAAAATAGTTATTTTAGTATAATTGCATACAAACAATATAAAAGTTAGGGGCTTATTTATTAATTTTGCCCGAAAATAACAGAACTTAGAATGAAGAAATTAGGTATATTGTTCGCATCTGTGTTTCTTTTAGGGCTGGTCTTCCAGTCTTGCAATAATGGAAAGACCTATGCTGAAATGAAAGAAGAAGAGAGAGAAGCTATCAAACGATTTATTGAACGGGAAGATATCAATGTGATCAGCTTTGAACAGTTTCAGGAACAGGATTCTACAACCAATGTGGATGAAAACCAGTTTGTCCTTTTCTCGGAAACAGGTGTTTATATGCAGATTGTGGCAGAAGGAAATGGTGAGCGTTTGAAAGACGGTCGCTATGAGATTCTGGCCCGGTATGTGGAGGAACAGATTACTTCGGATGGAATAGATTCTTTGTCTTGGAATACAGACTATGGGAATTCTCAAATGGTTTATCCGGATGCTATGATGCTGACAAAAAGTGGAAAATCTTTTTCAGCTACATTCACCTCCGGTATAATGTATACAGTTTGGGGGACACCTTACGTACCTTCAGGATGGTTGATTCCATTCAATTACATAAAGGTCGGCAGAGAGATTTCCGGTCGTTCTAAGGTCAGACTGATTGTACCTCACAGTGAAGGACAATCTGACGCTTCTGCTTCTGTCTATCCTTGTTACTATGAAATAACTTATCAATTAGCACGATGACATTAATTAAATCAATATCCGGAATTCGTGGAACCATTGGAGGACACGTGGGGGAAGGTTTGAACCCGCTGGATATAGTGAAATTTACATCAGCTTATGCAACGCTGATACGTAAAACAACTACAGTAAAGAGCAATAAAATTGTAGTAGGACGTGACGCACGTATCTCCGGCGAAATGGTGAAGAACGTGGTATGCGGTACTTTAATGGGAATGGGATTTGATGTGGTGAATATCGGACTGGCATCTACACCGACTACAGAATTGGCTGTAACCATGGAAGGAGCGTGTGGTGGTATTATTTTGACTGCCAGCCACAATCCCAGACAATGGAACGCTTTAAAGTTGCTGAATGAGCATGGAGAATTTCTGAATAAAGAAGAAGGAAATGAAGTGCTGCGTATAGCAGAAGCGGAAGCGTTTGAATTTGCCGATATCGACCACATCGGAAGTTATCGCGAAGACAATACCTACAATCAGAAACATATAGATAGTGTTTTGGCTTTGAAATTGGTAGACGTGGATGCTATCCGTAAGGCCAATTTCCGTGTAGCTATAGATTGCGTTAATTCAGTTGGCGGTATTATTCTTCCTGAATTGTTGGAACGATTGGGAGTGAAGCATGTAGAAAAGCTCTATTGTGAAGCGACCGGTGATTTTCAGCATAATCCGGAACCCTTGGAAAAGAACCTGGGGGATATTATGGGGTTGATGGCCAAAGGCGGTTGTGACGTGGCTTTTGTTGTAGACCCGGATGTTGACCGTCTGGCTATGATCTGTGAGGATGGAAAAATGTATGGCGAAGAATATACATTGGTGACCGTGGCAGACTATGTATTGAAACATACTCCCGGAAATACCGTTTCTAACTTGAGTTCTACCCGTGCTTTGCGCGATGTAACCCGTAAATATGGTTGCGAATACAATGCTTCGGCTGTAGGGGAAGTGAATGTGGTTACCAAGATGAAAGCGACTCATGCAGTGATTGGAGGTGAAGGAAATGGTGGAGTAATCTATCCTGAAAGCCATTACGGACGTGATGCATTGGTGGGAATTGCTTTATTCCTGAGCCATTTGGCACACGAAGGGAAGAAAGTCAGTGAACTGCGTGCTACTTATCCTCCTTATTTCATTGCCAAGAATCGCATTGATCTGACTCCGGAAACGGATGTGGACGCTATTTTGGCCAAAATAAAGGAACTGTATAAGGATGAAGAGATAAACGACATAGACGGTGTGAAAATCGATTTCCCAGACAAGTGGGTACATTTGCGTAAGAGTAATACTGAACCTATTATCCGTGTGTATTCTGAGGCTGCAACCATGGAAGCGGCAGATGAAATAGGCCAGAAGATAATGGATGTGGTTTATAGCTTGGCGAAATAAATACATTATTAATAGATAAATTAGCCGTATTGAATGAGATTATATTTCGTTTGATACGGCATTGTTTTTTTATCAGATAGAAATAAATACTATGAGAAAAAGCCTTTTATTTGTTTGGGCCTGTATGGGGCTGGTTTGTTTGGTGAGTGCTTGTAAGACATCGGTTAAAAGTAAAGAATGGAAGCTGGTATGGGTGGAGAATTTTGATCAAAAAAACAGTTTTGACGAATCGGTATGGACTAAGATACCTCGCGGAACATCCGATTGGAACAACTATATGTCTTATTATGATTCATGTTATGCTATGCAGGATGGGAATCTGATACTTCGTGGAATAGCCAATCATACTCAAAAAAAATGATACGGCTCCTTATCTGACGGGAGGTGTCTATACCAAAGGAAAGAAATTGTTTACAGGGGGAAGAGTGGAGATACGTGCTAAATTGCAAGCCGCTAAGGGGGCATGGCCGGCTATATGGATGCTTCCCGAAAAAGCGGAGTGGCCCAAAGGAGGTGAGATTGATATTATGGAACGGTTGAATCATGATCGTATTGCTTATCAGACTACCCATTCTTACTATACACATGTCTTAGGTATAAAGGATAATCCGCCTCACGGAGGTATTAATAAGATAAATCCTGAGGAATACAATATCTATTCGGTAGATATTTATCCGGATAGCCTGGTGTTTGCTGTCAATCATCGTCATACCTATACTTATCCGCGCATTGATACGGACAAGGAAGGGCAGTTCCCTTTCTATCAACCTTACTATTTATTGATAGATATGCAGTTGGGCGGTTCATGGGTTGGCGCTGTGGACCCGAAAGAATTACCTGTGGAAATGTGGGTGGACTGGGTGAAGTATTACGAGAAACGCTGAATGCTGTTTGTCGGGAAACGGGGGGCTGTTCAATGTTGAACAGCCCCCCCGTTCTGTTTAATTATAAGGTAAATAGGCCTGGATGTAACATCATCAAAGAAAAATGTTACAGGCGGAGCACGTCTGTTCTGCCTGTAAAGATGCGTGTATCATTGTGATTACAGGAATCATAAAGCTTTGTGTACTTTTGTTTCGTCTGGAATAAGATTCTAAAGATTGGAGCAGGGACAACATTTTGTTTAGCTCATTTTTGTTTTCAATAGGCATAAAGTAATTCCAGCCAATGGATGGAATTACTTTTTATGGAAGATATTTTAATGTAATAACCATGAATACACAAAGTCAAAAAGTTTCGATGGCCGAGAAAATCGGTTACAGCCTGGGGGATTGCTCGGCTAATCTGGTCTTCCAGATGATGATGATTTATCAGACAAAGTTTTATACGGACATATTCGGTCTGGAAGGTGCCATTGCCGGTACGGTGATGTTGGTGGCGCGTATCACGGATGCCTTTGTCGATCCTACAGTGGGGTTATTGAGTGACCGCACCAAGACACGTTTCGGGAAATATCGTCCGTGGGTGCTTTGGACTGCGTTGCCTTTCATGGTTTTCTATGTGTTGGCTTTCTATAATCCGGGCATTGAAGATAAAGGGCTGGTAGCATTGTATGCTACGCTGTCTTATACCTTGCTGATGAGCCTTTATTCTTTTAACAATACGCCGTATGCTTCTTTGGGCGGAGTGATGTCCGGTGATATAAAGGAACGTACCAGTATCACTTCCATTCGTTTTGTGGCGGCTACCATTGCCCAGTTTGTGGTGCAGGGACTTACGCTCCCTTTGGTAAGCAAGTTTTCGGATGGTGGAGACAAAGCGCATGGCTGGTTATGTACCATCTCTTTGTTCGCTTGTATCGGGTTCGTTTTTCTGGTCATTACTTTCTTTTCAACTCGTGAGCGCATAGAGCCGCCTGCCAGTCAAAAGACAGATACGCGTCAGGATATAAAGGATGTGTTTGGAAGCGTTCCTTGGCGGGCTATGTTCATACTTACGCTTTTCATTTTTATTACGCTTGCCATGTGGGGTAGTGCCATGAACTATTATTTTGAGAATTATGTGGATGCCGGAGCATTGTATGCCTTTCTTGACCGTCTGGGACTGGTGGCAATGGAAACGGATGGCAGCGCGGGGTATGCTGTGTTGAATGCTTTCGGGCTGGTAGTCAATTCTTCCGATAAGGCATACGAGGTAGGATTTGGAGTGTTTAATATGTTGGGAGCACTTGTCCAGTTCTTTGGGGTGATTCTCTTGTCCGGCTTTTTGGCAAACCGTTATGGTAAGAAACGCGTTTTTATCGTTTGCCTCTCACTTACGGCCATTTTTACAGCTTTGTTCTATTTCCCGGGAAAAGCGGATGTGGAAACGATGTTTGTACTGAATTTCCTGAAGAGTTTGGCATACGCGCCGACTGTACCTTTGTTGTGGGCGATGATTGCGGATGTAGCCGACTATTCAGAATATAAAAATTACCGTCGCGCCACAGGCTTTGTGTTTGCTGGTGTAGTTTTTGCCTTGAAGGCCGGGCTGGGTATCGGTGGGGCCATCCTGGGGTTTCTGCTTTCAGGATTTGGGTATGTGTCCGGTATCGGGGCAGAGCAAAGCGGTACGGCTATAAGGGGGATTGTACTTTCCTCCAGTCTGATTCCGGCTATGATATTTGGAATGGGAGTAGCTGCCTTATGCTTCTATCCTATTACAAAAAAATACAACGAACAGATGCAGGCGGAACGTTGTCTGACCGTCGCAGTAA
>ENA-OQJW01000149-OQJW01000149.1-human-gut-metagenome-genome-assembly--contig:-NODE-149-length-13195-cov-2.614861_pt1 | contig 13195 bp, 10 predicted proteins | sample MGYA00242619_ERZ504786 | MGnify/ENA primary metagenome ERZ504786 (study PRJEB26092, sample SAMD00036357) | human gut metagenome | host: Homo sapiens | study: EMG produced TPA metagenomics assembly of... | reverse complement strand
TTTCGTGTTCAACGTAGTGGACGAACTGATGACTAACTATCCCGAAATAGATTACATCAAATGGGATGCCAATATGTCTATCTTGAATCATGGTTCCAACTATCTGGGCAAGGATGAACAGAGCCATTTATATATAGCTTATCATCGTGGACTGGAAAATGTCTGCAAGCGAATCCGGATGAAATATCCCGAACTGACGATGCAGGCATGTGCCAGTGGTGGTGGACGTGTCAATTATGGACTTTTGCCTTACTTTGACGAGTTTTGGACAAGCGACGATACGGATGCTTTGCAACGCATCTATATGCAGTGGGGCACTTCCTATTTCTTTCCAGCCATCGGTATGGCGTCACATATCAGTGCTGCACCCAATCATCAGACTTTCCGTACCATCCCGTTGAAGTATCGTATTGACGTGGCGATGAGCGGACGTTTAGGCATGGAGATACAACCCAAGAACATGACGGATGATGAGAAAGAACTGTGTCGTAAAGCGATTGCCGAGTACAAGGAAATTCGTCCGGTGGTTCAGATGGGGGACATATACCGCTTGCTTTCTCCTTACGACAAGTTGGGAGCAGCTTTCTTGATGTACGTTTCGCCGGAAAAAGACAAGGCGGTATTCTATTGGTGGAAGCTGGAGCACTTTATGAACCAACACTTGCCACGGGTAGTCATGGCGGGGTTGAATTCTGAAAGCCGTTATCGTATCCGTGAGTTGAACCGTATAGATAAATATCCGCTTAGTTTTGAAGGACAAGTGTTCAGCGGTGCTTATTTGATGGCGAACGGTTTGGAAATACCTTACAATCATAATGTGGACAAGCCGCAAAAGAACGAATACTCAAGTAGAGTGCTTTATTTGGAGGAAGTGGATAAATAACAAACTATCGGAAAAGTTACGGATTGTAACAGATGAACATAAAAGAGTCGTATCAAATTCTATTTTTAAGTAATGATATGACTCTTTTTATTGTACAATGAATGTTGTCAAATTTTAGATTCAAAGATTATTTCCTTTGAGATTGAATGTTGATGCATTCATTTTTTTTTATTATCTTCTATGCTGTTGAGTGTCTTATGTCTCATAAACGTATTATAATAAAAATCGACTTTTATGATGAATATAAAACAACTTTTATCAGCTTGTATATTGGGAACTGCGATTGTATCATGCAGTTTCCCATCGACAGAACGGGAAGGGATTGTTATTAACCTTCAGGAGAAAGGTGCCGAGATAGCTCCTTCAATGTATGGTGTCTTTTTTGAAGAGATTAATCATGCCGGTGATGGAGGATTATATGCCGAGTTGGTTCAGAACCGTAGTTTCGAGGAACATGAGATGCCGGCAGGGTATCATGTGGAAGGAGATAAACTGATTCCCAGTCCGGAGAAATATCACTTGACCGGAGAAGTACGTCACGATCGTTCATTCAAGTGGAATACAGAACCTGTACGTGCTTGGAATTTGCTGGTGAAGGATACTGCGGCTGCCCGGATGAGGCTTACTAAAGAGCGTCCGAAATTTCAGTCAGCTCCTAATAATTTGGAGATAACACTAACGGATGCTTCACATCCCATTCAATTGGTGAATGAAGGATACTGGGGAATGGGGATCGGTGCCGGTGAAAACTATCATCTGCGTGTTATTATTCGCACTTCGTCCGATTATAAAGGAACGGTTGCAGCCAAATTACTTTCTTCGAAAGGAGATGTGCTGGCGGAAACTTCTCTCAAAGTGAAGAATGACAACACTTGGAATGATATAAAAGCTACATTGTCGTCTGCTGCAAAAGATGCCAAGGCAAAGCTAGCTTTGGAATTTGATGCTCCCGGTAAGATTTGGATAGATTATGTTTCTCTTTTCCGGAAAAGACTTTCAATAATCGCCCGAATGGCTTGCGTAAAGACGTGGCCGAGATGTTGGTAGGATTGAAACCTGCATTCTTCCGCTGGCCTGGAGGATGTGTGGTAGAGGGAATTATTTTGAATAACCGCTTTGAATGGAAAAAACAATTAGGAGATCCGGCTGCACGCCCCGGAGAGTATAGTACGTGGGGATACCGTTGCTCGTATGGTTTCGGATATTATGAAATGTTGCAGTTTTGTGAAGATATAGGCGCAAAAGCCATGTTTGTATGTAATGTAGGTTTAGGGTGTCAGTTCCGTATGGGCGATGCTTGTCCTGACGACAAAATATCCTATTATTTGGACGATTGTATGGATGCCATTGAATACGCATTGGGTGATGTCACTACGGAATGGGGAAAACGCCGTGCGGCAGATGGTCATGCCGAACCTTTTCCGTTGCAATATGTGGAGATTGGTAATGAAAACTGGGGACCGGAATACGATCGTCGTTTTGATCTGTTCTATAAGGCCATTAAGGAGAAGTATCCGCAGTTGACATTGATTTATAATGAAATGCCACAACGTGATGGGGCTCCTGCAATAGCTAAAACGGATATGATTGATCCACATTGGTATGTCGATCCGTATTTTTTCTTTCGTAACACAACTTTGTTCGATACTTATGAACGGGGAAAAGTATACGGTTTATGTAGGGGAAGTATGCCTGTAACCGGGGAGGTTGGTGGAGGAAATATGCTGGGAGGCTTTGTCTGAAGCTGCGTTTATCGGTGGTATGGAACGAAATGGCGATTTGGTTACAATGGCTTCGTATGCACCTTTATTTGAAAATCGGCATGATAGGAACTGGGCTACCAACTTGATTTGGATTGATTCTGACCGGGTAATGGGACGTAGCTCATATTATGTACAAAAGATGGCGGCGGAGAACCGACCTGATTACAATGTAAAAAGCAACATCACGATGCATGAAGCCCAACCCGAATCTGTGGGTAAGGGACATCTGGGTTTGGGGGCTTCTTTGGCATCTGTAGAGTTTAAGGATGTAAAAGTGATACAAAACGGAGTGACGGATCTGCTTGGCGATATGATTCTATCAAAAGAAAACCGCATGTTACCGGAAAAAGTCTATGAAGGGGACTATACGCTGGAGTTTAAAGTAAGGAAAACAGAAGGTGAACAAGGATTTCAAATTTTTTAGGTATGAGTGAGGATGGTAAGACCGGATATAGATATAATATAGGTATGTGGAGCAGTAATGACCGGGCGGAACTTATCCGGTTGGAGAAGGGGAAAGATAAAGGCGTGCTGTCGGAACATTCCGGCAAAAAAATTGAAAAGGACAGGTGGTATGAAGTGAAAGTGGTAGTATCCTCCATGAAAAATGAATGTTATCTGGATAATGAACTTGTCTTGTCCTCTGTACCCCAAGCCATGCCGTTACAGTTTGTTGCTTCCGGTTATGATGAAGAAAAAGGAGAATTGGTGATTAAAGTTGTTAATGGGGCTGATACGGCTTATTTGACCACGATTCAGATAAAAGGATCGAAAAACATAGCAGAGGAGGGAAGGGTCATTTCTTTGACTGCGGCCGACGGCAGCGAGGAAAATTCCTTCGAAGAACCCCGAAAGATTTATCCGAAGGAGATTGCATACAAAGGATTCGGACCTGAATTTGATTATGAATTTCCACCCTTCTCATATACGATTTTGCGTGTAAAAGCAGAAAAACAATAAGAAAACGAACGATTAATTTGATATTTTATGAAAAAGATTATTTCATTATTATTTGTGGCAGGGGTGTTGAACACCGTTGCTGCACAGAAAATAACGATGTATTCCACCACTGCATCCGAGCGTTGGACTTCTCAGAAAGTAACAGTTTTGAAGCATGCCTCGCAGACTCCGGAGGTATCTGTCTATATGGATAGTCTTTTACAGCATGTTACCGGCTTTGGCGGCACGTTTAATGAAATAGGCTGGAATGCGCTTCAAAGTCTCTCAGGAAGAACGTGATAAAGTGATGGCTTCCTTGTTTGTCGAAGAGGGAGTACGCTTTTCATTGGGACGTACTCCTGTTGCTTGTAGTGATTATTCATTTGGTTATTATTCTTATAATGATGTGAAAGATGATTATACCATGCGTAATTTCAGTATTGACCGTGATCGTTTTATACTGATTCCTTACATAAAGGAGGCTTTGAAGCTACGTCCCGATTTGAAGATGTGGGCTTCTCCTTGGACTCCGCCGGCATGGATGAAAGTCAACGAGCATTATTCACAGAAAAGTTCCGGCATTGAGGGCACCGATATCGGGCACAACCGTCTTGATCCTGCCCGTAATGTATTGGGAAATGTTACGGGATTCAAGATGCAGCAAGGATATTTGCAGGCATACGCGCTTTATTTCTCCAAATATGTGCAGGCTTATAAAAAAAACGGGATTACTATTTCGATGCTCATGCCTTAAAATGAAATAGCATGGACACCTTGCTGGCCTTCGTGTACGTGGAGAGCAGAGGACTTGGCTATTTTCGTGACCCAATATCTGGGACCTCAATTTAAAAAAGATTCGCTGGATACGGAGATATGGATGGGAACAGTCAATTATCCGAACCCCGATTACATCCGCACTTTTCTGAATCAGAAAAATGTATCGGATTATGTGAGAGGAGTGGGAGTGCAATGGACAGGTATGAAAGCGCTTCCTGTCATTCACAAGGAATACCCTTCGTATGGATATATGCAGACAGAGAATATGTGTGGTAATTCGGAGAATGACTGGTCGGCATTGGAGCGTACTTGGAATGCGGTAGTCCATTGTTTCAATAATGGTGTGGGGCTTATATGTATTGGAATATGGTGCTCGATGAAACTTGTAAGAGTTGGTGGGACTGGGCACAAAATGCAATGGTTATTGTAGATCGTAATACACGCCAGGTACGTTATACTGATGAATATTATCTGATGAAGCATCTGTCTCATTTTGTACAACCGGGCAGCCGTTTGTTGAAAGTGTCAGACCATGAGAATGTGCTTGCCTTTCGTACTGCCGATAATGGAACGGCTATAGTTACTTATAATCCCGATGAAGACACGCGTTTCCGTACTTTTGTCATAGATGGTAAGAAGATAGAGGTGACATTGAAACCCAAATCGATCAATACAATAAAAATGAATGATAAATGAAATTAAAAGAATTGTTGTTGGTTGTCCATTTATTAGTTGGATTCCATTTTATTCTTCATGCACAGAATCATCTGGTTGTTTACCCGGCTCCTGATGAGGTCGATTTAAAAAAGGATTTTACAGTTAAAGTCCGCGAAGTGGGAAAAGAGTGGCAATGGGTGGACGTTTATCCGATGAAAGTAGATGAAGTACGCCAGACGAAGCATCATGTAGAACTGGCCTCAATGGGATATTTTGACTTTTCCGGGCAGGTGGAAGTTTCCGTCACCTATAATAAAGGAGAAGTAAAGAGTGGCAGGGTGCGTCCGTTGTCGTATGGTATCACTCCGAGGATCAGCGGCAGTACGATGACTTTTACACTAGACCGTCCGCGTAATCTGTCCATTGAAGTAAATGGAGACATCTTCCATAATCTTCATCTTTTTGCGAATCCGATAGATGAAAACCGTCCGAAGAAATTGAAAGACAAGAATCTGATTTATTTCGCTCCGGGAATACATCAGTTACCCGGCGATACACTTAATGTTCCTTCGGGAAAGACGGTCTATGTGGCAGGTGGGGCCATTGTGCGTGGATGTATCCGTGCGGTCAATGCCCGTGATGTGAAAATTCTGGGACGGGGTGAGGTGCATCCCGAAGGTCGTGGGGCAGGCATCAGCATTATTAATTCACGAAATATATATGTGGAAGGTCTCATCACAACCCAATGTCCCACTGGAGGTTCGGACAGTGTGACAATCCGCAATGTAAAGGCTATCAGTTCATATGGGTGGGGGGACGGTATGAATGTGTTTGCCAGCAACAACGTCTTGTTTGATGGAGTATTTTGCCGTAACTCCGATGATTGCACTACCGTGTATGCTACACGTATGGGGTTTCATGGCGGATGCCGTAATGTGACAATGCAGAATTCTACCTTGTGGGCAGATGTGGCGCACCCTATTTTTATCGGGTTACACGGAGATGTGGATAGGAATGAAGTGATGGAGAATCTGACTTACCGGAACATTGATATTTTGGATCATCGGGAAATGCAAGTGGATTATCAAGGCTGTCTGGCTATCAATGCAGGTGATAATAATCTGGTCCGGAATGTACGGTTCGAGAATATCCGCATCGAGAATTTCCGGCAAGGACAATTGGTGAATCTGCGTATATTTTACAATAAGAAGTATTGCAAGGCTCCGGGCAGGGGCATTGAGAATGTGCTTTTTAAAGATATTACCTATAATGGCGATCATGCCGAACTCTCACATATCGTTGGCTACGACGAGGAACGGATGGTGAAGAATATTCGTTTTGAGAATCTGAAGATAAACGGTAAAGTTATATCGGATGATATGACCGGTAAGCCTGCATGGTATAAAACGTCGGACATGGCGCGTTTCTTTGTTGGGGAACATGTAGGTGATATTGTATTTGTAAAATGAAAAAAGGTAGTCTCAAGCAAGAGCTTCAAGAAGATTTAAAACTCTGTGGTCGGTGTTTTTTAGAGAGAGCATATAAAAGAAATCATCTTTGCGAAATAAAAAGAAAAGGTAATTATTTAGGTAGGATAATTTTTAAAGAATGATCCTTTTTGCTATCTTTGTCCATTGAAAATGAATAAATTATATTCTTATGGAATTACAAGATAAATATATCCGTTTTGATTGGGCTGTTAAGCGTCTGCTGCGTCATAAAGCTAATTTTGGTGTGCTCGAAGGATTCCTTACGGTACTGATAGGTGATGAAATTCATATAGTGGAGATTTTGGAAAGCGAGGGTAACCAGCAAACGGAGAATGATAAGTTCAATCGGGTTGATATCAAAGCTCTCAATAGTAAAAATGAGATTGTTATCATCGAGATTCAAAATACGCGTGAGCTGTATTATTTGGAGCGTATCCTGTATGGAGTGGCTAAAGCCATTACAGAACATATCTCATTGGGCGAGACTTATTATAAAGTTAAAAAGATATATTCTATCAGCATTCTTTATTTCGATATTGGTCATGGAACTGATTATCTTTATCATGGGCAGAATATATTTAAAGGAGTGCATACAGGAGACTTCCTTCAAGTGAGTACTCGGGAAAAGGATGCCATTGTGCCCCGTATGCCTTCCGAAATTTATCCGGAGTATTTTCTGATCCGTGTGAATGAGTTTAACAAGGTGGCGGTGACCCCTTTAGAGGAATGGATAGAATATTTGAAGACGGGTATTATCCGTCCTGACACGACTGCTCCCGGATTGGGTGAGGCACGTGAAAAATTGAAATATTATTCAATGACGCCTCAGGAACGCCATGCCTATGATGAACATCTTAGCGCTTTGATGATCCAGAATGATGTTCTTGATTCTGCTAAGTTGGAGGGAAAGATAGAGGGAAAGATAGAGGGACGATTAGAAGGACGTGCGGAGGGTCGTGAAGAAGGTCGTGAAGAGGGCATTAAAGAAGGTGTTCTTCGAAATGCCCGGAGAATGAAAGAAAAAGGATTCTCTACAGAAGATATTATGGAAATTACAGGATTGACATTCGAAGAGGTTAGTCAGTTGTAATCCCATGTTTGGTTAAATAAATCCACAGGTATCCTCATGAGGTGTCTGTGGATTTTTATTTTAATGAATGAGGTGTTGAGTGAATATCGTGAGTGGAGCGTATTAAAAAGAAATATTCATTTAAACATATAGCTTGATGAGGAAATTAGTATTTGCTTTATTGTTATTGTGCAGTGCTTTGTTTGCTACTGCCCAAGAATGGCAATGGTCCGTACAGCTGAAAGGATTCATCTCTTCCGAAACCGGCAAAGAACCGACTGCCTTCCTGTGGATACCTTCCGATTGCCATCAGTTGCGTGCCGTAATGGTAGGAAAGCACAATATGAGTGAGGAAACCCTGTTCGAGATGCCGCGTTTTCGGGAAGCATTGTCCCGGATGGGAATCGGACTGGTATGGATCACTCCCGGAATCGACCAGCAATGGGATGTGACAAAAGGAACGCAAGAGATTTTCAATCGGATGATGAATGACCTGGCGGAAGTCAGCGGCTATTCTGAGTTGGAACATATACCTGTAGTTCCTGTCGGTCATTCGGCAATGGCCACTTATCCGTGGAATTTTGCCGCTTGGAATCCTGAACGGACATTGGCTGTCATTTCTTTGCATGGAGATGCTCCCCGTACCAACCTGTGTGGCTATGGCGGGGAGAATCTGGAGTGGGGTAGGACACGTAATATAGATGGTATTCCGGGATTGATGATTGAAGGAGAATATGAATGGTGGGAGGCGCGGGTGAACCCTGCTTTGGCGTTTCGGATGATGTATCCCGAAAGTTGTATTTCATTTTTGTGTGATACGGGACGTGGACATTTTGATGTGGCCGGGCAGACTGCCGATTATATTGCTTTGTTTCTGCGAAAAGCGTTGGAATACCGTTTGTCCGGACATCCTTCTTTGAATGAGCCTGTCCGTTTGAAAAAACTGAATCCGAAAGAAGGGTGGTTGGCCGAGCGTTGGCGTCCGGAGCAGAAGGACAGGGCTAAGGCGGCTCCTTATCGGGACTATAAAGGAGATAAGCACGATGCATTTTGGTATTTTGATAAAGAAATGGCCGGACTGACCGAAGCCCGCTATGCAAAATATAAAGGTAAGCAGATGCAATATCTTGGATTTATGCAGAGAGGCCGGTTGGTTAAATATGATGCCGGACAACATGCCGGAGTGATTGCCGCTTTCCGGCCGGAGGCCGATGGCCTGACTTTTCACGTAAAAGGGGTGTATACGGACTCTTTACGCTCCTCACTGATAAAGGAACATGCTCATGGCGGAATTGAAGTTACTCGTATTTGCGGTCCGGTGGCAAAGGTGAATGATACTACTTTTACCGTGCGTTTTTATAGAATGGGAATGGATAATCCGAAGCGTACCGGAGATATCTGGCTGTTGGCCGCTAATGAGGGTGACAGTAGATATAAGAGTGCGGTACAACAATTCAATATTCGTATTCCTTATCGGAATACAGAGGGAAAACGCCAATATATACTTTTTCCGGGGATAGAAGATGTGAGGGAAGGAGTGGAATCAGTTTCTCTTGAAGCTGTTTCTGATTGTGGATTGCCCATATATTATTATGTAAAGGAAGGCCCTGCGGAATTACAAGATAACAGGCTGGTCTTTACGAAAATTCCTCCCCGCAGTAAATTTCCGGTGAAAGTCACCGTTGTAGCCTGGCAGTACGGGATTGCCGGACAGGTACAGACGGCTGAACCGGTGGAACGCAGTTTTTTTATAACGAAATAGTCAGCTCCGCGTTGAGTCTTTATTTCTTCTCTTTCGTATTGAATGATATAAAGGGAGAAGTTGCGATTTGTTATTATCATAATTCAGTAAATACCATGAAAAAGAAGCTGATGACTTGTCTTTATCTATGTCTTTCTGTCATCCATGTTTTTGCTCAAACGAAGGAGCACGGGAGGACGGGAGAATTTAATATTCTGGATTTCGGAGCCACCCGTGATACTATGATGGTGCATACGAAAGCTATCAATGAAGCGATTGAAAGCTGTTACAGGCAGGGTGGCGGAAGAGTGGTTATTCCTCCGGGTAAATTTAAGACAGGTACTATTTTTCTGAAAGATAATGTAGAACTTCATTTGGATAACGGTGCCTGCCTTTATGCCAGTGAGGATTATGCTGATTTTCCTATTCAGCCGAGAGCAGTTTACCGCTCTTTGAAAGATGCAGGCGGATGGTCGGCGTTGATTTATGCGGTGGGGGCTAGGAATATAGCCGTTACAGGCAAAGGTGTAATTGATGGGAGAGGAAAGGGCAGAAAAGGGCGTGTGGGCGGAGTACCGGGTGATGCCGACGGCAGGCCGCGCAATATCCTTTTTATTTCATGTAAAGGGGTACGTATCTCAGGTATCAGTATGAGGAATTCAGCCTTGTGGAATCAACATTATCTGGATTGTGAAGATGTTATTGTAGAGCATATCCATGTTTTCAACCATTGTAATGGTAATAATGACGGTATAGATATTGACGGTTGTCGCAGGTTTATCTTGTCTGATAGTGTCATCGATTCGGACGATGACGGAATCGTGTTGAAAAGTACGGGGCTGGCTCCTTGTGAAGATGTCGTTATTAATAATTGTATTGTCAGCAGCTTTGCCAATGCTATAAAATGTGGCACCGAATCGACCGGAGGATATAAGAATATTGTCATTTCTAATTGTATTGTTAAACCGAGTTGCAATAAAGGGGACCGCATTATAAAATCTACTCCAAGCGGTATTACGGCTATTTCTTTGGAGGTGGTGGATGGTGGAATAATGGATGGCGTGTCTATTGACAATATCGTAATTGAGGGTACGGAATGTCCTTTGTATGTCCGTTTGGCGAATAGAGGCCGGAAATATATAGATGAGGCTCCGGTTCCTCCAATAGGAAAAATGAGAAATATACAGATTAGTAATGTAACCGCTTATGATACCGGTAATTTTTGTTCTTCCATAACGGGGATTCCCGGTGGTGAGATAGAGAATATTTATTTGAGCAATGTTCGCTTTCTAAATAAAGGCGGGCTTGTAGCAGGAAATTGCCGTACGGCGAATGATATGCAAGGGAAACGGCATGATACTGCCGGAAATGTATTTCGGAACCAATATTGGTCTTCCCATCGGGAGGTGAAAGAGGATGAGAAAGGTTATCCGCAACCTACTGTATGGGGGAATCTGCCGAGTTATGGACTGTTTATCAGAAATGTGAGAAGTATAGCTGTGGACAATGCCACCTTTCAATCGGAAAAGCCTGATCCCAGGATACCGGTAATTGCCGTTAATGTAGGGAACTTGTCGCTTGACCGGATACAAGTCAACGACATTTCTTCCGCCGGTGTACTTTTGGATAATGTCAGGACGGCGGATGTAGACAGACGGTTGAGGAAAAGCGGAAAGTGATTTTCTATGTCGTTAAACAATAATTAAACCAACAGAAATATGAAACGGATATATGTATGTCTATTGATTTTTTTATGCTTTGCTTTTGTACAGGCGCAAAAGATAAAACACCCTGCTTTGCTTTATACTCCGGAGCGCATTCAGCAGGTGAAACAACGGATTGTAAATGATTTAAAGATGGCTGAGGCATGGGCTTCTATAAAGAAGACGGCAGATGAACAGTTACAGAAAAAGAATCTAAGCAAGGCGGATTACCTGGCTTTGGCTTATTTGATGACAGATGAAAAAAAATACGCTGACAAATTGAAAGAGATTTTATTGGATGTCATTAAGGAGGATACGTGGGGCAGTGAAGAAATGCTGGCGCGTATCCCTGTCTGGAGAGCGGATTTGGGACTGGCACATAAGGCTTACCTTTCTGCCATAGCCTATGATGCTGTTTATAATGACCTTTCAAGTTCCGAGAGGAAAGAAATAGCGGAAGGATTGAAACGGTTGGCCCTTGACCCGTGTCTGGGGGACTGGGTGCTGGAGCCGGCACGTATTCATTCGTTGAATTCGATGGGACATAACTGGTGGACTTCTTGTGCCTGCATGGGCGGCATACTGGCCTTGAGTTTACAAAACGAATTGCCGGAGGCAAAGCAAGGAGCGGAGGTGGTATATGAGGCTCTTCCCCAATGGTTTGACTTTGCCGGAGATGTCTTGCAGCAGAAGCCGAAAAGCTTTGATGCCGATGGAGGGATGTATGAAAGTCTCAATTATGCCAATTTTCGGGATTCAGGAAGCATTACAGTTTCGTTTGGCATGGATGAACACCCATCCCGGACAAAAGCCGGTTCAAATTCCGCAACTGGATAAATTGTCCGATTTCTTTGTGCATGTCTGCTATCCGCGTACAGGTATACTATATAATATGAATTTTGGTGACAGCCATAAGAATGTGACTGCCGAAAGTACCTTGATGCTGCTCTATGCGATGGGAATCAGGAATGATAATATGCTTTGGTATATGAATCAGGTGGAACAGGGGCAACACCGTGACGGTTATTTTATCGACCGTCCGATGGGATTTCTCTATACGCCCGATCTAAGCAAAGCGCCGCAGTTGCCTGAAATAAAGAAATCACAACTTTTTGCAGATTTTGGGTGGGCTACGATGCGTACTTCCTGGGAGAAGGATGCTACCATGCTGGCCGTTAAATCGGGGCATACATGGAATCATTCTCATGCGGACGCCAACTCGTTCATCATCTTTCATAAAGGAGTGGATATTATAAAAGATGCGGGAAACTGCTGGTATCCTAATCCCAGTTACCGTAATTATTTTTTTCAAAGCAGGCACACAAGGTGTCGGTGCTTTCAATGGCAAAGGACAGTCGCGTGAACAACAATATCATGGTTCAATGCTGAGAGGGTATTTACATTATTTGCTCGATGCGGATAATGTAAAATATGTATTGGCCAATGGAACCGGCCCGTATTCAGACCAGTTTAGTCGTAATTTCCGTCATTTCCTGTGGATAGATGATGTGATTTATATGATTGATGATTTGAAAACTCATGATGTGGGACATTTTGAATGGCTTTGGCATCCGGGAGGAGAGGCGGAAAAACGTGGAATTGATCTGAATATAACAAATGGGAATTCTTCAGTTGTTGTCCGTCTGCTATATCCCCGTTTGTTGGCGAAATCCGATTTTGTACATGATTACCCCGAAGATTTATATTGGGAAGAAGTAGAAGCTCCAACGGAGGATTTAAAAGGAACAGAAACGTATTATTCATTTCATTTGCCGGCAAAAGTGGATCGGGTGAAAGGGCTGACCGCCATCATCTTGAAAGAAACGCCGGACCAGAAAGATCTTCCTTATATGGAAAGACGGGAAGGCAAAGATTGGATAGGACTTCGTATTCATTATAAGGGAAAAATAACAGATCTCTATATCAATCAATTGGCCGACGGGCGATTGATGCATAGCAATTCATGGATTGAAGCGGACGGATGGTTTACGGACGCTTATATGTTTGCAGTCACTTATGAGGCTGGTATGGAACCAGCCGGTTCAAAAGAGCACTTTATTTGTTATGGAAGCGCTTTAAGACGAGGAGATGTTTCTTTCTTTTCTTCTTTGGCTAAGCTTTTTGTGATTCAAAAGGAGGAAAACGGGCGGATGAAATTGTGGATGGATGGTCA
>ENA-OQJW01000146-OQJW01000146.1-human-gut-metagenome-genome-assembly--contig:-NODE-146-length-13255-cov-2.675503_pt1 | contig 13255 bp, 9 predicted proteins | sample MGYA00242619_ERZ504786 | MGnify/ENA primary metagenome ERZ504786 (study PRJEB26092, sample SAMD00036357) | human gut metagenome | host: Homo sapiens | study: EMG produced TPA metagenomics assembly of... | reverse complement strand
CCCGCGCGGTGGACGGCTTTGTTTACGTGGAGCGCACCGAGCAGAGCGGTAAGGTGCGGCAGGGCCTTGTGGGCATGGTGGATCTGGAAGCCTACAGCTACCGCCGGGGCGAGAAATGCACGGTGCGCCCCAGCGAAAGCACCGTGGAAAGCCGCATCCCGCCCCGCATGAAGGTGCGCACCGGTGCCGCGCTGGAAACGCCCCATATCATGATGCTGGCGGACGACCCAGGCTGCACCCTCATCGAGCCGGTGGCGGCGCATAAAGCCGAACTGCCCAAGGTATACGAGGGTGAGCTGATGCTGAACGGCGGCCACATTGCGGGCTGGGCTGTGGAAGACCCTGCCCTCATTGCGCAGATCGAAGATGCGCTGGCTGTGCTGGGCAGTCAGGAAGAATTCGACAAAAAGTATCCGGATGCCACCCGCCGCGACCCGCTGACGCTGGCCGTGGGCGACGGCAACCACTCGCTGGCCACTGCAAAGGCCTGCTGGGAGGAGCTGAAAAAGACACTCACACCGGAGCAGGCAGCAAACCATCCGGCCCGCTGGTGTCTGGCCGAGGTGTGCAATGTGCACTCGCCTGCGATCGAGATCGAGCCGATCCACCGCGTGCTGTTCAATGTGGACTGCGCAGCGGTGCTGCTGAGCCTGATCACCTGGAGCGATTCCAATATGGCCGGCTGCAGCTTTGGCGGCAGCAAGCAGCAGCCCTTCACGCTGGCCGGGCCGCACATGTCCAACGTGCTCAGCTTTGAGGACCCAACCGCACCGCTGACCGTGGGCACCATTGACGAATTTATCGAATACTATCTTGAGCACCACAAGGAAGCCCGCGTGGACTATGTGCACGACGAGCCTGCTGTGCGCGCCCTGTGCAAAAAAGGTGCTGTGGCATTCCTGATGCCGCCGTTTGCCAAGAGTGACCTGTTCAAAGGCGTTGTGATGGGCGGTGTGCTGCCGCGCAAGACCTTCAGCATGGGCCACGCAGAAGAAAAGCGGTACTATGTGGAGTGCCGGAAAATTACGGAATAATTATTGGAGAACCATGACATTTAAAGAATTGAATCTGTCCGCCCCGCTTCTGCGCGCTGTGCAGGAGGCAGGCTATGAGACCCCGTCGCCCATTCAGGCGGCGGCGATCCCGCCGGTGCTGTCCGGCCGGGATCTGATGGGCTGCGCCCAGACCGGTACCGGCAAGACGGCTGCTTTTGCGCTGCCCATGCTGGACCGGCTCACGGCCAATGCGCCCCGCAGAAAGGGTGCCATCCGCGCCCTGATCCTGACCCCTACCCGTGAGCTTGCTTTGCAGATCGGCGAAAGCTTTGATGCCTACGGCAAGTATCTCAAGCTGCGCAGCACCGTCATTTTTGGCGGCGTGGGCCAGGCACCGCAGGTGGAAGCGCTGAAAAAGGGCGTGGACATCCTGATCGCCTGCCCGGGACGGCTCAACGACCTGATCGGTCAGGGATTTATCGATCTCTCGAACCTTGAGATCTTTGTGCTGGACGAAGCCGACCGGATGCTGGATATGGGCTTTGTGCACGATGTGAAGAAGGTGATCGCAAAGCTGCCCGGGGAGCGTCAGAACCTGATGTTCAGCGCCACCATGCCCACCGAGATCGAACAGCTGGCCGCAGGCATCCTGCGCAAGCCCGCCTTCGTCAAGGTGGACCCGGTGTCCAGCACCGTGGACCGCATCCAGCAGAGCCTGTACCATGTGGAAAAGGGCAACAAGAAATTCCTGCTGCCGTGGCTCATCAAGAACTTGCAGCCCCCGGTGGTGAACGCGCTGGTGTTCAGCCGCACCAAGCACGGCGCGGATAAAATTGCAAAAGACCTCACCAAGCAGGGCATCCCGGCGGCGGCCATCCATGGCAACAAGAGCCAGACCGCCCGCGTGACCGCGCTGGAAAACTTCAAGGCCGGTAAGACCAAGGTGCTGGTAGCCACCGATATCGCCGCCCGCGGCATCGATATCAGCGAGCTGTCCCATGTGTTCAACTACGACCTGCCCGAGGTACCGGAGACTTACGTGCACCGCATCGGCCGCACGGCCCGCGCCGGTGCCGACGGTACGGCGGTCAGCTTCTGTGCACCTGAGGAGCAGGAGTATCTGGCAGGCATCGAAAAGTTGAACCGCCGCAAAATTCCCGTGGTGAGCGGCCACCCGTGGGACGGCGTGCCCGCGCCGGTGCGCCCGGAGCCGCCGGTGCGCGGCAAAAAGCCCAAGGCAGCCGCCGCTGAACCGGCAGAAAAGCCTGCCGCAAAGCAGCCGAAGCCCGCAAAGGCCGAAGCAAAAAACGCAAAACCTGAAAAAAAGGCTGCACCCGCACCCAAGGTGCAGGCAAAGCCCGCAAAAACCGAAAAAGAGGAACCATTCATGGATGATACCAAGCGTACTACCGGCGGACGCAGCAATGACCGCCGTTCCAATAATAACAGCCGCCCGCGCCGGGAGCAGAACGCTCCTGCCCGCGGCAGCAATGCGCAGCCCAAGTTTGACCCGCATTTTGTGAGTGCCCCGGAGGCCACTCCGCTGCGCCCGGCCAAAAAGACTCCGGCTGCACCCGCCGCCCCGGCCATCCGTACGGCTGCACAGCCTGCTCAGCAGAACAGCAGCATGCAAGGCCAGAAGAGCCGTCGCAATGACCGCAGCGACCGTCCGGCCCGCCAGAACAGCCAGCCTGCCGCCCAGAGCCAGAGCGCAGAGCAGGGCCGCGGTGCAAACAACGGCCAGCGCGGCCGTCAGAATGCGTCCCGCAATGCACAGCCTGCACCGGCCCGTGCCCCCAGAGCGGAGAGCAGCCGCCGCGGCCGTGCCGCTGCAAGGGACGAAGACCCGGGCCTTGTGCTCATCAGCCGCCGTCCGCCGCAGCAGAAGTTCACGAACTTTGAGGAGTATATGAACGCCCACGGCGGTGCAACTGCACCCATTGAGGACCACAGCGACGAAGTATGAGCAAAAAATGAACCGTTTGCCCCATGGCAGTGCCCGCTGTGCGGGGAAAAACTGACCGGCGACAGCACCCTGAAATGCACAAAAGGCCACTGCTTTGACCGCGCCAAGGAGGGCTACTGGCATCTGCTGCCGGTGCAGAGCATGCGCACCAAGGCCCCGGCGACAGGCAAGGGAGATGGTGGCCGCCCGCCGCGCGTTCCTGAATGCCGGATACTACGGCATCTTTGGCAAAGCGGTGGGTGAGCTGTGCGCAGAGTACGGCCAGCCTGCCAGCCCGGAGGCGGCGCTGCATCTGCTGGATGCAGGCTGCGGCGAGGGCTGGTACGACCGCTGCATCGCGCAGGCGCTTGCCGAAAAAGGCCGCCGGGTGCAGCTGGCGGGTTTTGATATCGCAAAGCCTGCGGTGCGCCTTGCGGCCAAGGCCCTGCCCACGGCACAGTATGCGGTGGCATCCAGCTTCAGCCAGCCGGTGCGCACCGGCTGGGCCGACCTGCTGCTGAACTGCTTTTCGCCCTTTGCACAGGAGGAATTCCTGCGGGTGCTGCGCCCGGGCGGACGGATGATCTATGTGGTGCCCGGTGCCGAACATCTGTACCAGATGAAGGCCGTGCTCTACGAAAAACCCTATAAAAACCCGGTGCAGCAGATCGCCTATGACGGTTTTGCCGCCATTGGGGAACGGAAAGTGACCGGCCGCGTCACGGTGCCCCACGAACAGCTGGAAGCGCTGTTCGCCATGACACCCTATTACTGGAAAACGCCGCGCGGCGGGGCGGAGCGCCTTGCTGCGCTGTCCCAGCTGGAAACCGATATCTCGTTCCGGTTCCTTGTATTTGAAAAGCTGTAATGATAGCAGTTTGCGTTTTTAATGCACAAGCAGCATCCGCAAACTGCATATCGCAAATATGCCGTTTTAATAGGCACTATTTTTGAAAATTGCGGTAAAAAGCAGAAACGCTCGTCATGCAGAATTGTGTGACGAGCGCTTTTTTTGCTTCAGTTTCTGTCAAAAGCCCCATCCCCGAGGGGGCTGTCGAGCGAATGCGAGACTGGAGGAGTTCCGTGTGATAGGTCGTCCACGAAAAACACCACTGCCCCCACCGCCGGAGGATAGGAGAAGTCCGGCAGGTGAGGGCAGCAGTGCTGTATCAGGATAGAGAGATCGCTTAGTGTTTTTCGCCCTTGGGCAGCAGACCGGCACGCTCCAGGGCCGGACGCAGGGCGAGGTACAGGATGACCGCACACACGGTGGAGGCCACGCTGTTTACAAAGGTGACGCCGCCTGCAATTTTGGTCAGCGCCTGTGCCACGGTGTATTCCTGACCAAAGATGTACACATTGCGGAAGTAGCCCAGGAACGGGTCGGTCAGCACGTTCAGCAGCAGGCCGGAACCGGCAGAAACGATCACCTTGACGAGATAGCCGGAGCTGTGCTTGTCGAGGTCGCGCAGCTTGAATGCCTTGTGCGCCACGGCACCGCAGGTGATGCCGATGATGAACTTGAGCACAAAGGTGGTGACGGCGTAGCCCGGGTCACCGGCCAGAATATCGGCCAGCGCCAGACCAATGGCACCGGCCAGACCGCCGGACACACCGTCCAGCAGCAGGGCGGTCAGGGCGGTGAAGGTGTTGCCCAGATGGAACGAAGAGCCGCCGTAGAACGGCACACGGAAGAACAGATAGGCCACAAGGCTTAAAGCGGCCATGACACCGGTCATGGCCAGCTCCTTGGTGGTGAAGGTGCGCTTGTACAGCACACTTGCAAACAGAATGACGATGACAACGACTGCCAGAAGCAGCCACATTGCAGTAGTAGACATGATTTACTCTCCCTCCAAATTTCCGTTCCCGCGGCACCAAAGCCTCACTGGGGCTTTGATTGCTTCGCAACCACTTACCTACAATCCTACTTGACATTTGGGTGTCCAGCGGGTATGCTCCTATTATACGCAGAACTGATACCATGAAAATACCCAGAATAAAGTTTTTTCATGGGGTCAGTTTGGCGCAATACCCAGACAGGAGGGATAATTTATGGTCCATCTGACCACGGCGCTGGATGCTTCTTCTGGCGTGCCGCTGTACGAACAGCTGTACCGCAGCCTTGCCGGAGAAATGCGAAGCGGCACCCTTGCGGCGGGCACCCGGATGCCCGGCAAGCGGCGGCTGGCGGCAGAGCTGTCCGTCTCGGTGAATACGGTGGATGCCGCCTATCAGATGCTGGCGGCGGAAGGGTATCTGGAATCGCGGGAGCGCAGCGGCTTTTTATGTACAGGAATATCTGGCCCTGCCGTCCCGGCCTGCCGGCGGGCCGGAACAGCCCGCACCGCCAAAACCGGAACCGCCTGTGCTGCCGGTGCGGTACGACCTTTCCACCCGCGGGGTAGACCCGGAGCTGTTCCCGTTCCGCACATGGGCGCGGCTGCAAAAGGAGCTGCTCTATTCTTCGCCCCAGCTGCTCACCCACGGCGATGCGCAGGGCGACCCGGCCCTGCGGCAGGCGCTGGCGGAATATCTCTCTGAATACCGCGGTGTGCAGTGCGGGCCGCATCAGATCGTGGTGGGGGCGGGATTGGAATATCTGCTGGGCCTGCTGGCACCGCTGCTGCCCGGCCCTGCAGCGGTGGAAACGCCGGGCTACCCCCGTGCTTTGCAGGTGCTGCAGAACAACGGTGTGCACTGCTGCTGCCTACCGGTGGACGAGGACGGCCTTTCGGTGGAAGCACTGAACCGGTCGGATGCAGCGGTGTGCTACGTCACGCCCAGCCACCAGTTCCCCACAGGTGTTACCATGCCTGCGGGCCGCAGGGCCGAGCTTCTGCACTGGGCAGCCCGCAGGCCGGGCGGGCGGTATATTATAGAAGATGATTACGATTCGGAGTTCCGTTTTGATACCCGGCCTCTGCCCAGCCTGCAGGGCATGGCGGGTGCAGACGGCCCGGTGGTGTACCTCTCCACCTGCTCCCGCAGTCTGGCTCCCAGCATCCGTATCGCCTATATGGTGCTGCCGGAGCATCTTCTGCCTGCATGGCGGAAAAAATACCGCCTTTACTCCGGCACGGTGAGCCGGTTCGAGCAGCAGACGCTGGCCCGCTTTATCACCGAGGGCTACTTCACCCGGCATCTGGCCCGGGAGCGGGTGGCCTACAAGGCCCGGCGGGACGCGCTGGCGGCAGCGTTGAACACTGCCTTTGCTCCCGGCGAGCTGACCCTTGCGGGCCTGCACACCGGCCTGAACCTGCTGGCAAAGCTCAAAGACCCGCCGCCGGATGCTGCGCTGCGCTGCGCGGCGGAAGCCGAAGGCGTGCAGCTGAGCCTGCTGAGCGATTACGACCTGACCGGAGAAGCACCCTCAGCGGCGGGCACGCTGGTGCTGGGTTATGGCTCGCTGAAGGACGAGGCCTGCGCCTCGGTGGGTGAAACATTGAAAAAGGTCTGCATGGCAGCGCGGGAAGCATCCGTGACAGTGTAAGTGCCGCTGGCGGCATTCCACTGGCCGGGCAGGGCCTGCGCCGCCACAGCGGCGCTGTTGTTGGCAAGAAATTCCAGTGTGCGTTCCAAAGCGTCATAGTCCAGCGCGGTCAGGTCGGTGAGCAGGGCCGAACTGCTGGCACGCAAGGCATCCGGCAGGGTGGCGGGCAGCAGGTCCAGATCCTGCCGGAGAAAAGCATCCCACACGGCAGCGCGGGCCGCTGCGGTGCGTACTGGTGAAAAGGCTTCGTCGGCCTGCAGCTGGCACAAGAATTCGTGCGCGTCCCCGGCGGAAATGCCCTGCACGGCCCGGCTGCGGCCATAGCGGGCAAGCTCTTCCTCGGTCAGTGCGCCGGTAAAGCCTACCCGCACCGGCCCGTACCGGCTGGCAATGCGCTCCAGCACATCGGGAGAGAAGGCCAGATACCTTGTGCCCTCCGGCAGGGCCAGCACCTGTGCCAGCGCTTCGCGGCAGCGGGCCGGGCCAGCGGCGGCATAGCAGCGGGCAAGGGATGTTTCTTCTTCTGCAAAAGGCACGGTGAGCACGGCAGGCACGCTGAGCAGATGCACGCAGTTCTGGCTGGCGTTCAGGTAGGCCAGCACAAAGCCGGGCTGTTCGCCGGAGACGCACAGCAGCACAGTGAGCTGGTCGGTGGTCTTGGGCAGCTGGATGGGCACACCGCTCTCGCTGCGGGCAGCCTGCCGCAGCTGGGTGCGCAGCTGCTGACGGGACAGCAGCACCGTGCCGCCCACCAGCGGCACCAGCACCAGCAGCGAAGCAAACAGTGCTGCCCAAAAGGGCTTCCAACCTCCACTGCGCATGGGATACACCGCCTTTCCTTTGCATAAAGCTTTGGCCTGCAGGCAAGACTTTATGCAGAAAAGGAGGCGTTTGCAGATGAAAAACAAAAAAGAGACTGCACCGACCACAGAGAAAGAACGGGAGAACTTCTGGCTGGAGATCGGCCCCGCCAGCGCCTATTACGGCACAGATTCTTATGAGACCGCGAAAGAAAACGGCGATGCCAGCCCGGATGGCAAAGCCCGGGGGTTTGAAGGCGCGGAGCCGAAAGAAAAGTAAAATAAATTTATGGCAGCGCTATGATGAGGGAGGATAAAAGTAATACCAAAACAAAATTCATCTGTCGGCATAACAGATGAAAAAGCAGCGTATGATATACAAAATGTCTTGCGTACAAGGACAGAATATGGTATAGTCTTTCTATCGCGCACAACTGTGCGCCGGAAGAACTGAAAAAGACGTGCACGGCGGGGAAAGACCGTGCACTCTGGAGAAGCCCGCTTGTAAAGTGGGTGCCGAAGGTGTAAGGCCGCAGGGAAAGCGGCTGTATCTCTCAGGCAAAAGGACAGAGCCATCGTCTTTGCGCAATGGGGCGCAGCCGGGAATGCGGCGCACCCCGGCTGCGGAAAATGAGAGCGCTCCGAACTTTGCGGGCAGAGCCTTTGGTGGGTTCTGTCCGCTTTTGTTTTGTGTATAGGGGGAAAGAGAGAATGGTCGAGATGATCACGCAGGTGAACAATGCCATCAATGGCGTGGTGTGGGGGCCGTTTGGTCTGGCACTGCTGTTCTGCACCGGCTTCTGGATGAGCGCCCGCACGGGCTTTTTCCAGTTCCGCAAAATGGGCTACTGGCTCCGGCACACCATCGGCGCGATCTTCACCAACAAGGACATCACCGCGCACACCAGCAAGGAGGATATGGCCATCAGCCAGTTCCAGAGCATGTGCACGGCGCTGGCGGGCACCATCGGCACCGGCAACATCGTGGGTGTGGCAACGGCCATCGTTTCCGGTGGGCCGGGTGCCATCTTCTGGATGTGGGTCATGGCATTGCTTGGCATGATGACCAGCTTTTCGGAGAATGTGCTGGGCGTGTACTACCGCCGCAAAAACGAAAAAGGCGAGTGGTCGGGCGGTGCCATGTACTACCTCACCGATGGTCTTGGCGCAAAGAAGGGCTGCAAACAGCTGGGCAAGGTGCTGGCAGTGCTGTTTGCCTGTTTCTGCATTCTGGCTTCCTTCGGCATTGGCAACATGAGCCAGATCAATTCCATCGCGGGCAACATGAACGCTGCTTTTGGCGTACCGACCCTCGTCACCGGCCTGTGCCTGATGGTGGTCACGGCCCTTATCGTCATTGGCGGTTTGAAGCGCGTTGCCGCTGTTACCGAAAAGCTGGTGCCGCTCATGGCCCTGTTCTACATTGCAGGCGCGCTCATCATCGTAGTGCTGCACGCGGGCAACATCCCAGCGGCATTTGCGGCTATTTTCAAGGGTGCGTTCAACCTGAACGCGGCAGGCGGCGGTGCGCTGGGCTACGGCATCAGCCAGACCATCACCTGGGGCTTCAAGCGCGGTGCCTTCTCCAACGAAGCCGGTCTCGGCTCTGCCGTCATGGTCAACTCCGCTTCCAACGTCAAGGAGCCGGTGCATCAGGGCATGTGGGGCGTGTTTGAGGTGTTTGCCGATACCATCGTGGTCTGCACGCTCACTGCTCTGGTCATCCTGACCACCGGCGTGGTAGACCTGCAGAGCGGCGCTGTACTGGCCGGTGTGCAGGACAACGCATTGGTGGGTCAGGCCTTCACCGCCGCATTTGGCAGCTTTGGCCCCAAGTTCATTGCTGTTTCCATTCTGTTGTTTGCCTACTCCACTACGCTGGGCTGGAGCCACTACGGCACCAAGGCCGTGGAGTATCTCTTCGGCACCACAGGCAGCCGCATCTACAAGGTGGTCTTTGTGTGCATGACCGTGGTGGGTGCCACCATGAAGCTGGGCCTTGCGTGGGATCTTTCCGATACTTTCAACGGTCTGATGATGATCCCGAACCTGATCGGCGTGCTGGTGCTGTCCGGCACTGTGGTGGACATCACCCGTAACTACTTCGACCGCCGGGTGAAGGGCAAGGACATCGAACCCATGTGGTCGGCTTTCCTGGAGTACCAGAAGCAGGAGGAGGCCGAAGCCGCCGCAGAGGAAGCGGAGCTGGAAAAGGCCGCAAACGAATAAAATACCCAAAAGCAAGGGCTGTCTGTGAATGAGGACAGCCCTTGCTTTTGTCTGCTGCCCTGCCTTATAATAAATTAAAAACAGGGGAGGGAACAACCATGAGCGAATTTTCCCATCTAGAAAAACAAACTCCTTGCCGAACAGGTGGAGGACGAAATTTACCACTATATTCTGGATACCCCCGCTGGAGCCGGGAGCCAAGCTGCCCAATGAATTTGAACTGGGCGAAAAGTTCGGCGTGGGCCGCAGCACGGTGCGCGAAGCCGTGAAGCTGCTTTCCAGCAAGGGCATCGTGGAGGTGCGGCGGGGCTCCGGCACCTATGTGGTCACGACCGCCAAGGGCCTTTCGGACCCGCTGAACCTGCGCAGCGTGCAGGACAAGAACGCGCTGGCACTGGATCTTGTCAATGTGCGCCTGCTGCTGGAACCGGGCATGGCCGAGATGGCCGCTTTAAACGCTTCCGACGAGGACATTGAGCGCATCCAGCGCCTGTGCGACCGGGTGGAGAGCAAGATCCACAGCGGTGATCTGTACATCGAGGACGACATCGCGTTCCACACCTGCATCGCAGAGAGCAGCAAGAACATGGTGGTGGAGCAGCTGATCCCCATTATCGATACGGCGGTCATGATGTTCGTGAATGTTACCCACAAAAAGCTGACGGAGGAGACCATCCTGACCCACCGCATGATCACTGAAGCCATTGCCCGGCATGACCCCATTGGCGCCCGGTCTGCCATGGTGATGCACCTGAACTTCAACCGCAACTGCATCCGAAAGCTTTACGACGGCGAATGGGAAACCTGACGCCGCCGCATTTTACGTCCCCGCACAGTGCAAGGTCTGTGCAGGGACTTTTTATGCCTGAAGTTGTCTGATGACTTTTTTAGACGAATGATACAGAAAAGTTGAAAAACTGGTTAGATTATATGATGTATCCAAGATTTCAGAGCAATGTGCACGAAAAACTGGGCTGGTTATTGTCATAAAGTGGGTTCTGACTGCGACAACTTGCAAACGAGGCGGGAGTCGATTAAAATGAATATGTAAGATGTCCGACAGTCAAAAGGACGATTTGCAAAGCAGGAAAAGAGCATTTTGGAGGTATGATCATGGAACTGCGTTCTCAGGCAGTGCGTAAACTGGCACCGGAAAACGATCCGCTGAAGATCGGCATGGGCTGGAAGGTGGACGACCTTGCAAAGCCCCAGATCATGGTGGAGAGCACCTTTGGCGACAGCCACCCCGGCAGCGCCCATCTGGATCAGTTCGTGAAGGAGGCTGTACAGGCAGTCAACACCCACGGCGGCAAGGCTGCACGCTATTTTGCAACCGATATGTGCGACGGCATCGCACAGGGCCACGACGGCATCAACTACTCGCTGCCCCACCGTGACGCCATCGTGAATCTGGTGGAAGCTCAGGCCAACGCCACCGTGTACGACGGCGGCGTGTTCATCGCCAGCTGCGACAAGTCCATGCCCGCCATGCTGATGAGCATTGGCCGCCTGAAGGATATGAGCGCCATCGTGGTCACCGGCGGCGTGATGGAAGCCCACACCCTGCCCAAGAAGTACGTGGTCAACGACCCCGCCTGCGCCATCAACGACCTGCTGACGCTGGAACAGATCGGCAAGTTCGACGCATGGGAAAAGACGGGCGTGATCCCCAACGAGCAGCTGGACTACTACAAGCACAATGCCTGCCCCAGCTGCGGCGCCTGCTCCTTTATGGGCACCGCTTCTACCATGCAGATCATGGCCGAGGCTCTGGGCCTGATGCTGCCCGGCACCGCCCTGATGCCCGCCACCGCCCCGGAGCTGAAGCAGGCTGCCTATGATGCCGGCGTTCAGGTGATGAAGCTGGTGGCCGAGGGCATCAAGGCCAAGGACATCGTCACCATGAAGAGCTTTGAAAACGCCATCATGGTGCACGCCGCCATCTCCGGCTCCACCAATGCCACCATGCATCTGCCCGCCATTGCACACGAGTTCGGCTTTGAGATCGATGCCGACACCTTTGACCGGATGCACCGCGGCGCACACTATCTGCTGAACATCCGTCCTTCCGGCGACTGGCCCGCACAGTACTTCTACTATGCAGGCGGCGTGCCCCGCGTGATGGAAGAGATCAAGTCCATGCTGCATCTGGACGTGATGACTGTCACCGGCAAGACGCTGGGCGAAAACCTGGAAGACCTGAAGAAGAACGGCTTCTACGAGCACTGCGACGAGATCCTGCAGGAAAAGACCAAGGGTCTGGGCATCAAAGTCACCCGCGAGGATATCATCCACAGCTTTGACAACGCCAAGGGCACCGACGGCAGCATCGCTATCCTGAAAGGCAATCTGGCCCCGGAGGGCAGTGTCATCAAGCACACCGCCTGCCCCAAGAACATGTTCCACGCCACCCTGCGCGCAAAGCCCTTTGACAGCGAGGAAGAGTGCATCAGCGCCGTTCTGAACAAGCGGGTCCAGCCCGGAGATGCCATCTTCATCCGTTACGAAGGCCCCCGCGGCAGCGGCATGCCCGAGATGTTCTACACCGGCGAGGCCATCTGCGCCGACCCGAAGCTGGCTTCCAGCGTGGCGCTCATCACCGACGGCCGCTTCTCCGGCGCAAGCCGCGGCCCGGTCATCGGCCATGTCAGCCCGGAGGCCGCTGTGGGCGGCCCCATCGCTCTGGTGGAAGAGGGCGATCTCATCCGCATCGATGTGCCGAACCGTCAGCTTGCCATCGTGGGCGTGAACGGTGAGGAAAAGACCCCCGAAGAGATGGAGGCTATCCTTGCCCAGCGCCGTGCCAACTGGAAGCCCAGGGCTCCCAAGTACACCAAGGGCCTGCTGAAGCTCTACTCTCAGCACGCCGTCAGCCCCATGAAGGGTGCATATATGGAGTAAAAACGCTTCGTTTGCGATAAAAACCAAAAACAAAAATCAACTGTTCAGCGTTGTTTTGCTGAACGATCTGGATAAAGTTACGCCAAAAACAAAAAAGCGGATATTGCTTCACCTATAAAAACCATCGAAATCCGGTGTCCGTCTGCGGGGACGGCGCTGAAATAAGACCCAAAGCACACAAAACATCAAAAAAATGGAGGAAACGTTTATGACAGCTGTTGCAACCCCGGACGCCGCACGGCTCGTGTTCGCCGCAGTGGCGGGCCTGATCCTTTTGCTCATCCTTATCATCAAGTTCAAAGTCCACGCCATGATCTCCATCCTGATCGGTGCGGTGGGCATCGGCCTGATGGCCGGTATGCCCCTGTCTGACATCATCGGCTCGGTCAACGAAGGTATCGGCAACACCTTAAAGGGCATCGCTCTTCTGGTGGGCCTTGGCTCCATGTTCGGTGCCATTCTGGAAGAATCCGGCGGCGCACAGACGCTGGCCGTGACCATGGTGCGCAGGTTCGGCGACGAAAAAGCCGCATGGGCGCTGGGTATCACAGGTCTGGTGGTGGCCATGCCGGTGTTCTTTGATGCCGGTCTGATCATCCTGATCCCGCTGGCCTTCTCTCTGGCAAAGCGCACCAAGCGCTCGGTCCTGTACTATGTCATCCCTCTGCTGGCCGGTCTGGCTGTCGGCCACGCCTTCATCCCTCCCACGCCGGGCCCCGTTCTGGTGGCCAGCATGCTGGGCGTTGATCTGGGCTGGGTCATCCTCATCGGCATCTTCTGCGGCATCTTCGCCATGATCGCTGCCGGTCCCATCTGGGGCTCCATCTGCGGCAAGAAGTATATGATCGAGGTGCCCGAGCACGTTGCACAGCAGGCAGACATCGACGAGAGC
>ENA-OQJW01000145-OQJW01000145.1-human-gut-metagenome-genome-assembly--contig:-NODE-145-length-13340-cov-3.049951_pt1 | contig 13340 bp, 12 predicted proteins | sample MGYA00242619_ERZ504786 | MGnify/ENA primary metagenome ERZ504786 (study PRJEB26092, sample SAMD00036357) | human gut metagenome | host: Homo sapiens | study: EMG produced TPA metagenomics assembly of... | reverse complement strand
ACCTCATCGGGTGTAAACAGTTCTCTTCCTAATACTATCATAGTTTATTGAAGAGCTTCCCTCGTCTCGCCCTTTGTCTCTCCGCTTGACTTCTTATCAATCGTCCCTTTGCCCAAAAGCTCCGAGACATACTTGTGTGTACTCTGCTCATTGCCTCCAAGATAAATGAAAGTATCGCAGTTGCCAAGAATTGCCTCCCAAGTATCTTTGAAAAGTGCCTTTAACTGGGCAAAGTTCTGAATGATGATGCGTGACTTATACAAATGCTGTCGCATTTGAGGTTATGCCGGATACGGCATTATGTTCGTAACAATGGGACTTTTTTACAGCCCCTCTCTCAAAAAACGCCGCCGCAATCTACGAATACAACGCAGACTGCGACGGCGATTGGGGTGAAATTCAGTTTGATTTTGTGTCCAGCACAGCAGAAATTGTCGCTCTGGCAGACGGGGATTATATCAAATCCAAACCATACGCAAACAAAGCAATCCGTCATATTCTTTCTTTACAAACTGAGGATTACCCGAAGAAACTGTTACTGCCGGTAACCCTAAATCTGTGATAAAAAAAGTTCATGCCAATATTTCCATTTATTGTGGTTTGTCTGCAATGCACGGGAATTTCAATTATACGGCCCGCCGCCCCATAGGACGACGGGCCGTATATCGCTGTTGGTCAGAATATTGTCTGCATAGCAATCAAATCAATTTCTGCATTCTTCATGACAGAACGCATGTATTCCTCCATATGCCCCCAATCTGGTTTTCCTGCATCATCAATAGGTAAATAAAACGAGAAATCAGTTTTGATATGACGATTTAATTCATCAATAAACGCCTTGTAATAGCTTCTGCTTTCTCTAAAAATCATCGTTGCAATAAATTGTTTTACTTCAAATGACATGTCCCACTTCGGTATAAGGACAACAACATTCTGACTTGTATAAAACTTATCAGGTTGTACGAAACATGATCCAAGGTATTCTCCACCCAATGAAAGGGTCATATTGCCAGTGGAATATGGTTCAAGCCCATCAATACTATCAACTCGTGCAGTTATGCCATTGTTCGTGTTCGCACGGCCTACAAAGTTTACATTAGGATTCACCTGTGTCATTTTTACTCTATCGAGTTTAGTTCCCATATCTATATCAAATAAATCATCATCGTACAGGTGAAATCTTTTCCACTTCTCAATACATATTACATGCTTATCGCCGTTTGCTTGGCTAAGATATCCAAGCTCTACTTCAGCCTCATGCATGACTTCTGACATATATTCATCCATGTACGTCCAGTCAGGCTCGCCGTTTGCATCAACAGGAAGCATAATTTCATCCGAAATCATAACCTCCTGTTTCCACTTATCAACATAGTTGTATCGTGCGCTGATAGATTTAATCAGAGGTGCAACAAATAATCCAATATTACGATTCATTTTGAATTTCGGATATAGCACGTTAACGTCGTCCGAAGCAAGAAACGGCTCATCTTGATAAAACGTTTCTCCCACACTGCCGTTATAGCAAACGGTAATTATATTTGCCGGGTGCATATTCTCTATATTACCAACCAGCGAAGTGCAACCGTTGTTCATAGCCGATGAGCCAATAAAACGGATATCTCCCGATGTCATATTGGCTTTAGTAAGGCGTGTGCCTTTGACAACATCAAAGATATTACCTATAGCGAAAGGCTTCCACTCACTCGTATCAATCTTCATCATCACCGTCACCACCTTTCTGCATAGAAATGGTTACGGTCTCCTCGTCAACACTCACTCGGCTCGAATATATCGCTGTGGTCATAAGTTTCTCACCAAATGCCTTCGCATCGATCCCATTTTGGAACATCAGATAGTCCATTGCGGTCTTACGGAAGTCCTCCTCGAAAATCTCGAACGGCTTCTGTGGCATCTGATATGACAAATATTCGTCGGGTTTAACCCATTGGCACGTATCATCGCCGGACTGCTTTTCCATGACTTCAACCCAATGTGCCTCAATAGCTGCCCACTTTCCGTAAATATCATGACGTCCCTTGTTCTTAACCGTGGCAAGCCCATCGGACTCCATATAGCAAGCAAAGAATTCCTTTCCATCCTGCCCAATGCCAGACTCAAATATAAAAATACTTGTAGTGATACCAACGCCAAAGAACAAGTCTTCAGGCAGTTTAATGACTTTTCGCAGACGATGATTCTTCAAAATACGCTTCATCTGGGCCTTGCTTGCCTTTTCCAATTTCTTATCAGGCAAGATAAATGCACATTGCGTGTGAGCAGGGACATTATCCAGTACATTCTCAACAATCGTCATGCACCCATATTTATTCTCGTATGGCGGGTTCATCAAAACTTTTGTGATAGGCTTAGATTTCATCCACTTGCAGGCAGGATCGGTACGGGCGTCCATCTGCTCAAGGTTAGTTTTACCGTCTTTATGAATGAGCATGTTTGCACATGCCAGTGCATAAATCTCACGATCGAATTCAATTACCGAAAAGATGGCTCGATTTAATCTCGGCTGCTGCATCTGTCTGCATTCCTCCGACTTCTCGAATCATATTCGCCATAGCCTTTACAAGGAAACCACCAGACCCGCAAGTTGCGTCCAATATGTAGTCATCTTTATTTACATCAAGAATCTTATACATAAAGTCGGTGATATGTTCAGGTGTAAATACCTGACCAGCTTCGGACTTCTTCTTGTAACGATTGAATTCATTAAAGAAAATGCCCATTACGTCTTCACCACGCCATTCATTCGAGTTAACACACTCTGAAATCTCAACAACCCAGTCGATAAAATCATTGATTGCCTGTTGATTGTCCGTTGTATTCATTTTAATGTCGGAATATTCTTCCAACAGAATATCGATTTTCGCATTTTGCTTTCGGCTATCTTCGAGCGATTTGGACAGTGTCGAATGAATTGCTGTATGGAATGTCGCATACCCCATATCTTTCATGCGCTGCAATCCAGCACCATAACGCTCAGCGACTAAAGCACATGCAGTGAAAATCATGCGATGATACAGATTTTTAATACCGAATTCAAAATGCAGACCATTGTTGATCTTCGCAGTTAATTCATAAATACGCTCTTTATCAATACTATCCACGGTATAGAGCGATAAATAGTAGCTAACACTCTGTAATTTGGCTGGTTTCTTTACTTCCTCTTCACCTTTGAAAACACGAATATCTTCTCCATTATATAGAATTCCCACAACTTTCTTATATTGTGTTTGCATAATACGCACGTTTTTCAGAACTTCATCAACCTGCGCTTGTCCAAGAGTAATACGAGTTGCTTTCGTTTCCAGAACAACTGCAACATCATTTTTATTATTCGGCAGATACCAACCATCTGGTTTATCAGCTACTCCTAGAAACCCGAGTTGATTGAATGTGGTAAGCTGTCCAACACCAGCACGTGCAATTTCACTATCAACCAAACCAAGAGTTTCACGAGCTAAGTCACGAACTGAATCCTCTGTCATATTCTTTGCCATATTCATCAACCTCCCTCAAATCATTTGAAAATGTTTCAGTGCGTCCATAATCGCTTTCTCTTTTTCCGGCGGGCACTGAGGCGCTTTGGCATCTTCCTTCTTTGACAGATTGTAATGCTGTCCCACATCCAATCCGCAGTTTCTTTTAATTTGGGAATATACAGGCTAGAAACCTTCAGTCCATGATTCTCAAGTACATAGGTTTTAATCTCATCATAAGTTGCCTTGCTCTCAGCTACGGTCAAATCCAACTCGTCCATCTTAACCTCAACCTCGATATGTTGCTTTGTGTTGAGTTTGGACAATAAACATACTGTCTCAACATGGTAAGTATTCGGAAACATATCCACGCAGCATATCTTCTCCACTCTATACCCTCTGTCCATAAATATCTGCAAATCTCTTGCCAGGCTTGTCGGTTTACATGAAATATAAACCATATTCTCAACACCATACTCTATGATTTTCCCGATAGCCTTCGGATGGATACCGTCTCGTGGTGGATCAAGAATTATATAATCCGGCTTTTCCTCTATCTCATCAAGCACCTTGAGGACATCACCTGCGATAAATTTACAGTTATCAAGACCATTAAGAGCTGCATTTTCCTTTGCTGCGCAAACTGCCTCCTCAACTATTTCGACACCTACTACTTCCTTACACACCGGTGCCATAAGCTGCGCGATGGTGCCGGTTCCGCTGTAGAGGTCGTAGACTGTTTTACCGTTTAACGAATCCTTGTCATCTCCCAGGATAAACTCTCTCGCTGTCTCATAGAGCACCTCCGCTCCGAGTGAATTGGTCTGGAAAAATGAAAATGGTGTGATTTTGAATTTCAGACCTAAAAGCTCCTCATAGAAATATGAATCTCCGTAGAGCACCTCTGTGCCCTCGTTTTTGACCACATCCGCCACGCTGTCATTTTTCGTGTGTAAAACGCCTTTAAATCTGCCGTCATAGTGCCTGGTCAAAAGCGCATATCTAAAGCCTGCCAGCAGCTCCTCCTCGTTGAAGCCCTCTGTCTGTGTGCTAGTGACAAGGTCGACTATGATTTCGCCGGTTTTTGTTGCCTTTCTGACAAGCAGATGACGCAGATAGCCCTTGTGTGTTGCTCTGTGAAAATATGAAATATTGTTTTTGGAAAAATAATCAAGTGTTGCCTTTAATATTGTCCTGAAATCCTCATCCACTATCTGACAGTCTGATACTGTCACAAGGTCATAAAAGCTTCCTCTTTTGTGCATGCCAAGCGCAAGAGGGCCATCCTTGTACTCATCACCGAAGGAAAATTCCATCTTGTTTCTGTATTCGCTCTTTTTCGGACTTCCATGTATCCCTATAAACTCATATCCAGACTCTTCCTCAGTGCCGATGGCATCCGAAATGAGCTTTTTCACCTGGGTAAGCTTCATATCAAGCTGCTTTTCGTAAGGCACTGTCTGGTATGTACAGCCCCCGCACATTCCAAAGTGGGGGCATGGCTCTTCTGTCTCCAGAGGCGATTTCTCAATTACCTCCATGAGTCTGCCCTCTGCCCTTTGATGCTTTACTTTATTTACAACAAATTCCACCTTCTGTCCCGGAATTGTATTTTTCACAATTACTCTGTCGCCGTCATCTGTAACGGCTATTCCCTTGTTCGGGAAGTCTACTCTTTCTACGGTTCCTGTTCCTCTAAATCCTTTTTTCATGTAATTCTTATCTCTCTTTAAACTTTATTATTTCTTTGTATGCCTGACTGCAAATGCCTTGCTTCACAAATAAAGAAAAATGGGGACTACATATGTAGCCCCCATTATCTAAAAACGATTATTTCTCTTCTTTAGTCTTTGGTGCCTCTTTTTCCTCTTCAGCATCATCATCGTCTTCATCCTCGAAGAAATCATCATCGAATTCATCATCATACTCATCATCGAAATCATCTAAATAATCCGGTGTAAAAAATCTGTAGATACCATATGCCGCTGCTGCAACTGCAACTAATACACCAATGATGGCAAATATGATAACAGCCTTGGAAGGCTTCTTCTCTTCCTCTTCTTTTTTGAGAAGGTCATTAAGCTTTGCCATGCTGAGCTTCTCTGTAAGCTTGTTGTCCTTTAATAATTCTTCAACTTTACACATAATTGAATCCGCTCCTTTTCCAAAAGTAATTGTCAAATGCTATTTGTTAAATCTATTATAGCATATTATATCCAATTTTCCTATAAAAATTACAATATTTTTAGTCAATTTTTTTCAATTTGGCAAATGAGGCAAACATTTTTTTGGTACCAGCCTTGTCGAAGTCCACAGTGACCTCATAATCCCTGCCGCCTTCTACGATTGCCATGACCTCGCCTGCACCAAACTTGATATGTGATACTCTGTCGCCTACCTTATATGAAAGACCGCCGGTGGTATTGGCACTGGCAAATGACTTCTGATTGCTCACAGGCGTGTAAACCGGTGTCCTTGTGCGCTGTGTATTAAAGGTAGTCGCATACTCTGTGCCGTATGTAGGTGTCTTTTTGAAAGCCTCCTTAGCTTTTCTGTACGTGCTCTGTGAATTTCTTTCAAGGTCATCATCACGGCGCTTTGGCTCATAAACCTCGCCTGCCATAAGCTCACGCGGAATCTCCTTCACAAATCGAGATACCTTGTTGAACTGTGTCTCTCCACGCACCATGCGCATACGTGCAGATGTGATGGTCAGATGCTCCTTGGCCCTCGTGATGCCAACATAAGCAAGACGCCTTTCCTCCTCTATCTCGCTTGTCGCATCATCACTCGTGATAGACATATAGCTAGGGAAAAGACCATCCTCCATGCCCGCCAGATACACATTCGGAAACTCGAGTCCCTTAGCACTGTGCAAAGTCATAAGAACCACATAGTCGCTGTTTTCATCAAGACCATCTATATCGGCTACAAGCGCCACTTCTTCCAAAAAGCCACTGAGAGTAGGAGCCTCCTCCCCCTGCTCGTAATCAACAGCCTTGTTTATAAGCTCATCAATATTCTCAATACGCTGCTCTGCTTCATCCGTGCCCTCAGCCTTCAGCTCATCGACATAGCCGGTCTCATCGATTATTGCCTGTATGAGCTGCGAAACCGAATCCATCTCGGCTCTCGCACGAAGTGACTGTATAAACATCACAAAAGGCTTTATCTTGCCTGCCGACCTCGCCATGCCCGGCACCTCATCGACATAGCGCAGTGCCGTATAGAAATCTATCCCCTTCTCAAGAGCATAGTCCGTCACCTTATTGATGCTCGTAGCTCCGATGCCGCGCTTTGGCACATTTATTATTCGCTTTACCGCAAGGTCATCATGGCCATTGTCAATAGTCTTTAAATATGCAAGGATATCCTTTATCTCTTTTCTGGCATAGAAATTCACGCCGCCTACAATCTTGTATGGTATGTTTGCAGCAATAAATTTCTCCTCGAAAAGACGCGACTGTGCGTTGGTTCGGTAAAGTACAGCACAGTCCTTATAGCGCGCCTCACCCTTTCTCACGAGTCTCGCTATCGAACGCGCCACATAATCCGCTTCCTCGAAGCCACTCTCAAGCTGTTCAAAGGTAATCCTGTCTCCGGCTCCGTTGTCAGTCCAAAGGCGCTTGTCCTTTCTACCCACGTTGTTGGAAATGACGCTGTTGGCAGCATCCAGGATATTCTGGGTAGACCTGTAATTCTGCTCCAGCTTTATAACCTTTGCATCCTCAAAATGCTTCTCAAAGTTTAAGATATTGTAGATATTGGCACCTCTGAACTTGTAAATGGACTGATCATCATCACCAACCACACACAAATTCTTATACTTCATGGCAAGAAGCCTGATAAGCTCAAACTGCACGGTGTTTGTATCCTGGTACTCATCCACCATGATGTATCTGAAACGCTCCTGGTAGTAATCAAGCACCTCCTTATCCAGCTTGAAAAGCTCTACTGTCTTCACAAGCAGATCATCAAAATCGAGTGCATTATTCTGCTTTAGGGCATTCTGATACTCCTTGTATACAAGTGCCTGCTTGCGCTTCACGAAGTCACCTGTGAAGCGGTTTTCAAACTCTATCGGATCAATCATCTCATCCTTTGCAGATGAAATGACATTTAAAAACATCTTTTCCTTATACATCTTGGTATCTATCTCAAGACGCTTGCAGATGTCCTTCATCAGAGCCTTCTGGTCGTCAGCATCATATATGGTAAAATTTGTGTCATATCCCAGCCTGTCAATATACCTGCGCAGTATACGACACACATGTACGATAGGAAGGTACGAAACCATATGCTTTCCGTAACCATAGCCCACCATATCATCAATTCGCTCACGCATCTCTCCCGCAGCCTTGTTTCGTTAAAGGTGATTGCCATGATATTGTAAGGATTGACACCACACTCATCTATCAGGTAAGCAGTCCTGTATGTAAGAACCCTGGTCTTGCCACTGCCTGCCCCCGCTAAAATAAGAAGCGGTCCCTCTGTGGTCAAAACGGCCTCCCTCTGCTGTTCATTCAACATATCTAAGTTCATCTGTTTTCCTCTCAATTCTCCAGTCTTATTACAGGCACACATACCATAAATAAAAAAATAATTTATCTACAGCATACCACAAACATATGTTTTGCACAACCCAATATGAGAAAATTCAAAAAAAACTTGTCATATAGTTTTCAATACTATATAATAAAAGCCTGAGGTGATGATATGGAGAATGACGTTAAAGAATTTTTATCAGAATTATTAAAACAGCTTAAATCAATAGATTACATAAAGCCGGAGGATATCCCAAACATTGATTTGTACATGGATCAGGTCACAACCTTCATGGACGAGCAGCTCGCTGCATCAAAGCGCTATGAAAGCGACAAAATCCTTACCAAGACAATGATAAACAACTATGCCAAAAACAATCTGCTCCCTTCTCCGGACAAGAAAAAGTATTCTAAAGAGCATGTGCTCACACTGCTTTTTATATATTATTTCAAAAATATATTAAGTATCAACGATATCCGCTCAATTCTTAATCCCCTTACCGAGAAGTATTTCGGCAACGATGACGGATTTACTATGCAGGATGTCTATACGGAGGTTTTTGGCTTAGAGGCAGAGGAGTCGCAGAAGCTCCTAAAGGATCTCGGCAAGAAATACAAGATTGCCGGTGAGACATTTGAGAATTTCCCTGCTGAGGATCAGAAATTTCTCCACACATTCAGCTTTATCTGCATGCTGAGCTTTGATGTCTACATCAAGAAAATGCTGATTGAGCGCATGATTGACGATCTAAATGAAGAAAAAGAGGCTTCTAAAAAAACAGGCTCAAATTAACGAGCCTGTTTTTCTTTTCCCCTATGATAAACTAATCCTCTTTGTCAGAGCCATCCTCCATGCGTGAAAAAACCATATCATATCCATCGTTGCCGTAGTTTAAGGATCTGTTCACACGGCTGATTGTGGCTGTGGAAGCCCCGGTCTTTTCTGCTATATCAAGATATGTCTTCTGCTCTCTAAGCATCTTTGCCACTTCAAATCTCTGTGATAGAGAAAAAAGCTCATTTACGGTACAAACATCCTCAAAAAATGTATAACACTCTGCTCTATCCTTGAGACACAAAATAGCATCAAACAAATGGTCTACTGCTTCTGTTTTAAGATTCTTGCTCATCGTGTTCTCCTTTTTCATGCGTATTTATTTACATTTAATTTTAACATATTAAAGTTTTAAAGTAAACAGCTTTCTTGCAATTAAATTATGATATGTTATACTAGTGTTACTATCGCCTAATAAATCAGAATGGAGTAAATTGAAAATGAAAAAAGTAGGATATTTCTTTTACACATTTGTCCCACTGCTTGCAGTTGAGGCAATTCAGACTATCGCCTTATTCTTTATGATGGGCATGGGAGTGTTTGGACAGGGTTTTGTCGGAAAGCTTGCTTTTCCGTCTGCAAACGTATCGGACCGCCTTGAAAAGACATTTACCTCTGTAAATTTTAACATGATGATTATGGTCATCTATGCACTCATTACCATTGCGATTTTTGGCATGTGGTACTATGCCAGATACGAAGGTAATTTTCTTCCCTCCCCTAAGAAAACCTTCAATCCCATGATGATTGTGGCAATCGTCATACTCGTGCCGGGTACACAGTTTGCTGCCAATTTCATCGCAAACTTAACCGGCTACATCCGTCCCGACTGGCTGCAGCAGTACAACAAGCTTTTTGAGACATCCGGCATCACAGATATCACCTTTGTAACAGTACTTTATTCTGTAATACTGGCGCCAATCTGTGAGGAGCTTATATTCCGCGGTGTAACCATGCGCTGCGCCAGAAAGGCTTTGCCATTTGCTCTTGCCAATCTGATGCAGGCTGCACTTTTCGGACTGTTCCATCTCAACTGGATTCAGGGCATATATGCCTTTGCACTTGGCATAGTGCTCGGATATGTGTGCGAACGCGGTGGCTCTATTTACTACTCTATGGGGCTTCATCTGCTTTTCAACCTTTGGGGCACACTTTCAGGATTTTTTCCTGATCCCGGTAATAGTGTAGTAGTCTTTGTGATTGTGATTGCTGTTACAATTGTTTCACTGGTAGTCGGATTTGTACTGTTTAACAAAGGACGAAGAAAGCTCCCCATAAATTCTACAGGAATATAGACACGCCCGCCAGACTTACTATCATCATAATCATGCCGGCGAGCAGTACTCCAAGCATGACAGCGGCAACTGTTGACTTGAAATCCATATCAAGGATACTTGCCGCAAGTGTTCCTGTCCATGCACCTGTTCCCGGAAGCGGGATACCTACGAAAAGTAAAAGTGCAACAAACAGACCTCTTCCGGCCTTTGCCTGAAGCTTCTTGCCGCCCTTCTCTCCTTTTTCAAGGCAGAAGCTGAAGAACCTTCCAATGACCGGTTTGTCAGCTCCCCAGATGAGCACCTTCCTTGCAAAAAGATAAATAATTGGGACCGGAAGCATATTTGCAATGATACAAACGATAAATGATGGCACTATCGGCAGCCCCATCACCTGTGAAACCGGAACTGCTCCTCTGAGTTCAATAAGTGGTACCATTGAAATTAAAAAGATGTAAATATATTTTTTTTAACATGAATAATTCTCCAAAAATTTAATTAGTGTATGCATCTGCTCATCAGTTCCTATGGATATGCGCAGATAGTCGTTGATTCGCTCAGGTGAGCTGAAATGTCTGACAAATATATTGTCTGCCTTAAGGTCCTCAAAAAGCTTTGTTGCAGAAACATTTGCAGGCTTTGCAAATATAAAGTTGCTCTTTGAGTCACAGAATGTAAAGCCAAGCCTCTTAAGCTCTTTCTTTGTCCACTCACGTGTCTTTATGACCTTTGCTGTGGTCTCTTCAAAGTATGCTCTGTCTTTTACAGCTGCTGTAGCTGCTTCGATTGTGATTCTGTCCATGGTATATGAATTGAAAGAATATTTCACATCATTCAGATACTTGATAAGCACAGGACTTGCCATGGCAAAACCAACTCTTGAACCTGCCAGCGAGCGTGATTTCGAGAATGTCTGTACCACGATGACATTATCATATTTGTCAATAAGTGGCAGCGCACTCTCCCCGCCAAAATCCACATATGCCTCATCTATTACGACAATCACATCCTGATTGTGCTCTATTATATCCTCTATCTCATCAAGAGGCATGAGCTTTCCTGTCGGAGCATTAGGGTTTGGAAATACTACTCCGCCGTTTGCCTTATAGTAATCTGACGGTATTATTGAAAAATCATCAGACAGCGGAAGCTGCTCATAAGGGATCCGAAGCATATCTGCCCACACATCATAAAATGAATATGTAATATCAGGAAACAGTATAGGCTTTTTTGAATTGAAAAATGTCATGAAAATCATGGCAAGTACATCATCAGAGCCAACTCCGACAAACACCTTCGAGCTGTCAAGCTTATAAAAATCTGCAATTGCATTTACCAGCTTATCAACCCTTGGGTCAGGATACAGTCTTAAATCATCGGTATTGAAATTACTTAAAACCTCCTTCACTCCCGGCGCTGGCGGATATGGATTCTCATTTGTATTTAACTTAATAACACAGGTATTCTTTGGCTGTTCTCCCGGTGTATAAGGTACAACCCTTCGAATGTTATTTTCCCAGTCTCTCATTCTTTTCCTCCAAATTTAATTATATGTCAGCCCTTACATATTACTGATTATTCAATTTTCTTTTCTGAAAAAACATGATATCAAACATAAAATCAGCGTTTTTATTCACTATAAAATATGCACCAAAAAAAATGCTAACAATTTAACTTTACCTCATTTACTTATGTTTGTAAAGGTTGTATATTACACTTAATCACTATTTTTATATATATTTTTATCTATTTTTAATCAAGGGGGATTATAAATAATGACTAAAAATAATTCAAAGGACCTCACTGTAGGTTCTCCTACCAGACTCATTCTGGGCTTTTCCCTTCCGTTACTTCTCGGAATGCTTTTCCAGCAGGTTTACAGCCTTATGGATACTATAATCGTCGGTCGTTTTCTAAGTGTTTCGGCCTTAGCCGCAGTTGGCTCTACCGGAAGCATCTGCTTTCTCATCATCGGCTTCTGCCAGGGTGTGTGTGCCGGCTTTTCACTTCCAATAGCCCAGCGCTTTGGTGCCAAGGATGAAAAAGGACTTAAAAAATATGTAGGAAATGCAGGAATTGTCTCTGTAATTATCGCAATAATCATGACGGCACTCACTGTGCTTCTCTGTGGTCAGATTCTGACCTGGATGAATACGCCAGGCGACATTTACGACCTCGCTTACCAGTATCTGATTGTCATATTTGCAGGCATTCCTGTCACAATACTGTACAATCTGCTGTCAGGATATCTGAGATCTCTCGGCAACTCGGTCATACCTGTTATTTTCCTTATAATCGCGGCTGTTCTAAATATCGGTCTTGATTTACTTTTCATTCTGGTATTTAACATGGGCGTGTTTGGAGCGGCTTTTGCAACCGTACTGTCACAGTGTATATCAGGAGTGCTGTGCATCATTTACATAGCAAAAAATGTACCTCTGCTGCATGTAAGCAGAGACGATTTGGAGCTTGACTCTTCATATGTCACAAATCTGATGATCATGGGACTTCCTATGGGCTTTCAGTATTCGATAACCGCTATAGGCAGCGTCATACTGCAGACTGCCGTAAACGGCTTAGGCTCCATCGCAGTTGCCTCAATGACCGCTGCAAGCCGTATTTCAATGTTTATGATGTGTCCATTTGACGCACTCGGCTCCACAATGGCCACCTACAGTGGACAAAATGTCGGCGCAGCCAAATTTGAACGTGTAAAGAAGGGGCTTATTTCAGCCTCAGTGATAGGATCGATCTATTCGATTTTGATTTTTGTGGCACTGCTGTTTATAGCCAACTATCTGATTTACCTGTTTGTATCACCAAGCGAAACAGAGGTTGTCGCACAGGCTCATCAGTTTCTGCTGATAAATGCATTTTTCTACATCCCGCTCGTTCTGGTAAACACAGTCCGTTTCACCATACAGGGTATGGGTTTTTCCGGCTTTGCGATGTTTGCAGGAGTAGCAGAAATGATTGCGCGTTCACTCGTCGGACTTGTATTTGTACCGATATTCGGCTTTTCTGCCGCCTGCTTTGCAAGCCCACTCGCATGGATTCTCGCAGATGTCTTCCTGGTGCCTGCATTCATCCACTGCCTGCATAAATTGCAGAAAGCAAAATCTAGTCAAGTTACAAGTCTTTAGTAAAAAAGTCATTACCAATGATGTATTAATAGTGTATTTAAAATTAATTT
>ENA-OQJW01000144-OQJW01000144.1-human-gut-metagenome-genome-assembly--contig:-NODE-144-length-13386-cov-2.730975_pt1 | contig 13386 bp, 10 predicted proteins | sample MGYA00242619_ERZ504786 | MGnify/ENA primary metagenome ERZ504786 (study PRJEB26092, sample SAMD00036357) | human gut metagenome | host: Homo sapiens | study: EMG produced TPA metagenomics assembly of... | reverse complement strand
ATAATCTCATTTTAGTCAATCCGGCAGTGGTATATCATCCTTTGAAAAAGAAATATTATCTTTACTTTAAAGGGAATGTCTATGATCCTACTTGGCGTGGTGTGCATGGAGTGGCCATAGCCGATGCCCCCGAAGGCCCTTTTATTGTGCAGGATGACTATGTATTTGAGTTTGAAACAGGGGATAACCAGAAATTGAATGCGGAAGACCCGTTTGTATGGTATCACCGGAAAGACAATTGTTTCTATGCTGTTTTTAAAGATTTCACGGGAGGATTTACAAAAGGTAAGCCGGGATTGGCCATCATGTATGCTGAAGATGGTATACATTGGAAACTTCCTGAACATTCTTTGTTTATGAATAAAGAAATAATTCTAAAGAATGGAGAGCGGCTAGAGGTAGATCGGTTGGAACGTCCTCAGCTGTTATTGGATGAAAATGATGAACCGATTGTGCTTTATTCAGCTTGTTCCATTACTCCATTGAATATGAAACAGGATGGGAGCTCGTTCAATATCCAGATTCCAATTCTTCGAAATAAGTAAGAAGGATATGGTATAAAAGCAGTCCGGCATATGGATGAATATCTGTGCCGGACTGCTTTTTATATTGTAACGGAAGAAATGGAACTTTTGATAAACCTTTCGGACACACGCTTGTTTATGATAAGTTCATGTTTTTGACATGAGTAACATAAATCTATTGCAAAGACTAATGAAAGAAAATAGACCTCCTTTTTTGCCATTTTCGCAATCTTGCTTTAACTATTTAAAGTAAGGGGCTTTATTGGATTTTCGGAACTGTGTATCAGAACATTTCATCCTGATTCACAAAGATATATATGTCCCTATTTGTCCGATGCGCATATTTTGGAGTTCCGGCTTCTGGCGGCGACTATAGAGTGTGTTATCAATAAACAAGGTATATGCATTGAGGCTATCATGTTTACCGATTAGTAAGTGGTTTTGGTTTAATCTTCCTTTTTCATTTCTTAATAATTAAGCCAAAGTTTGAATGAAGAAAGTTTTTCTTCACTGATGGTGATTTGGACTTTGTAAGGAGGAAGGACACTGATTACTATCTTGCCATTAAAATAAGGTTCGGCACGGTCTATGGAAGCAATGCTGATAATAATCTAACGGTTGGCGCGAAAGAACTGTTCGGAGGCTAACTGCTCCATTTGTTTATTCAGAGACAGGTTGATTATGTGTTCTTGTCCTTTTTGGGTGACGGCAAAGGTTATTTTGTTTTCAGAATAGAAATAGGCAATGTCCGTTACTTGAAGAGACCAGAAAAGGCCGGCTCCATAAAAAATCATCTTCTATAATGATTGCGTTTAGTTTATTCATATGCTAAAGGTACTTTTATGGTAAACAAATTGTTTGCTTTGGTGACTTATCATTGCTTTCGGCAGCACAGGAAGAAAGTAGTGCGGCAAGGCTTAATAATGGCATGGAATGTACGTTAATCTTCATGTTTTGTCTTTTAAGTTTGCGACAAAAGTAAAGATGGAAGGGAGAGCAGCTGGGAAAGAAAATGCTGAAGCCGGAAAAAGAAGATCGAAAAAAGGGAAAATGCATCCTGAATAATTTTATCAATGAAGTAAAAAAAGATTTATTCAGGCAACTTTTTATACAGAATAGCTGTTTTTATCAGTAAGATGATTAATTATAAACTCTAAAAAACAAGCGTATGTATTTTATTTGGTACATTATTATCGGAATTATTGCTGGTTTTGTTGCCGGTAAGTTGATGAGGGGAGGGGGGTTCGGTCTCTTTATTAATTTATTGGTTGGTATTGTTGGCGGTGTTCTGGGCGGCTGGGTATTCAGTTTGTTTGGTATTGCAGCAACAGGTATTATGGGCAGTCTTGTAACCTCTATTGTGGGAGCTATATTTTTGTTGTGGATTGTTTCTTTGCTCAAGAGGTCTGATATTTCCTGAATTGGTAGTAAAAAGGAACCGTCCTGACGACACGCTTGTCGGGGACGGTTCCTAAACCAAACAAATCAAAAAATATAAGTATATTAACTAATTGCTTCCACCTCCTAAAGCGCGGTAAAGCATGATATGCAGTTTACAAGATTCCACATTCAGAGCGATACGTTCCAATTCACAATCCAGGAAACGTTCATCGGCCGACAGTACATCCAGATAGCCTGCGAATCCTACTTTAAACATTTCATTTGCATTATAAATAGATCGATGATGGATACGGCTTTCTTCTTCTTTCAACTCTTTGCGCTGGTGCATTTGGGATGATGCAGTAATGAGGTTTAATACTTCTTCATAGGCTTTTAATACCGTTTCGTGATATCCTAACAAAGCGATGCGTTGCTGGCTTTTCGCATCATTCCATAATGCACGTATAGTATTTTGTTTGAATATAGGTGCTGTGATACCTGCGCCGAGATTGTAAACCAGGGATGCAGGAGCTGTGAACCATTTATCCAGATCAAATGCGTTAAAACCTCCGTTTCCTCCAATCACGATGGATGGGAAGAAAGCTTTTCGTGCTGCAGATACGTCGGATTTACTAGCTAATAATTCCAGTTCGGCAGCCTTTATATCCGGGCGATATTGCAAAAGTTGTGACGGGATCCCTGCATCTGTGGGAAACTCATAACTACATGCTGTTTCAAATGACACTCGTTTCACTTTGAAAGGCAGTCGTCCTAATAAGGTGGCGATGGCACGTTCCTTTTCACTTATTTGCTGTTCGTTTGCAAGCAGCATTTCTTCCAATTTAAGGCGTCGTGACCGGAATTGGTCTACAGAAAGTCGGGTTACTTCACCTTCTTTCATCAGTTCATTGGTTAAATTATAAGCATCTCTGGCTGTTAGGATGGCTTCGCGTAGCACATACCGCTGTTTGTCCAGTCCTATTAATTCAAAATAGTGTGTACCTACTTCTGATATCAATAAAGTACGTGCCAGACGCATAGCTTCTACAGACTGCATCCAGCGGGATACGGCCGATCGTTTTTTATCGGTTAGCTTACCCCATATGTCAGCTTCCCATTGAAAATTAAGTCCTAGATTGAAATTCCGATAGGGATCTGGAATATGTTTGTCTTTTTCTAAATCGGGAGTGTTGGTGGTGCTGTTACCAACTCCGTCCATAGTGTACTCGCCAAAACGTTGTACTCCACCATCAATGCCTAATGAAAGATCGGGCAGCAGCGCTCCTTTTCCTACTCGAACTTGTGAACGGGCAACGGATATCCGTTCTATAGTTTGAAGGAATGTGTGATTATTATTTAACGCTTCGGCTATATAACTTTGCAATAACGTATCTGGAAAAAATGTTTTCCATGACAAGGAAGAGATAGTGGTGCTGTCCGTTTCCCTATCCATATAGAACTCGGGTAACTCTATCTTTTCTGTCGGAGTAAGGGAAGGGGCTTTGCAACTTACCATAATCAGACAGAAAGCCCCCATTATTAAACCTGTTTTGTTTATATTGTTATTTTTCATCTTCTTCATCATAGCTGACTTTATTACGGTTAAGATGTGCAGACCAACTCTCGAAAATAAGGTAAAGTCCAGGTACAAGGAAGATTCCTACAAATGTACCGATAAACATACCTCCGGCGGCGGCTGTTCCGATGGAACGGTTGCCCAAAGCACCGGCTCCGCTTGCCATTACCAACGGAATGAGTCCGCATATAAATGCAAAGGAGGTCATCAGGATGGGACGCAGACGGCTTACGGAACCTCTAACGGCAGCATCAAAAATGCTCATTCCCTGCTTGCGGTACTGATTGGCCATTTCCACAATAAGAATGGCATTTTTACCTAGCAGACCAATCAGCATCACTAAAGCTACTTGGGCATAAATATTATTCTCCAAGCCTGCCAGTTGCAGGAAAAAAATAAGAACCGAAGATACCTGCCGGCAATGAAAGTATGACGGGGAAAGGCAGTAATAAAACTCTCGTATTGTGCTGCCAGCAACAAATAAACAAATAGCAGGCAGATACCGAAAATAAAAACAGTTTGTCCACCCGAGTCTTTTTCTTCACGAGTAACCCCTGACCATTCTATATCATAACCGCGAGGTAATGTTCCTTTGGCAATTTGTTCCACAGCTTCGATAACCTCTCCTGAACTGACTCCTTCGGCAGGTTCACCTGTAATCAGGGCCGAGGTAAACATATTGTAGCGTGTAATCTGGTTAGGACCGAATATACGGTCCATCGTCATAAAGTTAGAGTAGGGTACCATATTTCCGTCCTTGTTCTTGGCATAGAACTTATACAGATCTTCAGGATTCATACGATACTCTGGAGAAGCCTGTAACATCACCTTATACATTTGTCCGAAACGAATAAAGTTGGATGAGTAGAAACTGCCGATATAGGATTGGAGTGTTTCCATGGATTCATTTAAATTTACTCCTAATTTAGCTGCTTTAGCAATATCCACTTTCAGCAGATATTGTGGAAAATTAGGATTGAATCCTGAGGTTGCTCCCACAATGCGCGGATCTTCATTCAGCTTTTCTACTAATGTATTGGCAACATCGGCGAATTCTGCAAAGCTGCCTGCTGTTTTATCTTGTAAACGAAGTTCGAAGCCGCTGGCATTACCGAATCCCGGAACTGTAGGAGGCAGGAAGAACTGAATATCCGCATCTTTGATATGTGAGGTACGGTCTTTGTATATCTCTATAAGTTCGGCTGCTGTTTGATCGCGTTCACTCCACGGGGTGAGATTAATCATACCCATACCGAAATTGGCGCCTTCCGTTTCAGTCATCAAACTATAACCTGCTAATGTGGAGATGCTTTCAATTTCTTTGAAAGGAAGCAGTGCAGCTTGTACAGCGTTCAAGGCTTTTTCGCTACGTTCCAATGTTGCTCCCGGAGGCGCATCTACATTAACATAAATCATACCTTGGTCTTCATTGGGAATAAAGCCTGAAGGAAGTACTTGACTCATGCCGAAAGTGGCAAGGAAGAAAATAATCAGTGTGGCATAAGTGATTATTTTCCGGCTCAAATACTTGTGTAATCCGATATTGTATTTCTTTTCAAAGCGGTCGTACCGACGGTTGAAGAAAATAAAGAAACGACGTAGCCATCCTGCTTTTTTCTTCTTTTTTCCATCAGCGGGTTTCAGTAACAAAGCACATAGGGCAGGCGAGAGAGTCAATGCGTTTACTCCTGAGATAACAATGGCTACCGCCAGTGTCAATGAGAATTGCCGATAGAAAATACCTACTGTTCCCTGCATGAAGCCCACCGGAATAAAGACTGCCGACATGACTAGCGTGATGGCGATAATGGCTCCACCGATTTCATTAATAGCTGCTACAGATGCTTTATAAGGAGAGAGTTTCTCATGATGCATCTTTACATGGACAGCCTCCACGACGACTATTGCGTTGTCTACTACAATACCTATTGCAAGCACAAGGGCGAATAAGGTCAACATATTTATGGAAAAGCCCAGCATCTCCATAAAGAAAAATGTACCGACCAATGAAACTGGTACGGCGATAGCAGGAATTAAGGTGGAACGGAAGTCTTAGTAAAAATATATATACCACAATAAATACCAGTATGAATGCTTCGAGCAGTGTCTTCAGCACTGATTGTATGGAGGCGTCAAGAAAGCGTGATACGTCATAGGAGATATTGTAATCCATGCCAGGCGCAAAACTGCTTTCCTTGATTTCTGCCATTTTTGTTTTAATATTTTGGATGACTTCCCTTGCATTGGAACCGGGGCGTTGTTTGATCATAATAGATGCCGATGGTCTTCCGTCGGTCATAGAAGTCATGTTATAATCTTCAGAATCGAATTCGATAGTGGCAACGTCTTTCAGACGTAGCAGTGAACCATCGGGAAGAGCTTTCAATACGATCTCTCCATATTCTTCTGCTGTGCTGAACTTTCCGGTATATTGTAGTACATATTGCAGTTGTTGGGGTAATTTGTCTGAACTGATACCTGTCTTGCCGGGTGCTGCTTCTATATTTTGATTACGGATGGCTTCAGTTACATCTTGAGGTACCATGTTGTAGGCGGCCAGCCGGTTAGGATTCAACCATACACGCATGGCATAATCACGGCTACCCATGATTTCTACCAAGCCTACACCGTCAATACGTTTTAATTCGCGCAAAATATTGATATCGGCAAAGTTATAAACAAACTTTTCGGTATGTGCACTGTCCGTACTCATGATGTTCAAGTACATCAACATACTGTTTACTTCTTTTTCTGTAATAACTCCGGCACGGATTACCTCTTCAGGCAATTCGTCTAGCACGGTAGTCACGCGGTTCTGTACATTTACGGCAGCTACGTCTGGATCGGTTCCCACTTTAAAATAGATAGTAGTGAGGGACATACCGTCGTTGGTACAAACAGTGGTCATGTAGGTCATGCCGGGTACTCCGTTGATGGCACGCTCTAACGGGGTGGCGACTGTTTTAGACATCACATCGGCACTAGCCCCAGTGTATCGGGCGGTTACCGTTACAGATGGGGGTACGATATCGGGAAATTGAGTGATGGGCAGTGTCAAGATAGACAGCACGCCCAAGCAGACGATAATGACGGAGATTACTCCTGAAAGTATCGGTCTTTTTATAAATAGCTTAAACATAAACTGTCCGTTTTATTTTACGATAGGTTGTTTTAATTCAACTTCTTTTCTGATTGCTTCCATATCAATGGTATCGGTCTTGATGGTAATGCCGTCTTTCATCATTTGCACTCCCTCGTATACGATGGCAGTATTAGGAGTGAAATCTTGTGTCACGTAGTAATTATTATAGCGTTCCAGCGGTTGAAAACTGCGTACTTTTACTACACTGGTACTATCAACGGTATACACATAGGTGAAATCTTGAATTTCGAATGTTGATTTCTGGGGAACTAGACAGATGTTGTCCATTTGAGTCATCATACGCACTTTTCCGGTCACTCCATGTTTCAGCAGTCCGTCCGGGTTCGGAAAACGAACACGGAAGGCGATGGAGCCGGTTCCTCGTTCAAAATCACCTTCTACTGTTTCCAACGTGCCTTTGTGGGAGTAGATGGAACCGTCTGGCAAAATCAGTTCCACATTATTTTCTTCGTGTTGTTTTTGTCCGCTAAGTTGTTGGCGCTTGTATTCCAGATACTCGCTTTCATTCACTTTATAGTAAGCAAAGATCTCGGAAATATCACTTACGGTAGTCAGTAAGCTTTGCGGATTTACCAGACTTCCCGTCTTATAGGGAATACGGTCTATGTAGCCGTCAAAAGGGGCAGTGATAGTGGTGTAAGAATAATCCATCTGTGAACGTTGCATTTGTGCTTTTGCCTGTTCCACTTTCATTTGGGCCACTTCTTTTTCTTTATTGGCTTGGTCGAGTCGGATTTTTGATAAGATTTGTTTGTCAACCAGCCGGCCTATTCTCTCGGCTTCATAATTTGCCATTTCATATTGTGCCTGTGCTTGTTTGTAATTGGCTTGCGCCTCTTTTACCGTTTCGCTATATTGGTCGGAACTAAGTTGGAATAGGGGCTGTCCTTTTTTGACTTTTTGTCCTTCGTCTACATATATTTTTTGAACAAAACCGTTCCACTTTGGGCTTAATTTCTACAAACTGTATAGCTTGCACATCAGCTACATACGAGCGTGGAAACTCAATGGTTGTGGGGTGAAGAATGGTGATGGGAATGAATTCTTTGTGATGTTCCTGCTTGTTGTCCGATTGACCACAAGAGCATAGCAATCCTGTACATGTACACAGGACCGCAATTTTCTGAAAAATTACTCTTCATGAAAATACGAATACAATTTAAAAAGATTAATAATTGAGTTTGAGTAAATAAAAGATTCGGCTTGCATTCAGATTTCTCAGAATACAAGACCAATATGTATGAAGATACTTTAATGTGACATATTAAATGCGGTATACACAAAAGATAATGTGATGATGTACCACTTTTCCCAGATTTTCACTAACAGGTGTATAACTCTGTACCGGAACTTGGGGAATAGCAAAAAGATTGATAATCATGTCAATAGTACAGGGTAAAAAACGACTGTTCGGTAGTTGTGCACGTCCCGACATGAAATAATAAGTCTCTTCTCCTCCGCTTTCTTCATTGTTGTCAGAAGGCAGGGTGGGCTGTTCCATCGTTTCTACCATAGCCAGATTGGCATCAATTAGTGGAGCGCATACATCAAATTGTACGAGTAATAACATAATTACACATACTATTCTTACCACATATTTCTTGATACCGTTGAACATGAAAAATATTTTGTTTATTAATTCGTTTGCAAATTTAATATAATTGAACACTGTTTTCAAACCAATCATCCAAAATTAGTGAGTTTTAATATATCCTTTCTCTTTTTTGGAACTACTATCCTTTATACTGACTGAAATCTGTTATTTTTGTACTCAGTATTTTAAATAATCAGATAATATTACTTATGTTACAACCCGAATTGAAATTTCGTCGAGATAAAATACGCTATTTGATGGCCCAACAAGGTATTGATGCAGCCCTGATAGCTTGTAATGTAAATTTGCTTTATACGTATGGTGAGATAGTGAACGGCTATCTTTTTTTACCGCTTCATTCACCGGCGCTTCTCTTTGTGAAACGTCCTAATAATATTGTGGGAGAATTTGTATTCCCTATCCGTAAACCCGAGCAGATGGTGGACTTGTTAAAAGAAAATGGTATACCTGTAGCTTCAAAGATAATGTTGGAAGGTGGGGAACTGCCTTATGCGGACTATATGCGTCTTGCATCTCTTTTTCCTGGATCGGAGGTAGTGGATGGAACTGCTATTATTCGTGAAGCGCGTAGCGTAAAGACTCCGTTGGAGATTGAACTTTTTCGTCGGTCGGCTGCTTTACATGCTCGAGCATATAGTAAGATTCCCGATGTATACCATCCGGGGATGACTGATCGTGAACTATCTGTTGAGGTGGAACGCCTGATGCGACTGGAAGGTTGTCTGGGAATATTCAGAGTATTTGGTCAGAGTATGGAGATATTTATGGGAAGTGTGTTGGCCGGAGATAATGCAGCTACTCCTTCGCCTTATGATTTTGCCTTAGGTGGTAAGGGATTGGACCCGTCTTTGCCCGGAGGAATGAATGGAACTTTGTTGAAAGAGGGGTATAGTGTAATGGTGGATATAGGGGGAAACTTTTACGGATATATGTGTGATATGAGTCGTGTGTTCTCCATTGGAAAATTAAATGATGAGGCTTATGCAGCTCATCAAGTTTGTCTTGAAGTACAGGATAAGGTTGCTTCTATGACAGCGCCTGGTGTGGTATGCGAGGATCTTTATAATGCGGCCATTGAGATCGTGACGAAAGCTGGATTTGCCGATCGTTTTATGGGGGTGTCCCAGCAGGCACGTTTTATAGGGCACGGCATCGGGTTGGAGATCAATGAGGCACCAGTGTTGGCTCCGCGTATTCGGAGGGAGTTGGAGGAAGGAATGGTGTTTGCCCTTGAACCTAAAATCGTATTGCCGGGAGTAGGACCGGTCGGCATTGAAAATTCTTGGGTAGTTACAGAAAACGGGGTCGGCAAACTGACCATTTGTAATGAGGAGATTATAGAGCTTTGATTCTTTGGATACAAATATTGAACCGGAAGAAATTAAAAGAAGCGAAAAGCTTTATGGTTCTTGTCCTAGTGTCATTTTGGGCAAAGTGAAGAGCCTGAATATAAAAAGGATCCCGAAACTTTTAGTTTCGGGATCTTACATGGTTTGAAATACATTTCTTATTCCCACTCAATGGTAGCATTTGGTTTGGGCGACAGGTCATAGCATACGCGGTTCACATTCTTTACTTCTTTTAGAATACGGTCGGTAATTTTCATCAGAATGGACCAGTCTATCGGTTCGATAGTAGCTGTCATAGCATCTACGGTGTTGACAGCTCGGATAATAACAGGCCAGTCAAATGAACGGGCATTGTCACGCACGCCTACTGATTTGAAATTGGGTACTACGGTGAAATATTGCCATACTTTCTTGTCCAAGCCTGCCAGTTGGAATTCTTCACGCAAGATGGCGTCCGATTCGCGAACAGTTTCCAGGCGGTCACGAGTGATAGCCCCCAAACAGCGCACTCCCAAACCAGGACCGGGGAACGGCTGACGGTAGACCATATCGTATGGTAAACCAAGTTCCACTCCGCAGGCACGGACTTCGTCTTTGAACAACTGGCGTAAAGGTTCTACTAATTCAAACTGTAAATCCTCGGGTAAGCCACCTACATTGTGATGGGATTTTACCATTTTGGCTGTTTTAGTACCACTTTCTACGATATCAGGATAAATTGTACCTTGTCCCAAAAAGTCGATTCCATTTAGCTTACGGGCTTCTTCTTCGAACACACGAATAAATTCACCACCGATAATCTTGCGTTTCTGCTCCGGATCAGCTACATTTTCTAGTTTACTCAGGAATCGGTCTGTAGCATCCACGTAAATTAAATTAGCGTTCAACTGATTTTTAAAAACTTCAATCACTGCTTCCGATTCACCTTTGCGCATTAATCCATGGTTCACATGTACACATACCAAATTATTGCCGATGGCTTTTAGCAACAGGGCTGCTACTACAGAACTGTCCACACCTCCGGAAAGCGCCAATAAAACTTTCTTATCGCCTACTTGGCGGCGGATCAATTCAATTTGGTCATTGACAAAGTTTGTCATATTCCAGTTGGCCTCTGCCTTGCAAGTATCAAAAACAAACGATTGCACTGCATTCTTTATTGCTTCCACATCATCCGTCAGTTGGGGGAGCTTCACTTCGCAGCATGCTTTGTCATGACCGGCAGCCATTACGGGAACTCCTGCTTTGTAAATTTCGGGAAGCACGTCAATATCCACTCCGTCAATCACATGGTTTGGGCCACCATTGATAATGACACCCTTTACATTGGGCAATGCTTTCAGCTCGGCGGCTGTGATATCGTGCGGGTAAATTTCACTATATACACCCAAAGCACGAATGGCTCTGGCAAGCACGGTGTTTTCGGTACTTCCCAAATCCAAGATAACAATCATATCTTGTTTCATTCCGTTATGTTGTTTTTAAGTTATTAGTTGGTTGTCTATTATTCCCACTCAATTGTGGCAGGCGGTTTGGACGAGATGTCATAGCATACGCGGTTTACGCCTTTTACCTTATTGATGATGTCGTTTGAAACCTTAGCCATAAATTCATAAGGAAGATGAGCCCAGTCGGCGGTCATGGCATCCGTACTAGTTACGGCACGCAGGGCAACGGCACGTTCGTATGTACGTTCGTCCCCCATTACTCCCACACTTTGTACGGGTAGCAAGATTACGCCTGCCTGCCATACTTGATGGTAAAGGGATGTTTCGTTTCCATCCGAATCTTTCACTTTCCAGTCTCTCAATCCTTGGATATAGATATCATCGGCGTCTTGCAGAATACGTACTTTCTCGGGAGTGATATCACCTAAAATACGTACCGCAAGTCCTGGTCCGGGGAATGGATGGCGTGTAATCAGATGTTCCGGCATACCTAGTTCACGACCTACGTGGCGTACTTCATCCTTGAATAGCAGACGCAGAGGCTCGCATAGTTTCAAATTCATTTTTTCAGGTAGTCCACCTACGTTGTGATGACTTTTGATTACAGTGCCGGTGATGCTTAATGACTCGATACAGTCAGGATAAATGGTGCCTTGTGCCAGCCATTTCACATCTTTAATCTTATGAGCTTCTTCATCGAATACGTCAATAAAACCTTTGCCGATAATCTTACGCTTTTTTTCAGGTTCTTCCACACCTGCCAGTTCGCTGAAGAATTTTTGGCTGGCATCTACTCCGATTACATTCAGTCCGAGACATTCATAATCATGAAGTACATTTTTGAATTCGTTCTTACGCAGCATGCCGTGATCTACAAAAATGCAGGTAAGATTCTTGCCTATCGCTTTATTTAGTAATACGGCTGCTACGGATGAGTCTACTCCGCCACTCAGCCCCAATACTACTTTGTCATTTCCCAGTTGCGCTTTCAGTTCGGCTACAGTCGTTTCAATGAAGGAGGCAGCACTCCAGTCCTGTTTCCCTCCGCAAATGTTGACTACAAAATTTTTCAGGAGCTGGGTTCCGTCTTCGCTGTGGAACACTTCCGGGTGGAACTGTACTCCCCATACTTTCTCTTCCTTTATTTGATAAGCAGCGATGGCTACTTTATCTGTTGAAGCGATAATTTTGAAATTCTCCGGAATGGCGGTGATGGTATCTCCGTGGCTCATCCATACTTGTGAGTGCTCACGAACGTTCCTCAATAGTGGGTTTTCTTGGTCGAAAGTGGAAAGGTGCGCACGTCCGTATTCACGTGTGCCGGCCGGTTCTACTTTTCCACCGTTCGTATAAGACATGAACTGTGCACCATAGCAGATACCCAAAATAGGATACTTTCCGCGAATGTCACTCAAATCGACTTTAAAGGCGCTTTCATCATAAACAGAGAAGGGGCTTCCCGAAAGGATAACGCCGATTACGGACGGATCATTGTGTGGAAATTTGTTGTAAGGCACAATCTCGCAATAAGTATTCAGTTCGCGAACGCGACGGGCTATGAGCTGTGTGGTTTGTGAACCGAAGTCGAGAATAATGATCTTTTCTTGCATATATTATTAAGATATGTAAATGATTTCGTGCCGCAAAGATACTCAGAAAAAATAAAAATCCGTCATGCTGTTGAGGCTTTTTATAATTGAATTGGAAAAACTTTGTTCTTCCTGCTTCCTTGTGGGAAAATATGCAAAAAAAAATTGGAAAGTTTAGGAAATGTCGGCTAGTATGTAGATCACGGGCTGTCCGACAAGCGCTTGAGGGGCAGTCCGTTTTTTTTGTGAATAATATTTTATTTTTTGTCAGTTTGTTCTTTCAACAAATCACGGATTTCTGTAAGTAATACCTCCTCCTTGCTGGGGGCAGGCGGGGCAGCGGGAGCAGGGACTTCTTCTTTCTTGCGATTTAGTTTGGCAAGTAATCTTATAAATAAGAATATAGAAAAAGCAATGATGATAAAGTCGAAAGTGGCTTGTAGGAAGTTGCCATAATTCAACGTTACGGCAGCTTTTTCAACTCCATCCACTACTTCGGCCGGCTTTAATTGTAGTTTCAAATCTGTAAAGTTCACGCCACCTACCAGCAATCCGATGGGAGGCATGATGACATCGGCCACAATGGAAGATACTATTTTACCGAAGGCTCCACCGATGATGACACCGACTGCCATGTCAATGACGTTTCCGCGCATTGCGAACGCCTTAAAATCTTGCAAGAAGCTACTTTTTCCCATTTTTTTTATTTTAATATGATTTATGTGCGAATATAAAACAAATT
>ENA-OQJW01000143-OQJW01000143.1-human-gut-metagenome-genome-assembly--contig:-NODE-143-length-13388-cov-2.699947_pt1 | contig 13388 bp, 9 predicted proteins | sample MGYA00242619_ERZ504786 | MGnify/ENA primary metagenome ERZ504786 (study PRJEB26092, sample SAMD00036357) | human gut metagenome | host: Homo sapiens | study: EMG produced TPA metagenomics assembly of... | reverse complement strand
ATATACGGATAAGCGATGATATTACCAACAGACCGTATCAGAAAGAGGCTGTAACCGCAGTCTGCGATGCTATCACAAATAAGCACCGCAAGATGCTTATAGTGCAGGCCACAGGTTCAGGAAAGACAAGAGTGAGCATTAGTATTGTTGATGTATTAAGACGCCACAATTATGTGAAGAATATTCTGTTTCTCGCAGACAGAAAAGCTCTTGTGAAGCAGGCAAAAAACAATTATACGAATCTGCTTCCTGATTTGTCCTGTTGCAACCTGCTTGACAATAAAGATGACCCTGAGTCGTGCAGGATGATTTTTTCCACATATCCGACGATGATGAATGCCATAGATGAGAGAAAAAACAAATATGGTGAGAAGCTTTTTAGTCCGGGGCATTTTCAGCTCATAATATGCGATGAAGTACATAGAAGTATTTACAAAAAATATCAGGAAATATTTGAGTATTTTGATGCGATGTTACTTGGCATGACTGCCACTCCTAAGAATGAAATAGACAAAAACACATATGGAATTTTTGACCTTGAAAGAGGAGTTCCGACATTTGCGTATGAGCTTGAAAAAGCGGTGGAAGAGGGCTATCTGGTCAATTATTCTACTCTGGAATATAAGTCAAAAATAATGGAAAGCGGTATTCACTATGATGAGCTGTCAGATGAGGAAAAAGAAGAGTATGAGGATACATTTTCTGATGATGACACTGTAGGTGATGATATATCAGGAGAGGCCGTAAATACATGGCTTTTTAACGCGGATACAATTGATAAGGTTTTAAGAGAGCTTATGGAAAAGGGCTTAAAAATTGAGGGTGGAGACAAGCTTGGCAAGACAATAATTTTTGCCAAAAATTCTTTACATGCAAAGGCAATAGTCGAGCGCTTCAATAAGCTTTTTCCGGAATATGGAGGAGACTTCATAAAGCGGATAGATTATAGCATAAAGTACAGTGATTCATTGATAGATGAGTTTAGCACAAGTGATAAAATGCCACAGATAGCAGTATCTGTTGATATGCTCGACACAGGAATAGATATTCCGGAGATTTTGAATCTTGTATTCTTTAAGAAGGTAAAAAGCTATGCTAAGTTCTGGCAGATGATTGGAAGAGGAACCAGGCTTTGCCCTAATCTGCTCGGGGAGGGCATGGACAAAGAAAGATTTCTCATATTTGATTTCTGTAACAATTTTGAATATTTCCGCGTGAACAAAAATGGAGCGGAGAATGGTATAACAGAATCACTCAATGAGAAAATATATAACACAAAAGCCCAGATTGTAAGAGAACTTCAGGCACCGGTATACAGTAGTGATGAGGTATACGCAGATTACAGAAAAAGCCTTGTGGATGATTTAAAGGAGGATGTAATTGGCTTAAATGATGATAGCTTTATGGTGAAAAGACATCTGCGTTATGTGGAGTTTTTCAGGGCTTCATCATCGTGGGATAATCTGGAGACAATAGAGATTTCGGATATCAGGGAGCATATTGCACCTCTTATCAGGCCTAAAAAGGAAGATGAGCTGGCACGAAGATTTGACTATCTGGTATACAGTATAGATCTTGGACTGTTGCAAAGCAAAAGCATACAAAGTCCGGTGAATATAGTGGTTCAGACCGCAGAAAAGCTGTCTGCCAAATACTCAATCCCACAGGTGGAAAAGAAAAAGGAGATTATCGAAAAGGTCCAGACAAATGAATTTTGGGATAAAGTCACTATAATAGAGCTTGATACAGTAAGAGAAGCTTTAAGAGGTCTGTTGCAGTACCTTGACAGACAGGTACGGCCAATATACTATACAAATTTCACGGACTCTATAACAGATGGTACACCGGGTGAACCTTTATATGGCGGAAATGACTTAGAAAAAACTATACGTAAAAAAGTCGAATTTTACCTGAAAGAGCATAGTGACAAATTGTCAGTGTATAAGCTAGAAAAACAACAAAAAGCTGACAGAAACGGATCTAAGGGAATTGGAACGAATCCTGTGGACAGAGCTTGGTTCAAAGGAAGATTATATAAAGGAATACGGAGAGACACCGATAGGCAGATTAGTACGAAAAATAGTCGGTGTAGATAGAGCGGCAGTAAACGAAGCCTTCAGTTGTTTTATGTCAGAAGAGCGCTTGAACATAAATCAGATGAGATTCGTAAATCTGATAGTGGACTATATAGTAGCAAATGGAAATATCGAAGATAATAAAGTATTGATGGGTGAACCATTTAAATCAGTTGGAAGTATCACAACTCTTTTCAAAGATGATATGAGTACCGCAAAACAGATAATGGAGATAGTGAACCAGATAAAGCGTAACTCCGAAGAAATTGCCTGATGTATAGCGAAGCTGTTTAGATACTGTAGATTTATGCACATGAAACACAGAAAATGGAAGAGGATGTGAAAAAACTCAATCGAGTTTTTCACATCCCCTTTTTTTGAGCTTATATATTAGCATCTCCTGCAGACAGGTTGTGGAAGCATAATAAATTTGCAAAAATTATAATTAATTCTATAAAGTACTTGACATAGTTACTAAGAGTTACTATAATAAGTACATAAAGTGAATATAAGAGGCACAGAAAGTAATTATAGGAGTTGAACACATGAATAAAGTAGATGTAAATGGATTAACAGAACGGGAGTTTTTAGCAGAATATAAGCCGGGCGATTATGACAGACCATCGGTTACAGTTGACATGATGGTGCTTCGTATGAAGGAAGATTTAAGCTGTATGCAGGTGCTTCTGATAAAGAGAAAGGCTCATCCGGAGATAGACAAATGGGCGCTTCCAGGCGGATTTATTAACATAAAGGAATCAGCATATGAAGCAGCGTGCAGGGAGCTTAAAGAGGAAACAGGTCTTACAGACATTTATCTTGAGCAGCTCTATACCATGAGCCAGCCGGACAGAGACCCGCGTATGAGAATTATTGATATTGCATATATTGCACTGCTTCCATATGGGTATGAGCAGTCTGCCGTTGCAGGTGATGACGCAAAGGATGCCAGATGGTTCGATGTGAAATTTGCAGATGAAAAACTTGAGTTTGCAAACGACTTGATTAAAATTGAATACTCCCTCAAGTCTGAGAAATTTAAAAACGGTGTAATCACAGTGGAAAACTTTGTTCCGGTCAGCGTATCAGACGAAAAGCTTGCTTTTGACCATGACCAGATTATACTGGAAGGACTTATGAGGATAAGGAATAAGGCTGAGTATACAGGCATTATGTTTAACCTTGTGCCGCGTGAGTTTACCATTCCGGACCTGCTTAAGGTGTTTGAGGTCCTTTCAGGAAAGGAAGTTCATCCAAAGGTGTTCCGTGAGAAGATTGCAGGACAGCTTGTTTCACTTGACAGGTCGCAGAGACCTATTGTCGGAAGAAAACCGGCTGCTGTGTACAGATATGTTGACCTTAACATGGATGAACGTAAACTGGTTAAAGTGCAGAAGAAATATAAAAACGGTGTGATGCTCACAAGGGCACAGCCATTTCATAACGGACACCTGAACATGATAAAACATGCCGCATCGGAGTGCGAAAATCTGCTTGTTGTGATAGGCAGTGCAAACAAAAGCTATACAAAGAGAAATCCGTTTCCAATCGAATACAGAAAAAGGCTTGTTGAAAACGTACTGCAGGAAGAGGATTTAAGCGGTGCAGATGTAAAGGTTATGACATTATCGGACTGGAGAATGGAGGATGCAGCCCAGTATGTAAAGGAATGGGGTTCTTTCTTCTATTACAATATAGCTAATGAAATTGGAGAGAAAAGCTTTACATTCTATTACAACGACGACCCGAAGATTGCGGAAAACTGGTTTACAGATGATATTTTAAAGAACGTGACTATCAGAAACCTTGGCAGAAGCGATATTGAGATTTCAAGTACAATGATCAGAGATTTGCTGTATAAGAAAGATTATGACAAAGTCAGGGATCTGGTTCCGCGATGGATGTGGAAGGATTTAAAGCAGCTTGGAAAAATCCTTATGGATGCAACAAATGATGATTATATGATGTAGGAGGAAATGATTATGGCAAAGAAAATTTTAGTAGTAGTGGATGCACAGAATGACTTTATTACAGGAGTTCTTGGAAACAAGGAGTGTAACGTGGCAACAAATGTTATTGCAGATGAAATCAGGTCAGGAAAATATGATGATGTGATATTCACAAGGGATACGCATGATGAAAACTATCTGAATACTCAGGAGGGAAGAAAGCTTCCGGTAGCTCACTGTATTAAAGGGACAAACGGATGGGAAGTAGACGCTCGTCTTAAAGATGCAATGAAGGAGCGCGGAGTTGACTGTGACGATATGACTTATATTGACAAGCCGACGTTTGGCAGCAAAGAGCTTGGCGAACTGCTTGCGAGATATGACAACAGCGATACAGAGATTTATTTCTGCGGATTCTGCACGGGAATATGCGTAATCAGCAACGTAGCGATTGCAAAGACGTTCTGTAAAGAGGCAGAGGTGTCCGTGATAGAAAATGCCTGTGCCTGCGTAACGCCTGAAAGTCATAAGACAGCAATAGAAGCAATGAAGATGATTCAGGTCAATATTATATAGAAAGCCATTTATTAAAAATGTTTCTGACATACTAATAGCGTAAGAAATGGGAGGAGAATATTATGAAATTAAACCAGATAATCACAAGTCTTTTAGAGACTGATATGTATAAATTCAGCATGGGTCAGACAATATTCCATCAGTTTACGGATTACAAGACCACATGGACATTCAAGTGCAGAAATGAAGATGTGCATTTTACACAGAAAATGGTGCAGGAGATAACCGAACAGATTAAGGCTTTCTGTAAGCTTCGGTTTACAGAGGATGAGCTTGCATATCTTGACAATATCAAATGGATCAAAGGCTCTTATGTTGATTTCCTTCGTCTCTGGCAGCCGCGTTTTGAGGATTTTGAGATAGGAACAGATGCACCTTGTGGCTTGTCTATTGAGGCAAAAGGAACATGGCTTAATACTTCAATGTATGAGATTCCGACACTTGCCATTGTAAATGAAATATATTTCAGAATGGCATATGACTATGATAAGCTGCTTGACAGCTTTAAGAAGCGTCTGGATGCAAAGTATGAGAATTTAAAGAATGGACACTGGTATGCGGGTACATTCTCAGAGTTTGGTCTCAGAAGAAGACTTTCTGCTGAAGCGCAGGAGCTTGCGGTGCAGAAGTTCGCGCATTTGAATGACACTCTGCACAGTTCATCAAAGTTTGTCGGCACATCAAATGTGTATCTTGCAAAGAAGTACGGACTTACACCTGTAGGCACCATGGCTCATGAGTGGATTATGTGCACAGGACAGGGCAATCACAGGCACAATCCGGCATATTCAAACTGGTATGCTCTTGATGCATGGATTAAGGAGTATGGAGTATTAAACGGTATTGCGCTTACTGACACAATCACAACAGACTGTTTCCTGCGTGATTTCCAGCTTACCTATGCGACACTTTTCTCAGGAGTGCGTCATGACAGCGGAGACCCGTATGAGTGGGGTGAAAAGATGATTGCTCATTACAAGAGCCTTGGAATTGACCCTAAAACAAAGACACTTTTATTCAGCGACAGTCTTGACTTTGAGCGTGCTGATAAGCTCTACAGACGTTTCTGCAAGGAAACAAATGTAGCTTTCGGTATCGGTACATACTTAAGTAATGATACAGATGTTCCTGCACTCAATATTGTCATGAAAACCACAATATGCAATGGTATGGATGTAGCGAAGATTTCTGATACACCCGGCAAGGGCATGTGCAAAAACCCGGATTATGTGGATTACTTAAACCGCTGCATTGATTACAGGATGAAAAAATGACCGCTAAAAAGGTATCAGAAGATGACGTGATAAAAGTAGTTTAAATGGAGAAAGCCGAGATAATAAATTTATTAGTGGTAAAATCATAATTTAAAAGGAGTGACATTATGAAGTTGGAAAGTATCTATGATAGAGGTATTAAGTTTCATCATTATTGTAATACTGCATACCCTTTAAGACCGAATTCATTGGCTCAGTATGAAGTCCATGATAATACTGCAATCAGAGAAGTGATTAAGAAGAATATTGAAGAACAAGATGAGCTTTGTTTGTATGTTCATGTGCCATTTTGTCAGTCAAGATGCAAATTCTGTGAGTATGTAGTACTCGATAAGCCTGAAGAGGGAGATGCAGATAATTATGTAGAGCACCTTTTGAAGGAAATTGAACTTTATAGAGATATTATAAAAAATAAAAAGATAGTTGGATATGATCTGGGTGGTGGTACACCTTCGTATTTGTCGATTGAAAATCTTACAAAGATTACAGAATCAATTAAGAAGTTTAATCTTGAAGAGAATATGTATCTAAGTGTAGAAACAACACCGGTAATCGCAGCAAATGATATTGAAAAGATAAAGGCTCTTAAAAAACTTGGATATAATAGAATTTCTATGGGATTCCAGACTGTATCTGAAAAATTACTTGAGTCACTTGGCAGAGAAGGATCTAAGTCTATATATGAAAAGGCCGTGGAAAATATTAGAGCTGTGGGATTTGACAGACTTAATATTGATCTTATGTATGGTTTCTTAAATCAGTCAGATGAAGATTTTGCAAATACAATAAAGTATACAATTGCACTTAATCCGGAGTTTATTACATTGTACCGTAATAGATATAAGGGAACCAAGCTTGAGTCAGAGTCACAAGGTGTTACCTTATATAAGGTTAACAGACAATATGATATTGCTTATAACCTATTGAAGAAAGCCGGATATATCGCTAATAATGGCAAAAATACATTCAGTAAGATACCAAAGGATATGGGAACTTCATCATATCTTACAAAACGTGTAATTAATGCTACATCTTATATTGGATTTGGTCTTGGTGCTCAGTCGTTCTGTGGTAATTATCTGGCGTATAATCTTGGTTGTGCAGACCATATGTTGAATAAATATTTCGATGCGATTGATAATGGAATTTTTCCAATCAATGACATAGCGGATTTACCAATTGAAGAAGTACATGCCAAGGCATTGTCAGTTATGTTCTATTTTGGATTTATTTCAATGAAGGCATTTAAAAAAAGATTCAATGAGGATTTTAAAGATGTCTATGGGGCTCAAATTGAATTCTTACAGAACCACCGGTTAATGGAATATGTTGATGAGGATACATTTATGCTTACTGATTATGGTGCAGCACACTTGTATGGAATTATTCCGTTGTTCTACAGTGAACGCAGTATCAATGAAATGTTTGCTATGTCAGAAAGATGGTTGAATGATAAAAAAGGAGAAGAAATATTCCTTGAGAAATATGATAGAAAGGCATATGATGCTCCGTCAATCGCAGTTGATTTGATTGTATTGAATAAAGACAAGTCAAAGGTTTTGTTGATTACAAGGGGGGCACATCCATATGTTAATTATCTTGCACTTCCTGGAGGTTTTTATCAGAACACTGACGATACGATAGAATATGCTGCAGCACGCGAATTGCTTGAAGAAACATCAATATCCGTTAATATTACAGAGGAGAACCTTGTAAAGATTTCATCCTCTAAGGCAAGAGATCCCAGAGGGTGGGTGGTGAGCATTGCTTATATGGTTATATTGAATGATACAGATATTAAGCCTTTGGCAAATACAGATGCAATTAGTGCTGATTGGTATGATATTAAGTCATTGGAGAAGGAAAAGCTGGCATTTGACCATTATGACATTATTAAGTATGCACTAAAGTAAACAAAATTGCATATTCAACAATGCAAAGAGCATTATAACTTCAAGTTTTTGTGTATGTGTAATTGGAGAGGCACATTTAGATAAGAAATACAAAAGCTAATAATAGAAAAAATTCTAAAATTTTGTCATAAAGTAGGATTGATATGCCCCCTTATTGTAAACATATAAAAGGAAAACATTGTTGAACTGGATGTGTTTTCCAACAGATATATATGAATTAATGAGTTTTAAAGAATGTATGAAATATTCGTGCCAACAAATGTATTATGAAAGAATTTTTAATAAATTGTATTGTATCTATAATGCAAGCGAAAACAAAACAGACAATATATGGGATAAAATTATAAGAGAATTATCAAATATAGTAATTGATGAACAGGATCGGCTGATATCGTTTGACAATTTATTAAAAAAGAGTGATATTGAAATGGTTGAAGAAATTGATAAAAAGAATTACTTTTTTAATAGAATTAAGAGGAAGATTTATTATATATTTACTAAAAAAACACCACTTTACAACTTTATAGATGACTCATATTTTGCGAAAATGCTTGTTTTAAGGCATTTATAACAGATGTTGATTTTATTTGGTTTTTCGACTTTCTGCACGAAAGTGGCAAAAAATACCTGGCTGCGAATTCCTTCGCTTAAGGCGAATCTGAAATCCTGAACACTTTTATTCCTGTAGCCGGCAAATTTGTCATCGACATAAGGCAAAAGCTTCATTGAGTGTGTGAAACTTTTTAGAAAAAACATATTATATTCGGTGAATAATGGATATATATTTCTTCAAAGTATTCCTATTTATATTATATCTCCTCATCAAATCCACCTGTTTAATAGACATATCAGACAAATACTTTAAAATCTCCTCTCTGAGAGCATTATACATCAGAAAGCCCTGTACTATTTTTTTTATAAAAAAAATTGTAAAACTGCTTGTAGAAAGATAAAAAGGATGATTATCTTGCTCTGCAGCAGAGTAAGAGCCTACACAAATGAAAATCCAGTCACAGCGTAAGAAAACCGGGAGACCGGGAACGCAGCAGGGGGCACACCCTCATGTAAGCGACTAGCGAAGCTGTTTAGATACTGTAGAATTATGCACATGAAACACAGAAATGCCCAGCCATGGATGGCTGGGCAAGGTGTTATGCGCCATGGACGGCGCATAAAAGCCGTTTTCGTCAAGCATAGAAACACTATAAGCATAATTCGTACAGAATCTTAACAGCAAAGCGTTAGCGCACATGAGGGTGTGCCCCACGGGCTGCGTTCCCGGTCTCCCGGTTTTCGTAGTCATGCCATGACACTGAATTACGCAGTCTTTCCTGTATAAAGCTGATAATACTTTCCCTTTTTTGAAATCAGCTCATCATGACTTCCCCTTTCAATAATGCGTCCCTGCTCCAAAACCATAATGCAGTCGCTGTTTCTGACAGTAGAAAGCCTGTGTGCGATAACAAATGTAGTACGGCCATGCATGAGCTTATCCATGCCGTCCTGAACAATACGCTCGGTACGTGTATCAATTGAGCTTGTAGCCTCATCGAGGATGAGCACAGGCGGATCGGCGATAGCGGCACGCGCAATGGCTAGAAGCTGGCGCTGGCCCTGGCTTAGGTTTGCACCGTCACCGGTCAGTACAGTATTGTAGCCGTCAGGAAGCTGGCGGATAAACGTATCGGCGTTTGCCAGGCGGGCAGCTGCGTATACTTCATCATCTGTGGCATCAAGCTTGCCGTAGCGGATGTTTTCCATGACAGTAGCTGTGAAAAGGTGGGTATCCTGCAAAACAATGCCAAGAGAGTGGCGCAGATCAGCCTTTTTAATTTTATTTATATTGATGCCGTCATATCTTATCTTGCCGTCTGCTATATCGTAGAAGCGGTTGATAAGGTTAGTGATGGTAGTCTTTCCAGCTCCGGTGGTGCCGACAAAGGCAATCTTCTGACCGGGTGTTGCAAAAAGATCCACGTCGTGCAGCACAATTTTCTCAGGCACATATCCGAAATCCACATCATCAAATACCACATCGCCCTCGAGCTTTTTGTAATCCACAGAGCCGTCAGCCTGATGAGTATGCTTCCATGCCCATAAGCCGGTGCGCTCAGGGGTTTCAGTGAGCTTTCCGTTTTCTTCTTTAGCATTTACAAGTGTGACATAGCCCTCGTCAGTCTCAGGCGCTTCGTCGAGCAGTGAGAAGATACGGTCACATCCGGCAAGCGCCATGATGATACTGTTGAACTGCTGGCTGACCTGCGAGATAGGCATGTTAAAGCTCTTGTTAAAGGTTAAAAAGCTCGCAAGCTTACCAAGGGTCAGACCGCCAAAGCCTGAAAGAGCCATAACACCGCCTGCAAGAGCGCAGAGCACGTAGCTTAGATTTCCAATCTGTGCGTTTACAGGACCGAGCATGTTGGAGTACATGTTGGCATTGTAGGCGCTTTCAAAGAGTTCATCGTTTATTTTGTCGAAGGCTTCAATATTTTCCTGCTCGTGGGTAAATACCTTGACTACCTTCTGGCCGTTGAGCATTTCCTCGATGAAGCCGTTAACCTTGCCGAGGTCGCGCTGCTGCGCAAGGAAATAGCGGCTGGAGAAGCCTGCAAATTTCTTTGTCACGACTGTTGTTACGATTACCATCACGATAGTTAGTACGGTGAGCGGAATATTTAATATGACCATTGAAACAAAAACGCTCACAACAGTGATAGCACTGTTAAGTATCTGCGGAAGACTCTGGCTGATGAGCTGGCGGAGTGTGTCGATATCGTTTGTATAAATTGACATGATATCGCCGTGCGCATGTGAGTCAAAGTATCGGATTGGCAGATCCTGCATATGGGAAAAGAGCTCAACACGCAGGTTCTTGATGGTACCCTGTGATACGTAGATCATTATTTTGCTGTAGGCAAATGTGCTGATGACACCGATGCCGTAGAATATAGCAACCCTTCCCATTGCTGCAAGGAGTGGTCCGTAGTCGGGCGTTCCTGTCTTAAGCAGTGGAACTATATAGTCGTCAATCAGATTTTTGGTAAACATGGTTCCCTGTACATTTGCAAGTACACTGACAAAGATACATATCACAACAATTATGCAGGCCGGTAAATATTTCTTGAAAATAAATCCCATGAGGCGCGCAAAAAGCTTACCGGGATTTTTAATTTTGGGTTTTTGGACCTCGTGGTCCTCTTGGTCCTGGCATCAGGCAGCACCTCCTTCATCAAAGTCTCCTCCGCCGTTTGTCTGGGAATCGTAGACATCGCGGTAGATTTCATTATTTTTCAGCAGATTTTCGTGAGAGTCAAAGCCGTCCACTTTTCCGTCATTCATCACGATGATACGGTCAGCATCCATGACTGATGAGATACGTTGTGCGATGATGAGCTTAGTGGTTCCCGGTATTGTTTTTGCGAGGGCAGCACGGATTTTTGAATCTGTTGCTGTATCCACAGCCGAGGTGCTGTCATCCGAGTTACCTGAGTATCCTTGGCTTTTTAAGCAGAGCCCTTGCGATACACAGACGCTGCTTCTGACCACCGGATACGTTGGTTCCGCCCTGCTCTATGTAGGTGTTGTACTTGTCAGGGAAGGACTCGATAAAGTCATCGGCGCATGCCATTTTGCAGGCCTTTATACACTCATCTGTGGTAGCGTTTTTGTCACCCCAGCGCAGATTTTCGAGTATGGTGCCCGAGAAAAGCACGTTTTGCTGGAGCACGACAGCTACCTTGTTTCTGAGAGTGTCCATGTCGTATTCACGCACATCGTGGCCTCCGACGATTACAGAGCCGGTGTCTGTGTCGTAGAGACGGCTTATCAGGTTTACAAGGGAAGATTTCGAGCTTCCAGTTCCTCCTATGATTCCGATGGTCTCACCGGATTTTATGTCTAGATTTATATCTGACAGAACCGGAGTTTCAGCGGTGTCTGAATATCTGAAGGTTACATGCTTAAAGCTAATGCTTCCGTCAGGCACATCGTAGAGAGGCTCCTTTGGATTGTGCAGTGTGCTCTGCTCATTTAATACCTCACTGATTCGTCTTGCGGATGCGAGCGAGAGTGAAATCATTACAAAAACCATCGAGAGCATCATAAGATTCATCAGAATATTCATGCAATAGGTGAGAAGCGCCATCAAATCACCTGTAGTGAGTGTACTGCTTACCACCATATGAGCTCCGAGCCAGCTTATTAACAGGATGCATGCATACACGGTAAACTGCATGAGCGGAGAGTTGTATACCACAAGGCTTTCAGCCTTTACAAATACATCGTAGATATTCTGTGCTGCCTTTGAAAAGCGCTTTTTCTCATAATCCTCACGGACGTATGCCTTTACAACGCGGATAGCGGATACGTTTTCCTGCACGCTTTCATTCAGGTCATCATAGCGCTTGAAGGCTCTGTCGAAGTATTTCATGGCCGCCTTACTGATGAAAAGCAGTAAAGCTCCAAGTACGATGACGGCGATTAAGTAAATTGTCGCAAGACGCGGGCTGATGAAAAATGACATAGCCATCGCACATATTATGGATGCAGGAGCTCTCATAGCCATGCGAAGCATCATCATATAAGCATTCTGGATGTTGGTCACATCGGTTGTCATACGTGTGACAAGGCTTGCAGATGAGAATCTGTCGATGTTTGCAAAGGAAAAGGTCTGGATGTTGCGAAACATTGCAGCACGCAGATTCTTTCCAAAGCCCATGGCGGCCTTTGCACCATATTTTGCACCGAGACATCCTGTCAAAAGACCAAACAGTGCTGCGACAATCATCCACACACCCATGATATAGATATGCTTTGTATCGCCCTTATTGACACCGTTGTCTATGATTGATGCCATGAGAAGGGGGATGATGGTATCCACAGCCACCTCAAGCAGCATGAAAACAGGTGTCGCAATCGAAGCCCATTTGTATTCCTTTATTTGGGCACCTAATGTTTTTAACATATGTTTTTCCTTTCTTATTATATTTTTTATAAAATTTCTAACTAAAAAACTTGCATTTAATTAGTTAGTGTGCTAAGTATATTATAGATATACTTTTTTTATTGTCAAGAAAAATTTATGAGAGGATTTCAGTTATGAAGGAGTTTACACCGGACAAATACTTAGGACACAAGATAAATCGCATCAGCAGGAGCATAGACAGATATTTTGACAGAAAAAGGTGCAGTAAAACAGAATGTATACCGCGAAGCCAGGGCATGATGATTGGATATATAATGGACAATCCGGGCCAAAATATATTTCAAAAGGATATTGAGGCAGAGTTTCACCTGTCGGGAGCTACAGTGACAAATATGCTTAAAAGTCTTGAAAAAAACGGCTATATCGTGCGCACACCTATGGAAAATGATGCCAGACTTAAGAGGATTGAGCTGACGCAAAAAGCACTGGACCACGAAAACCGTGTGAGAGAAAATATAAGGGTAATAGAGGAAGCCATGCACAAAGGCTTTTCTAAGGAAGAATTTGACATGATGCTTGGTTTTTTGGACAGGGTGATTGACAATTATGGAAGAGCTCAACATGTAACCGGTGAGTAACTATTCGAAACTACCGGGAACAAAATGACTATAGAGTTG
>ENA-OQJW01000140-OQJW01000140.1-human-gut-metagenome-genome-assembly--contig:-NODE-140-length-13479-cov-2.676827_pt1 | contig 13479 bp, 15 predicted proteins | sample MGYA00242619_ERZ504786 | MGnify/ENA primary metagenome ERZ504786 (study PRJEB26092, sample SAMD00036357) | human gut metagenome | host: Homo sapiens | study: EMG produced TPA metagenomics assembly of... | reverse complement strand
CAAATCTGAACTTTGATCTGCCGCCGTTATAAAAAATACAACACCCCGTAAAAATGAAATTTCCGATAAATAATTCGATCATATCATTTTACGAGGTGTTTTCTTTTATTCTGACATTGATTTGATTCTGCCAAAAAGACTGATCAAGTATAAGCCGCACAAACCTACTAGCGTATAAATGATCCTGGAAAGCCAGCTCATATTCCCGCATATAAATGCCACCAGATCAAATCTGAACACCCCTATAAGAAGCCAGTTTACGGCGCCTATAATAACGAGTGTCAGAGCTGTATTGTCAAACCATTTCATGTTATTTCCTCCTTTATCATCTCAATATTTGTAACAATTCAGCTACCAATATTTTTTATTATGTCCATAAAAAGTGGAAATATACTAAAAAAAATGATATACTAGCAACGCCAGAAAAAAGCAGGAGGTGTATACTGAATTGTCATCCAAAAAAAATAATTCAGTCAATATAAAAAAATATAAAACAAAAAGAGAATTCAATCTCGGTATCTTTCTTTTTGCAATCGTGTTTATTTATTTGGTTGTAACAATTATTTTGTATTTTACTGGAGACCGGATCTCTGTTTATGAAGTACGGGAAGGCAGCATTGTGAAAGATAATTCTTATACCGGACTTATTATTCGTAAAGAGACGGCTGTAACTGCCGAATCATCCGGTTATATAAGCTATTATCAGGCCGAAAACAGTAAGATCAAGCGCGGAATGAATATTTATGCCCTTTCCCCTGAAAAGCTTGATACAAGCAGCAAAACAGACTCCACACAGGGAGAACACACAGAAGGTCAGTCCATAACAGTAAATCCTGAAGTCAGTTCTGCGATTACCCTTCAAATACAAAATTTTATCGAAGGGTATCGTGCAAATGATTTCGGTTCGGTATATTCGCTGAAATCTGAAATCACTACAATGCTTACAAAACGAATTCAGCGACGACCCGAACAGAACAACGTTGGAGCAGTGATTGCCGCAAGCGGTCTGGATGTGTTGTCTTATCAGGCACAGCAGGATGGCATTGTAGCCTTCACAGTCGATGGATATGAAGGATTGACTACTGAAACATTTACTGAATCTGCTTTTGATAAAACAAAATATGAAGTTTCTTCTTTATCCGATGAAACGAAAGTTAAAGCAGGAGATCCTGTTTACCGGATGATCACAAGTGAAGATTGGTCGGTTATCGTTCCTCTTTCAAAAGAAACAGCTATAAAGTTAAAACATGAAGATGTATCCGGAATAAAAGTACGGATGGACAAAGACAGCGAAACTCTTTGGGGAAAACTTACTGTTATCGAACGGCAAGGAAAATATTACGGTCAGCTTGATTTTGATAATTCAATGATAAGATATGCCGAGGAAAGATTTTTTAAATATAGAATTGATCATGGAAGATGAAGCGCAGTTCATTGTTCGTGGAATCCGCACCGTACACGATTTTGAATATGAGGAAACCATAGCCGATATCAACCGGAAACTGGCCGGTATAGAAACTATTCTGTTATTTACGGAGCCGGAACTTACTTCTATCAGCTCTACTATTGTGAGAGAATTATTGCAGTTTGGTAAAGACGTAACACCATTCTTACCTGAAGGAATGAAAATAGACTGATCATGAAATATACTATGTACTTTGCAGGCTTGATTGCCTGCTTTTTTTCTATTGTAGCCGTACAGGCTCAGGAAAATAAGTTTCTGAATTCTCCGGCACGCAAATTACAGTTGGCGGAGTTTGCCATTGCCAACCTTTATGTAGACGAAGTCAATGAGGGGAAACTTGTAGAGGAAGCCATCGTAAAAATGCTGGAACAGCTTGATCCTCATTCTACTTATTCCGACCCGGAGGAAGTGAAGAAAATGAACGAGCCGCTGCAGGGAAACTTTGAAGGTATCGGCATACAGTTCAATATGGCAGAAGATACATTGTTGGTGATACAGCCCGTATCGGGCGGTCCTTCCGAAAAAGCAGGTATTCTGGCCGGCGATCGTATCGTCATGGTGGAAGATACGCTGATAGCCGGTGTAAAGATGAGCACCGAAGATATCATGCGTCGTCTTCGTGGTCCTAAAGATTCAAAAGTGAATTTGAAAATACTTCGCCGAGGGGTGAAGGAACTGCTCCCTTTTACGGTGAAAAGGGATAAAATACCTGTTTACAGCCTGGATGCTTCCTATATGATTAAAGATAAGATTGGTTATATCCGTATCAACCGTTTTGCCGCCACTACCCATGAAGAGTTCAAGAAAGCGTTAGCTGAATTGCAGAAAAAAGGGATGAAAGATTTGATTCTTGATTTGCAAGGCAATGGCGGAGGTTATTTGAACGCTGCCATCGATATTGCCAACGAGTTTCTGGGCAAAAAGGAACTGATAGTCTATACGGAAGGCCGTCGTAATCCCCGTAGTGAATTTTTTGCTAAAGGTACGGGCAAGTTCCAGAATGGTCGTCTGATTGTATTGGTCGATGAATTCTCGGCTTCTGCCAGTGAGATTGTGACCGGAGCTGTTCAGGATTGGGACAGAGGAGTCGTTGTGGGCCGGCGCAGCTTTGGTAAAGGCTTGGTGCAGCGTCCCATTGATTTGCCGGACGGGTCGATGATTCGTTTGACGGTGGCCCGTTATTATACTCCTGCCGGACGTTGTATCCAGAAACCTTACGAAAGCATTGAAAAGTATAATGAGGACCTGATAGACCGTTATAATAAAGGAGAGATGATGAGTGAAGACAGCATTCACTTCCCGGATTCACTGAAGTTCAAGACTCATAAGCTGGCTCGTACGGTATATGGCGGTGGGGGAATTATGCCCGATTATTTTGTGCCGATTGATACGACTCTCTATACTAAATATCATCGTCAGTTGCGTGATAAAGGGGCGTTGATGAAAGCTCACTTTCATTTTATTGATGCCCATCGTAAAGAATGGCTGGGCAAATACAAGACTTTCAATGAATTCTACAAACGTTTTGAGGTGACTCCGGATATGTTGGCACAACTGGTTGCTACCGGCAAGGAGATGGGAGTGGAATATAATGAAGAAGAATACCAGAAGGCCCTTCCTTTGCTGAAATTGCAGATGAAAGCATTGATAGCCCGTGATTTATGGGATATGAATGAGTATTATCACGTCATCAATGATGCCAATGAAAGTATCAGGAAAGCACTGGAGCTGCTGGAACAACCGGATTTTGAAGGATTGCTGCTAAAAAAACGATAGTCAAGACTTTATATTAACTGCAGGGGCGCATAGTTGCACTCCTGCATCCAACCATCACTTTATCTGTCTCCCGAACAGCACCTTATTCAGCCATCGGTTTACATAAATATTTGCAAAAGCACATCCTACTCCGATCGCTGCTCCTGTCACTACATCACTGGGATAATGCACTCCTTGGTTCATTCGTGCAAACCCCACTCCACAGGCCCATACGGCAGAAGGAGCGATGACATACCATTTGGGATAAGTGATAGAAAGCGAAGTTGCCAGGGAAAAAGCGGCGGCTGTGTGTCCTGAAGGAAACGACGGGCTGTCTGCATCCGGTGCTCTGTATGCATGAATCTTATCCGGATACTTTACAAAAGGCCGGTCACGTCCTATGATATGTTTGGCAGCGTATGTGATACCTACCGCCTCAATCACACTGGTTCCTATGTAAACGGCATCTTTCAGCATCGGCTGGTCTTTCTTTATCAATGCATAGAGTCCCATGGCGGCAGGCACTCCTACGGGCAGAATCACTCCGCTGGCGGATAGTCCTCTGCTGAGGCCGTGTACCTTCCATTTATTGATGGTTTTCAATGTGTTGATATCTATATTCTGGGCCGGGAGGCTGAATGTAAAACTTACTGTCAACAAGAGGAAAATAATTCTTCGTATATCCATTTTGTTTGGTTTTTGTTCGGTACAAAGATAGAAAAATAATGTAATTCGCATTTACCCTTCCCGAATTAAAGAATAATTTCCATAATTCCTTGTATTATCGCTAGAATTCCTTTACTTTTGCATCGTGAATACACAGCTTTTAACAGAATTTTTAGTTCTAACAATTAAATAATTTAAATTCAATCATTTATGTGGTTAAGTAATTCATCTATTGGAAGGAAAGTGGTGATGAGTGTCACAGGTATCGCCCTTGTCCTGTTTCTGACGTTTCACATGGCGATGAACCTTGTTGCGCTCTTCTCGGAAGATGCTTACAACATGATTTGTGAATTCTTGGGAGCTAACTGGTACGCGTTGGTTGCAACTGCCGGACTGGCTGCTCTGTTCGTAATCCACATCATCTACGCTTTCTGGTTGACCATGCAGAACCGTGCAGCTCGTGGTAGCGAACGCTATGCAGTGAACGTTAAACCTAAAACTGTGGAATGGGCATCTCAGAACATGCTTGTCCTGGGTATTATCGTCATTGCCGGATTGGCTCTTCACTTTGCCAATTTCTGGTACAAAATGCAGTTTGCCGAAATCATCGGTGTTCATGATTTAGGTGCGTTCGGCCCTACAGACGGTGCCGCTTACATCCGTGAAACATTCGGATGCCCTGTATTTACAGTGCTTTACCTCATTTGGTTAGCAGCTTTATGGTTCCACCTGACTCACGGATTCTGGAGCGCTTTGCAGACATTGGGCTGGAGCAACAAAATCTGGTTCGAGCGTTGGAAGACTATTGGTAACATCTACTCTACTTTGGTAGTTCTTGGTTTTGCAGCAGTAGTCGTTATCTACTTCGTAAAATCACTCGCTTGTGGTGCTTGCTAATCGTAAATTGTAAATGATAAAATTGTAAATGAATATGGCTACTATAGATTCTAAAATTCCTGAAGGCGCTTTAGCCGAGAAATGGACCAATTATAAAGCTCATCAAAAATTGGTAAACCCTGCCAACAAACGTCGTCTTGACATTATTGTGGTAGGTACCGGTTTGGCAGGTGCTTCGGCTGCTGCTTCACTGGGTGCTCTGGGTTTCAAGGTATTAAACTTCTGTATCCAGGACTCTCCCCGTCGTGCACACTCCATCGCTGCACAGGGAGGTATCAATGCTGCTAAGAATTATCAAAATGATGGTGACTCCGTTTACCGTCTTTTCTATGATACAATTAAAGGTGGTGACTACCGTGCACGCGAAGCCAACGTTTACCGTCTGGCCGAAGTGTCAAATGCTATTATCGACCAGTGCGTAGCTCAAGGTGTTCCTTTCGCTCGCGAATACGGTGGTTTGCTTGACAACCGTTCATTCGGTGGTGCTCAGGTATCACGTACATTCTATGCCCGCGGCCAAACCGGACAGCAGTTGTTGTTGGGTGCTTATTCTGCATTGAGCCGTGAAGTTCAGCGTGGTAACGTGAAATTGTACACTCGTTATGAAATGTTGGACGTTGTGCTGATTAAGGATAACGAAGGTGTGGAACGCGCCCGTGGTATCATTGCCCGTAACTTGGTTACAGGTAAGATTGAACGTTTCGCTGCTCACGCAGTAGTAATCGGTACCGGTGGTTATGGTAATACTTATTTCTTGTCTACCAACGCTATGGCGTCAAACGGATCGGCTGCTATGCAGGTTTACCGCAAAGGTGCTTATTTTGCTAATCCTTGTTTTGCACAGATCCACCCGACCTGTATTCCTGTACACGGTGACAAGCAGTCTAAACTGACTTTGATGTCTGAGTCATTGCGTAATGACGGACGTATTTGGGTTCCGAAAAAGCTGGAAGATGCCAAGGCATTGCAGGCAGGAACTAAGAAACCGACTGATATACCTGATGCAGACCGTGACTTCTATCTGGAACGTCGTTATCCGGCATTCGGTAACTTGGTTCCTCGTGACGTTGCTTCACGTGCTGCGAAAGAACGTTGCGACGCAGGTTTCGGTGTGAACAACACAGGTTTGGCTGTATTCCTCGACTTTAAGTATGCTATCGATCGTCTGGGTGAAGATGTAGTTCGTGCCCGTTACGGTAACTTGTTCGATATGTACGAAGAAATCACTGATGAAAATCCGTATAAAACTCCGATGATGATCTTCCCGGCTATCCATTATACGATGGGTGGTATCTGGGTTGACTATGAACTGATGACCTCTATCAAGGGTCTGTATGCTATCGGTGAAGCTAACTTCTCTGACCACGGTGCAAACCGTTTGGGTGCATCTGCATTGATGCAGGGATTGGCTGACGGTTACTTCGTATTGCCTTACACTATCCAGAACTATTTGTCAGACCAGATTCAGGTTCCCCGTTTCTCAACAGACCTTCCCGAATTCGTAGCTGCCGAAAAGGCTGTAAACGATAAGATCCAGAGACTGATGAATATCAAGGGTCATCGTTCTGTAGACTCTATTCACAAGGAGCTGGGTCACATCATGTGGGACTTTGTAGGTATGGGACGTACCAAGGAATCTTTGACTACTGCTCTGGCTAAACTGAAAGAAGTAAGAAAGACCTTCTGGAGCGACCTTCGCATTCCGGGTGAAGCTAATGAATTGAATGTAGAACTTGAAAAGGCAATCCGCCTGGCTGATTTCATCGAAATCGGTGAGCTGATGGCTTACGATGCATTGAACCGTGAGGAATCTTGTGGTGGTCACTTCCGTGAAGAACACCAGACTCCGGAAGGTGAAGCACTTCGTCACGATGACAAGTTCTCGTATGTAGCTTGCTGGAAATACACCGGTGAAGGAAAAGAACCCGAATTGATCAAGGAAGATTTGAACTATCAGTTCGTTAAGGTTCAAACTCGTAACTATAAGTCTTAATTATTAATTGTATAGAAATCATGGATAAAAATATAAGTTTCACACTGAAAGTTTGGCGTCAGAAAGGTCCTAAGGACAAAGGACATTTTGATACCTTCCAAATGAAAGATATTCCGGGTGATACCTCATTCCTGGAAATGATGGACATCTTGAACGAGCAGCTTATCAATGAAGGTAAAGAACCTATCGTATTCGACCACGACTGTCGCGAAGGTATCTGCGGTATGTGCTCTATGTATATCAACGGACATCCTCACGGACCTGCTACAGGTGCTACTACCTGCCAGATTTATATGCGTCGTTTCAAAGACGGTGACACCATTACTGTTGAGCCTTGGCGTTCTGCCGGTTTCCCGGTAATCCGCGACTTGATGGTAGACCGTAGCGCATACGACAAAATTATGCAGGCCGGTGGTTACGTGTCAATCAATACCGGTGGTATTCCTGACGCTAACGCAATTCCTATTGCAAAACCTATTGCTGACGAGGCTATGGATGCTGCTGCATGTATCGGTTGTGGTGCTTGTGTTGCTGCATGTAAGAATGGTTCTGCCATGTTGTTTGTTTCTGCAAAGGTCAGCCAGTTGGCACTGTTACCTCAGGGTAAAGTGGAAGCTGCACGCCGTGCGAAAGCTATGTTGAGCAAGATGGATGAACTGGGCTTTGGTAACTGTACAAACACTCGTGCTTGTGAGGCAGAATGTCCGAAGTTGGTTTCTATCAGCAACATCGCTCGTTTGAACCGTGAATTTATTGCTGCGAAGCTGAAAGACTAATCACGGTTAGTTTTACTTGATATTTGAGAATGCCCTGCCTTTGGTGGGGCATTTTTTTTGCCTGGGGCTTCTTCTTTTTCTCTCTTACGTATGTTTCTGGGAGAATCGCCAAAGAACTTCTTACAGAAGTTGGAGAAATGTGAGAGAGATTCGAATCCATGTTCGAAGCAGATTTCGGAGATGGAAGCCTCTGTATAGCGCAATTGGTAGAGGATACTTTCTTTGCGCTGCTTCATCATCCATTCATAGGCCGGTTCGTTGAAGATAGCCTTGAAAATACGGCGGAAGGTGGTGACGCTATAGCCGCCCAGTTGTGCGAAGTCTTCTACAGACTTTATTTGCTTGTGGTGTTTTAATATAAAATATTCAAAGCTGTTGGTATACTTGGACAAACTGTGTACAATGGGGGAAAGCTCATAGTCTGTATAGTAGTGCGCCAGTAGATAATACAGTTCTTTACGCTTGAATTCAAGCAGTTCTTTACAGATTTTGTCTATATTCAGATAGGAGGTAACTCCTTCAAGGAAAAGCTTTATTTCGGGCTTTATTTTAAGTGGCTCGGAGATGAGTGGCGGGGGCACGTTTTTCAATATATAGGTATAGCGGTCATAACAGAAAGCTTTGGGGTCATCGAATGTGTACAGAATACCTTCCGAGTCTGTCATGGCCAGTATTTCCACTTTTGATGCGATAGCTTGCAGTACAAATTCTCCGGGATTGATGATAGTACCGGCATATTCTTCACTATTGATGAGTATTTGGCCTTTGAGTAAGAAAAATAAGATATTAGTTTCACACTTATGTGGGGGTAAGTGGAAACCTTTTTTGTTATGTGTGTAATGGATGCTATTCTCCACTGCTTTAGGGCATTGGGTACAATCCATCCTTTCATTACAGGGCAGACCAGACATATATAGATGTTAGAGACGCTTGTGTTCTTTTTTTGATTTGACAAATGTAGGTCAAATATGGATAATTTGCAATAAGTTTCAAGAAAAAGACCGAAGAATCCTGTTTCCACTTGTTTGTCTTCTGCCGTTACGGAAAACGATAGCCTGTGGGCATGAGCATAGAGGGCTAAATTTGTGTGGCCAAACAAAAAGAAGTTGCAATTGTTGGGAAAGTAGCAGAAAGAAAGTATCTTTGTGTGTACCCCATGGGGAGGTATACCGGCTAAAACAGCATAGATTATGGAATTTGTAGTATCATCAGATAAGAAATTATTGCCCTACGGCATGATGAATTTCGCGGATATACGCCTTGATGGTTATTATTATGTGGACAAGACCATGTATATCCCGTTGATAGAACGCTCCAACCGTTATTTTTTCTTTATCCGTCCGCGTCGTTTCGGCAAAAGTCTGACGCTGAATATGCTGTAACATTACTATGATGTACGAACCAAGGATAAATTCGACGCCCTGTTTGGAGACCTCTACATAGGGAAGTATCCTACACGTGACCGGAACAACTACTTGGTATTGTATCTCAATTTCTCCGGTATCATTGGCGAACTGCATAACTATCGTGCCGGATTGGACGCACATTGCCAAACCTGTTTCGACTATTTCTGTGATATTTATGCGGAATACCTGCCGCAGGGTATCAAAGAACAGTTGGACGCAAAGAATGGGGCGGTAGAACAATTAGGCTATCTTTATCATGAGTGTGAGCGTGTCGGTCAGGATATTTATCTTTTTATCGATGAGTATGACCATTTTATCAATGCCATCCTTTCGGATGCCGAAAGCCTGCACCGATATACGAAGGAAACGCACAAGGAAGGATATCTGCGTGCATTCTTCAACAAGATAAAATCCGGTACCTATTCCAGCATCAAACGCTGTTTCATTACCGGAGTCAGCCCTGTGACGATGGATGTGGTTGTTTCTAGGGGTATTTTATGATTGAGGACGGCTGATTGTCAACAGGTAAAAATGCTCCGCAAATGAAATCGCAAATGATAGAGGGGATGATGCGGTGTTTCATTGCGGAGCGGGGAATTGTTATGTTTATCTGTATGTTTGTCGGGGGATTTGTAAATTCATTAATTTATAGTTTGTTGGTTTCTTATAATACAGGAGTTTTAGGAGTTTGCTCGTTATCAGTGGCATTCCAATCTTCATCATATGTTGTGTTTACACTCATTTTTTCTGCACCAACCGGTAAAGTTAGTATATAGCGGATACTTTGCCCATTAGTCCATTCTCCTGTTAAAGCTACTTCTTTTGATCCGTTAAAGAATGTTGCATTATCTTTCTCTGTTTTATACTTGACTGTAATTTTAGCATCAGTAAGAGATTGTGGGTACAGCATTAATGAATTATTATTTTGTGTATAATCATAAATATCATCTTTGGCTGTTACGGTGTTATCAAATGTATAGCTATAACCACTAGCAGGTGCACTTCCTGTGATATTCCAATTTCCACCTTTTCCTTCAGTTCCTCCGAATGTGTACGTTGCGGCACCACCTTTTGCACCGGTGATAGTTATGCTTTCAACTGTGTAAGTATAGTTGCTGTCAGCTAGTTTTGCAGCAAAGTTTATACGGGTTAAGATGTGTTGGAATGTAAGGTTTAATGTATTATCACTTGGCTTAGTTATATCTTTGGAATAAGCTACTATAATATCTTTCTGATCGGCCGGGGTATCAGGAAGGGTATAGCTGATGGTGGGATAAGCGCTGGAACTAGCAGGTGCTGTATAGGTTACATCATTGGTATATCCAAAAAATTGCATTTCTGTTATAGGCCAATAAAAAGTACCACTTGTTGTAGCCCAATTACCTTGACCTCCTTTATATTCTATGCCATCCATATACGCGTTACCCCATCCTGAAGTGGCGATATCGCTGCTTTTAATTATATAGGCATGTAATTTAAAAGACGTGAAACTACTATTACTTGTAACAGTGGCCCTTGAACTCTTTTTGACAATCGTGTTTACTCCTATCTCATTTTTACTTTTTGGAGTTCCATTGTCAATACCATCAATCTCATTCTGTGAGCAACTTGTGATTGCCAATGCAGCTAAAGCTGCAAATAAAATCTTCTTCATATCCTATGTGTTTTAAGTTAATAATTCTATGACTCTTTATTCTATATTTTAACCGACCGGTAATTCTACATTCGTTTCATCATCCCAGTCACTAACGTTCCCATCAAATCCACCGCCACTTTCATCAGGAGGAATCTCTACATCATCCACCACAATCTTCTCATCATCCGGAAGTTCGATCTCTATCTCCGGCTCTTGAGGTTTTTCATCGCCTTCTCCCGGCTCGTCTTTATCTTCAGGAGGTTTTACCGCTTCCGTTATTTCTACTTTCGCTTCCTGTTTGGAACCATCCACTTTTACTATAATCAAGTTCAGAAACTGAGTGATATCGGCTCTTGCTTGCGTCAGTTTGGGATGCCCAAAGCAGGTAAAACTCCCTTTTATAGCCCCATTCCCTTTACTGGTTTCACAATAAATAGGAGCGAACCGGCATAGGCTGGCTCCTTTGCCCAGGTGGTAACATTCAGCCATTCCGGAAACACTGCCCAGGATGGATGCAACATTTTTCAGCCCTTCTGTCTTTATTGAAAAAGTGTAAGTGGTTACCACAGATTTTGGTTTTACCTCTAGTGTCGGTAATTCTTCCTCTTTTCCTATCTCTACATCGTCCAGGGTTGCTACATAAAAAATTATCCGGTCCCCATACCATGTCTTTCGTTTCCTCGGCACCCAGTCCCGTACAGTTTCCTGTACATGCCATTATTGTTTCGTTAGCTACCTTCGTCTTTTATTTGTCACTACTTCGGTGTCATAATTGTAAATCACTGCCGAATAATGTCCCGGAGGTACTTTTATTTCTCCGCCTTTCGCCGGTAAGTAGGTATCAATCTTCCTTCCTTGGCTGTCCTTGGGATAGAAGATGATCCGGACTCCTTCCGGCAGACGGTCGGTTACTCCTTCCCAATTCAGACGGATGTTTATTCCTGTTACGGGGTAATCGTCCAGAATCTCGCGGCGGCTGCATCCCACTAAAATCAATAGTGAAGATAAAAGTACAAGAATTGCGTACCTTGTCTTTTTCATTTTCTCCCTCTTTTCTTGGTTATCAACCATACCAACGAAATTTTTGCTTTCGTAGGGCCTATAAAGGTGTAATTTCCGCTACTCATCCAGACTAGTGATCCCTCATAGGGAGTATATTTTTGATATTCCGTGGTCAGATAGCCTATGCCTAGGCTGAATTCCAATGCCAGATGTCGTGACAACAAAGTGGAATATCCATAAGTGAATCCTGCCGCACCGTAATATTTACCTTGGTAGCCGTCTCCTTTAAACTGAAAGTCGTAGATACCTCCTTCGATATACAATCCAAAGAAATGTCCGTTCAATCGGTTGTGTAGTTCACGGTTGCCCAGCCAGTAACGGCTTTCTATTCCTCCCGAAATCAGTTGGTAGCAGATTTCTTTACTGCTGTTGGACCACCAGGGGCTTTTATATTCCATATTCACTGACCATCTCTTTCCTACAGGAATTTCTATTTCTATATTAGGTGCCAGTGCCAGGTCGTACAATAAATTATTTTTCAGTGCAAGCACTGTGTTGTCGGCTGTCTGGTTTCTTCTTGCTGCCTTTTCTTTGGGCTTTTTTCTCCGTTTCTCTTTTGTCTCTTTTTTCTTTTCTACCTTTATTACTGTTTTTTCTGTTTCTATTATTACTTGTGTTCTTTCCTTCTGTGGAAGTACTTGCATCGTCATTGGCGTAACGGTCGTTTCCCTGTCAATCGGTATGAATTCAGTTTCTTCTATCCTTGCTGCCTGTTCTGCGGAGGAGTTTTTTCCTCCGTTTTCTTCCGGATAAGACAGGCAGACTCTTATCTCTGTCCGTCTGAGTTCCGGTAGCACTCGGTCAGAAATATACTGATAAGGTATGCCGGCGTCCAGGCGTTGCAAGAAATCTTGCATTTTTACGGGATTGTCATGGTGATAATCTATCAATGCCAATACATCTTCCCGGTCGGGGACCAGTCTGTCGTCCAGTATCAGTTTCCGTAAGGCATCCCCGTACTCTTCTCCTTTGCGGATACAGATTTGGGCGGTATTGACCTGCGGATATTTCCCACATAAGAACACTTTTACTTCCTCACTTCTTTTTTGTCCCAGCGGTATGCCCTGTTCTTTTTTACCATTATATAAATCCGGTGAAACCAGAATAATGGAATTAAGATGGATGCTGTGGGCAGGATTGGCAAGTAGAGAATCCAATACCGTCAGCGTTTTACCGTTTCTGTGGTAATCCTTGTTTACCTGTCGGGCATTCAGGTCAAAATAGAGCGTCATGTCCAACGTGGTGTCTTTGGGGGTTTCGTACTCTATTGTCCGGGCATAAATGCTATTTGGCAGTAGGCACAAAAGCACAAATATGCTGAATATAGTAGTGCGTTTTTCCATGAATTACCATTATGTATGAAGCAAATATAGGTGATAAAATCTGAAAAAAGACTTATTAAATGTTCTATTTTCGGACTTGAAAGGGTTTGTGAAGCGATTGGATAGAATTTGCAAGTTTTGGCGGTTGGATAATGAGAAGGGCAGGGGACTTACTTTTATTTTGGGTGGATAACATAAGGGAATACTTTCTTTTGTTTTTACTTTCCAGCAGACAGGAATGAATCATTCTATGATATTGATAGAATAATGTTTCATATTCCTTTTTAACCCCGCTTTTCTTGTCGGATTGTAATACTGTGTGCGAAAACGATTGTATTTGTGAAATAATACTAAATGAAAAGCAAAAATGAACCAAATATTTGGAGGTATTGAGTGTAAGTTGTACATTTGTCATGTGATTTTTTTCATAGTATTAGATTTAAGGTTAACAAAGGTTGGAGCAAGGCGTTGCTCCTTTTTTTATGTCGTACGTTCTGTTTC
>ENA-OQJW01000138-OQJW01000138.1-human-gut-metagenome-genome-assembly--contig:-NODE-138-length-13518-cov-2.792846_pt1 | contig 13518 bp, 17 predicted proteins | sample MGYA00242619_ERZ504786 | MGnify/ENA primary metagenome ERZ504786 (study PRJEB26092, sample SAMD00036357) | human gut metagenome | host: Homo sapiens | study: EMG produced TPA metagenomics assembly of... | reverse complement strand
GAAGCAAGGGATGATGATTGCAGAATGAACAGGCATGTCATTATAGTTGCGGGAGGCAAAGGGTTGCGTATGGGGGGAGATATTCCCAAACAGTTTTTTGCCTGTGGGAGGCAAGCCTGTGTTGATGCGTACCATAGAGGCTTTTTTACGCTTTTGATTCTTCTATACATATTATATTAGTTCTTCCGGTGAGCCAGCGGGCTTACTGGAAAGATCTTTGTGAAACGCATCATTTTGCTTTGCGTCATGATATTGCCGATGGGGGCGAGACCCGTTTCCATTCTGTAAAGAATGGATTGGCATACGTGAGGGGAGAAGGCTTGGTAGGTGTTCATGATGGCGTGCGTCCTTTTGTTTCCCGGGAAGTGATAGCCGGATGTTATGAGGCGGCGCAGACTAAGCAAGCGGTCATTCCTGTAATTGATGTGGTGGAAACCGTGCGTCATCTTACGAAGCCGGGAAGTGAAACGGTTCCGCGTAATGACTATAAACTGGTTCAGACTCCTCAGGTCTTTGAAGTGCAGTTGTTGAAAGAGGCATATCAACAGGAATATACGGATGCCTTTACTGATGATGCTTCTGTAGTGGAGGCGATGGGCAGGGAGGTCTGTCTGGTACAGGGAAATAGAGAAAATATTAAATTAACCACCCCTTTTGATTTGAAAATAGCGGAAGTCTTAATTTGAAATGTTCGATATCACTACGCGTGACATAAAATATTTGCAAGGAGTAGGCCCGCAGCGTGCAACCGTCTTGAACAAGGAATTAAATCTGTTTTCCTTGCATGATTTGTTGTACTATTTTCCATATAAATATGTAGACCGCAGCCGCCTTTATTATATTCATGAAATAGACGGCAATATGCCTTATATCCAGTTGAAAGGCGAAATCCTCAGTTTTGAAACTTTTGGTGAGGGAAGACAGCGCAGACTTGTCGGTCATTTTTCTGATGGTACGGGCATCATTGATTTAGTCTGGTTTCAAGGAATTAAATATCTGTTAGAGCACTATAAAACCAAGACAGAGTATATTGTCTTTGGTAAACCAACCGTATTCAATGGTCGTATCAATGTGGCTCATCCCGATATGGATCCTTCAGGCGAACTTACCTTATCTACGATGGGGTTGCAGCCTTATTATAACACAACGGAAAGGATGAAGCGCGGTTTCTTGAACTCTCATGGGCTGGAGAGGTTAATGAAGAATGCGCTTGCCCTGCTACAGGAACCTCTTGCTGAAACATTGCCTCCTCAGTTAGTAGAGGAGCATCATTTAATGTCTTTGGATGAGGCCATCCGTAATATTCATTTCCCCAAGAATCCCGAATTGCTGCGGAAGGCCCAATATCGTTTGAAGTTTGAAGAGCTGTTCTATGTGCAGCTCAATATTCTACGTTACAGTAAAGACAGGCAGCGTAAATATCGGGGCCTGCGTTTTGAACGGGTGGGTGAGATCTTTAATACTTTTTATTCACAGAATCTTCCTTTTGAACTGACCGGAGCGCAAAAACGGGTGATAAAGGAGATAAGAAAAGATATGGGAAGCGGACGGCAGATGAACCGTTTGCTGCAAGGTGACGTGGGAAGTGGGAAAACATTGGTGGCTTTGATGTCCATGCTCATCGCACTGGATAATGGCTATCAGGCATGTATGATGGCTCCTACAGAGATTCTTGCCGCCCAACATTATGAAACTATTCGGAAATTCCTGTTTGGCATGGATGTGCGCGTGGAACTTTTAATGGGATCTGTCAAAGGAAAGAAGCGTGAGAAGATATTGAGGGATTTACTGACGGGGGATGTTCAGATTCTTATAGGCACGCATGCCGTTTTGGAAGATACTGTGGGCTTTTCTTCTTTGGGAATGGTGGTTATAGACGAGCAACATCGTTTCGGGGTGGCTCAGCGTGCCAAGTTATGGAGTAAGAATGTTTGTCCACCTCATGTGCTGGTCATGACGGCTACCCCTATTCCCCGTACCTTGGCTATGACACTGTATGGTGATCTTGATGTATCAGTTATTGACGAATTGCCGCCGGGCCGTAAACCCATCCAGACTATCCATCAGTTTGACAATCGTCGCGCCAGTCTTTATGCCTCCATTCGCAAACAGATAGAAGAAGGGCGGCAAATCTATATTGTTTATCCTTTGATAAAAGAGAGTGAGAAAATGGATATCAAGAATCTGGAAGAGGGGTATGAACTGATTTGTGCGGAATTTCCCGATTGCCAGGTCAGCAAGGTGCATGGTAAGATGAAACCGGCGGAGAAAGATGCCGAGATGCAGCGTTTTGTCAGTGGTGATACTCAGATTATGGTGGCCACTACAGTGATTGAGGTCGGGGTGAATGTCCCTAACGCCTCGGTAATGGTCATTGAAAACGCCGAACGTTTCGGACTTTCACAATTGCATCAGTTACGTGGCCGTGTGGGGCGTGGCGCCGACCAGTCTTATTGTATTCTGGTCACCACTTACAAACTGACCGAAGAAACTCGCAAGCGGCTTGAAATAATGGTACAGACCAATGATGGTTTCGAGATAGCGGAAGCCGATTTGAAGTTGCGCGGTCCCGGTGACTTAGAGGGAACCCAGCAGAGTGGTGTCGCTTTTGACTTGAAGATAGCCGATATTGCCCGTGACGGTCAATTATTGCAATATGTCCGTGATGTGGCAAATCGTATTGTAGATGAAGACCCCACAGGGACTCGTCCGGAAAATGCTATTCTTTGGCGGCAATTGCAAGCATTGCGTAAAACAAATATAAATTGGGCGGCTATTTCTTAGTTTATGTTACTACATTGTTAAAAATAAAGATATATGTTGCATAACATATTTGCGATGTTTTCTCCCTGTTTATAGAGGTTACAGGGTATTTTACCGGGATTTTGTATATAACTTATATAAAAAAAGAGTTAAAGAAGTACCTTGTTTCTCAAGGAAAATCTCTATCTTTGGGAGAATTTTTGAAAAGAAGCACAGTATTAACCTTAAATGAACCGAATATTATGATGGAAAAAACGCTGGTTATTTTGAAACCTTGTACTCTGCAGAGGGGGTTGGTAGGTGAGATTACTAATAGATTTGAAAGGAAAGGTCTGCGTTTAGCCGGAATGAAAATGGTTCAGTTAACGGATGAAGTGCTTAGCGAACATTACGCTCATTTAAGTTCAAAGCCGTTCTTTCAGCGCGTGAAAGATGCAATGATGGTTTGTCCTGTTATTGTATGTTGCTTTGAAGGTGTGGACGCAGTTCAAGTAGTGAGAACATTAACCGGTCCTACTAACGGACGTCTGGCGGCTCCTGGAACTATCCGTGGAGATTACAGCATGAGCTTTCAGGAGAATATAGTTCATGCTTCCGATTCGCCGGAAACCGCTGAAGTGGAACTTAAACGATTTTTTAAACCAGATGAGATATTCGAGTATAAACAAGCTGTGTTCGGCTCCCTTTATGCTAATGACGAATATTAAAAGAAAAACCAAAAAAACGGATGATTTTGAAATGTGTTAAAGTAGTCGCAGCGGCAGCCTTCGCCCTAGTCAGCCTGAATGTGTCAGGACAGGATCTGTTGGCACGCCAGGCACCTATCGACCGAAAATTGAAAGCAGTAGATTCTGTTGCATTGATTCGTCAGATAAAGGCGGAAAAGTCAGCTTATCCTGCATATAGTCTCTATCCTAATTGGAGTAACGAGCGTGTACACGCTTATGGTAATACTGTTACTATTCCTGATACATTCCGTATTGATATGACCGGTTTCCGTATGCCGACAGAACACACAAAAATAACTTCTAAATTTGGTCCCCGTCGTCGTCGTATGCACAATGGATTGGATATAAAAGTATATATAGGTGATACGATCCGTGCAGCTTTCAGTGGAAAGGTGCGTATGGTGAAGTATGAACGTCGCGGATATGGAAAATATGTAGTGATTCGTCACGAGAATGGGTTGGAGACTGTCTATGGTCACTTGTCAAAGCAGATTGTGGATGAGAATCAGTATGTAGAAGCAGGAGAACCTATCGGATTGGGTGGAAATACCGGGCGTTCTACTGGATCACATCTTCATTTTGAAACCCGTTTCTTGGGACAGGCCATTAATCCGGCACTTTTATTTGATTTTGAAAAACAGGATATTGTAGCCGATTCTTATTTGTTTAGAAAAGGTAATAACAGATACCAGCGTAACACGAATAGTAAGAACGTGAATTTGTTGGCTTCATCAGATGGTACTATCCGTTACCATAAGGTAAGAAGTGGAGATACATTGAGCCGCATTGCACAGAAAACAGGTACATCTATTGATGCTTTATGCAAGTTGAACCATATTACCCGTAGAACTATTCTTCGTCCGGGACAAGTGTTAAGATGTTCTTAAGCTTTAGTTAATTAAGAAATACAAAATAGGGCGGGAAAGAGTATTCTTTTCCGCCTTTTTGTTTACGCTTAAGCAGAAAAATGCGTAACTTTGCCGTCTAATCATAGAGTGTGATGAAAGATACGAAACAACAATTTGAACATGTAATAGCTGTCTGCCGTGATTTGTTTGCGAAAAAACTGCACGATTACGGCGCAGCATGGCGTATCATGCGCCCTTCATCTGTTACCGATCAGATATTTATCAAGGCAAACCGCATCCGTAGTATTGAAATCAAAGGGGTGACGATGGTAGATGAAGGTATCCGTTCGGAGTTTATCGCTATTGTGAATTATGGAATAATCGGCCTGATCCAATTGGAGCTGGGATATGCTGATACGGATGATATGACTGAAGAACGTGCTTTGGAATTGTATGACCGGTATGCCAAACAGGCATTGGAACTGATGCTGGCCAAGAATCATGATTATGACGAAGCATGGCGCAGCATGCGTGTCAGTTCGTATACTGATTTGATTTTGATGAAAATCTATCGTACCAAGCAGATTGAAGGTCACGATGGAGCCACATTGGTATCAGAGGGCATTGATGCCAACTATATGGATATGATTAATTATTCTGTATTCGGATTGATCAAGTTGGAATTTGGAGAGTAAACAGTTACATAGTATCATTGGAATCTGGACAAATGCCTGCCGCTTTTTGCTGGCGGTAGTATTTATATTTTCCGGTTTTGTCAAAGCGGTAGATCCGCTGGGTACCCAATATAAAATTCAGGATTATTTGGAGGCTTTCGGTTGGGCTGCTTCGGTGCCTGCCTTTCTTCCGTTTCTGGCGTCTATATTGCAGGCAATGGTTGAGTTTTGTTTAGGAGTATATCTTTTGTTTGGTATCCGCAGAAGAATGACAACCTTGTTTGTTGTGCTTATCATGGGGGTGATGACTCCGCTCACTTTATGGTTGGCTCTTTCCAATCCGATATCGGATTGTGGATGTTTCGGCGATGCTGTGACTTTGACTAATTGGGAAACTTTTGGGAAGAATGTATTTTTGTTGATAGCTGCGGCTTCCGTTTTTAAATGGGGAAACCGTATAACTCCTTTGGTGACCAAACGTTTCGATTGGTTGGTGGCTATGTATGCGTTTCTCTATATTTCGGGGATGACTTTGTATTGTTACCATGAATTGCCTGTCTTTGATTTCCGCCCTTATCATATCGGGGCAGATATACGTAAAGGGATGGAAATTCCGGAAGGAGCGAAGCCTACTGTTTATGAAACTCGTTTTATTCTTCAAAAAAATGGAGTGGAGAAAGAATTTACATTAGAAAATTATCCCGATAGCACATGGACTTTTGTAGATTCCCAAACGATAGTGAAGGAACAAGGATACGAACCGCCTATTCATGACTTTTCTATTATTCGTCAAGAAGATGGGGAAGATATAACCGATGAAGTACTGGATGATGATAATTATACTTTTCTGTTGGTGGCGCATCAGCTGAGCCAGGCGGATGATAGTACCATTGACCTGATAAATGAACTGTATGATTATAGTGTGGAGCATGGATATCAATTCTATTGTCTTACTTCATCACCCGATAGTGACATTGAAGACTGGCAGGAGCGTACGGGAGCCGAGTATCCTTTTTGCCTGATGGATGACATTACACTGAAAACCATGATACGCTCTAATCCTGGACTGATGTTGCTGAAGAACGGAGTAGTTATAAACAAGTGGAGTGTGAATAGTCTGCCTGATGAATATGTGCTGACCGACAGGCTGGAAAAATTGCCCTTGGCACAAATCAATGAAAAGACTTTCAGTCATAAAGTGGTGCTGGTATTGGCATGGTTTGTCTTCCCGTTGTTGTTTTTCAGCATGGTGGATGTCATTTGGGAGCATTTTCATAGGAAAAAGAAATTGAAAGAGAATCGAACAAAATAATTTCATTAACCCTTTAATAAAATAAACAAAATGAGAAAAAACATTGTTGCAGGAAACTGGAAAATGAACAAGAACCTTCAGGAAGGTATTGCTCTGGCAAAAGAATTGAATGAAGCTTTGGCTGTTGACAAACCTAATTGTGATGTAGTAATCTGTACTCCGTTTATTCACTTGGCTTCTGTTACTCCTATTGTTGACAAAGCTGTAATTGGTGTAGGTGCAGAAAACTGTGCAGATAAAGTATCAGGTGCATATACCGGTGAGGTTTCTGCTGAAATGGTTGCTTCTACAGGTGCTGAATATGTAATCCTGGGTCACTCAGAACGTCGTGCTTACTATCACGAAACAGTAGAAATTCTGGAAGAAAAAGTTAAATTGGCTTTGGCTAATAATTTGAAGCCGATCTTCTGCATCGGTGAGGTATTGGAAGAGCGTGAAGCTAACAAACAAAATGAAGTGGTTGCTGCTCAGTTGGCATCGGTATTCTCTTTGTCTGCTGAAGATTTTAGTAAGATTATCCTGGCTTACGAACCGGTTTGGGCTATCGGTACAGGTAAGACTGCTACTGCTGAACAGGCTCAGGAAATCCACGCGTTTATCCGTTCTTTGATTGCTGACAAGTATGGTAAAGAAGTTGCTGATAATACTTCAATCCTTTATGGTGGCAGCTGCAAGCCTTCTAATGCTAAAGAATTGTTTGCTAACCCTGATGTAGACGGTGGTTTGATTGGTGGTGCTGCTTTGAAAGTTGTTGATTTCAAAGGCATTATCGATGCATTCAAATAATTAATTTCATCACAGATTACTCAAGCTTACACAGATAAAGAATCATAAAATCGTCTGTGGGAATCTGAGTAATCTGTGATGATTTACCTAAATTCATAAAACGACATGAGATACATTTTTATCCTACTCTTTTTAAGTCTCGGACTTTCCGCCTTGGCACAGCAGAACATAGTAGAAAGCTTGCAACGTAACCGTGCCGGAGAAGGTACTGTAACCATCCATCAAGATCCTAAAATAACAGGCTTGATTGGTAGTATCTATACAGGGAATGTTACGGGAGGTGAGCAGAAAATGTTGAAAGCCAGAGGGTATCGGGTTCAGGTCTATGCAGGAAATAATTCGCGTGTGGCTCGTAATGAAGCTAATAACGTGGCTACCAAGGTGAAAGAAGAGTTTCCCGATATGCCTGTCTATGCCTATTTCCAGCCGCCTCGTTGGCTGTGTCGTGTAGGTGATTTCCGCAGTATTGAGGAAGCGGATGCCGCTATGCGCCGTCTGAAGGCTACCGGTGTTTTTAAAGAAGTATCTATTGTTCGTGAACAAATTAATATTCCCCTGGACTAATAACATGGAAGAACTATTGCATCCCGAATGGTCAGCAGAGAAAATTGAACAGTTGAAAGGCCATTATCAGAGTATTTTATCGCTATTGGGTGAAGATGTAGAAAGAGAAGGATTGCTGAAAACTCCTGAGCGCGTAGCCAAAGCTATGCTGACATTGACACGCGGTTATGAACAAGATCCGCATGCCATTTTATTGGGAGCAAAATTCAAAGAAGAATATAGTCAGATGGTTATCGTGAAAGATATTGATTTCTTCTCTTTGTGCGAACACCATATGCTTCCGTTCTATGGAAAGGCACATGTTGCTTATATTCCCAATGGTTATATCACCGGTTTGAGTAAGATTGCCCGGGTAGTTGATGTGTTTTCTCATCGGTTGCAGGTACAGGAACGTATGACATTGCAAATAAAAGAATGTATTCAGGAAACTTTGAATCCGCTGGGAGTGATGGTAGTGGTCGAAGCCAAGCACATGTGCATGCAGATGCGCGGGGTAGAGAAACAAAATGCCATTACTACTACTTCTGATTTCACAGGTGCGTTTAATCAAGCCAAAACACGTGAGGAATTTATGGATTTGATACGGCATAACCGGTAAGGAGTTATGCCTCCTTTATTTTAATACTACCCGGTCTCCGGCACGCTTGGCCATAATTTTTTGTAATTCACTTAATTCTTTAAAGTGGGCCATGACTTCAAGGCATTTATCGGCATTGGCTGCTACTTCAGGCTTGTTCAATGCTTGCAGCGTATATTTCATATCTTCTTCTAAAATGGCAAGTTTGAAGTCGATAAGTTGGTGTGGTACTAGTTCGTGTAAGCGTTCTTCATCTTTGACCATCGCTTGTGAATTGCTTTTACTCAATTGGTAACGATCATTTATCATATCTGCTGCCAGCTTGCTGATTGTAGGGTCGGGATGAGCCAGAAAATAACGCTCTGCCGTGAAGTTGGAGTCATGCAGATGAGCTTCTGCCTCTGCTAGTATTTTCCGGTGCAACGGATTATGGAACTGTAATTCATCCTGTTTCAAATCCATGGAAATATATTCTATCACAGTGAGCGGAGTTTCCGTATTTTCTTCCGTTTCTACATAGCACATGACTTTCTCTCCGTGGCGTATCAAAGTTTGAAGCAGTAACTGTTCTTTTACATAAAAAACGTACTTTTCCCGTCCTTCTTGGGGAATATACGATTGATACCCCGCTTCTGCTTCTGCAGGAGGAAACGGAGGGGGAACATCATCATCTACTTCTATGGGGGGCATATCGGCAGGAGGTATGCTGCCGGCAGGAAAAGGTGCATCGGCAGAAGGCAGAGAGCCGATAGTGGCGGATGCGTCTTTTTCTTTCTTGATTTGTTCCAGATAGTTATCATCCCGTTGAAGCAGATGCTTTTTGATCTCGTCTAAAATAATTTGCTCGTTTACGTTCAAGAGGGTAGCACATTCTGTCAAGCAGGTATATCGAATTACTTTATCCGGAATCAGTCCGATACTTCGTGCCATGTCCGATATCAATCCGGCCCGTTTGATGGGGTCCCTTTGTGCATCTTTTAGTAAAAGGTTGGTCTTGAAACGGATAAAGTTCTCTTCGTGATCATCAATGTATTTTCTGAATTCCGTGGCATTGTGTTTTCTGGAAAAACTATCGGGATCATCTCCGTCAGGCAGAAGCAGCACTTTGATATTCATGCCTTCTGCAAGTAACATATCGATACCTCGGATGCTTGCTTTTATACCGGCTTCGTCACCATCATATAATAGGGTGATATTGGAGGTGAAGCGGTGTAGCAACCGGATTTGTTGTTCGCTCAATGCTGTACCCGAGTTGGCCACTACATTCTCCAGCCCGCATTGGTGCATGGCAATTACATCGGTGTATCCTTCTACCATGTAAACACAGTCGGCTTTTACAATGGCAGCTTTAGCCTGATAAATGCCATATAGTTCTTTTCGTTTACTGAAAATTTCGGATTCGGGCGAATTGACGTATTTTTGGTTTACTCCCTTGGTGCGGCTGTCCAGTACACGTCCACCGAAGCCAAGCACTTTTCCGCTGATGTTAAACCATGGAAATATCACACGTCCCAAAAACGGTCGCGTAAACTGCCATCTTCTTTTCGTAACATAGTCCGGTCTTGAGCAGAAATTCTTTTTTATATCCTTTTCGCATGGCTTCTTGTGCCAATGCGTCAGAAGCGGTAGTGCTGTATCCCAATTGGAATTTCTTGACAATATCGTCACGAATGCCCCGTTGGCGGAAATAAGACATGGCAATGGCTTTTCCGTCAGCGTGGTTGTAGAGGATGTTTTGAAAATAATCGCGGGCAAACTCATTGACTACAAAGAGACTTTCCCGTATATTTTGTACTTGTTTCTCCTCATCGGTCAATTCGCGTTCCTTTATTTCTATATTGTATTTTTTGGCCAGCCAGCGTAGTGCTTCGGGATAGGTCATCTGTTCGTGTTCCATAACGAAATGGACAGCATTTCCACCTTTTCCACAGGCGAAGCATTTACATAATCCTTTGGCCGGTGATACATAGAATGAAGGGGTTTTGTCATCATGGAATGGACAAAGTCCGACAAAATTCACACCGCGTTTCCGCAGAGTGACAAACTCGGATACCACATCTACAATTTGTGCGGCATCCAGTATCCGGTCTATGGTGGGTTGGTCTATCATTGCGAGTGCGAAGATACAAAAAAAACATCGCCAAGGGTGAACCCGGCGATGTTTTTAACGGAATATTGTAATCAGAATTATTTAATATTAGGATTCAGCTTGTTCCATTCGGAAACCGGAGGAAGTACTCCCATCGCAATCACTTCATCACGCAAAGCACAAAGGTGTGCATAACTTTTTTCTAATGCGGCTTCTTCTTCGGGCGTGCCTTTCACTTCTTTTAAGTGGCAGCCATCCTTAGCGATAGAAGTTTCCCAGGCCATCATGATATGGTCGAACTTACCATTGGATACGTAAGTACCTGCAGGCCAGCGGAATGGCTTTCCTCCCATGGCGGCGGCAATCATTTCGATAGAAACATATGACGGGCTTTGGAAAGAAGAGCGGCCGCGCAGGTTGATGATGTTTGCACCGCCTTTAGTTACTTTTTGTTGTATTTCAGTCCATTGTTCTTTTGTCAAAGCATCAGTGCCGATGATATCAAGTAATGCTTTTCCGTTTACTTTAGCGGTAGAAGCATAAACAGCCATCTGCTCACCATGACCGCCATACGTGCGGCAGTTTTCTACATTATCCATGGCGATGCCGAAATGCTTGGACAATTCGCTGCGCAAGCGTGTAGAGTCAAGAGCGGCAAGAGTTGTAACTTGTGATGGTTTCAGGCCTGAATATAATAAGGTGATCAGACCGGTAATATCAGCCGGATTGAAAATAACCACGATATGTTTTACGTCCGGACAATAGGCCTTTACATTTTTTCCGAATTCTTCAGCGATGGCTGCGTTTCCTTTCAGCAAGTCCTCACGGGTCATGCCGGCTTTACGTGCCGCACCACCTGAGTTTACAATATATTTAGCATCGGTCAAAGCTTCCTTGATATCGGAAGTGAAAGTGATGTTCATGCCTTCGAAACCACAATGGTATAGTTCTTCTGCCACACCTTCCAGACCGGGAGCGTATGGGTCATACAAACAAATATTGGGAGTAAGGCCCATCATAATAGCAGTTTGAGCCATGTTCGAGCCAATCATTCCGGCAGCACCTACGATTGTCAGCTTTTCATTCGTTACAAATTCCATAATTCTTTTATTTAAAGTTTGTATAATATAAACGCTTTTGTGGGAGAGGATGTTCTCTCTTCCGGGTACAAATTTACAAAACCTTTTATTAAGGTGTTTATTCTAAAAAATTATATGGGATAATAGAAAGTTATCTCATATAATCATCCTAGGATGGTGAATTTCAGAATGCCTGTCAATCAAGATGTTAAACAGTATTTATTCAAACAGGTTTGTGGATGGAACAAATAATGATATGATCTGTTATGTATTTATGTTTATATAACTTTTTAATGCATCTACATATTCTTCAAAAGCTTCAAGCCCTTTTTGTGTAATCTTACAAATGGTACAAGGCATTTTCCTTTAAAGTGTCGTTGATGACTTCTACATAGTCAGCCTTGTTCAGCTTGTCTATTTGCACACTCAGATTACCTGCCGTTGCTCCTGTCTGTTGTTTCAGATAGCTGAACTCGGCTTCTTCCACTGAAACCAGTATGGACATCACGGCAAGTCTCAGTTCGGAATGTAGTAATGGATTCAATTCTTTGAACATAGGCGCAAAGTTACGATTTTTTTTGTTTACGGGCAGCATGATTCAACACATGTCCCGGAATAACCATCATAAAAATAAAGACAGGAGCGAAGATTAATATCTGGTTTAGACCTGGATAAAAAAGGCATCCGATGGAGCTTAACGCTCCCAGTGTGCCGCAAATAGTGACAGTTTTATAACCTATCACCAGACCTGTTAGTGTAGTTCCCATGCCCATCAGCAGAAGGACCATGAATAGGATGGGAAGTTGCCAGAAAAACATGGCGAGCATGGATATCAGAAAGCCGGTTATGCCGAATACCAACCAAATATAATTGATTACTTTGTCCAAATGAGTCTTGATACCCGGCTGCTGATTACGTGTGGAAAGGTAAGTTCCTGTTCCTGCGATGATGGGGGAGTAAGAACCATAGGTATTGCCAATAATAATTCCGGGTAGTTACTACCAGAAACCAGACCAGCAGGCTGACAAAGATAGTGGTATATCCCCAAAAAAGGAACGGCATGCCACAATTGGTTTCTAGCCTGTTTTTTGTATTCTGAATCATTTGAGCGATGAGTTCCAAACTCTCTTTCTCATTCAATTTTCTTTCTTCCATACTGTTTTTTCTTTTTAGTTTGTGATTAATTAATATTTGATGCTTTTCTCTATGGCTGTCATCAGCAAGCTGATTCCCCAGCCTGCTATCACCCATAGTACCCACCAGTAGTGTGGACTGGTAAACCAGTTTATAGCTATAAGAAACAGGTTTATTACCACATAATAGACTAATGACCAAGTGAGCCAATTCCAAAAATGACGGGCTCTTTGCCGGCATACTACTTCGATTTGTTCCTGAGTTGGAACGGTTTTTTTGTTGTTCTGATTTGTTTTCATAGCTTTATTTCTTATTATAGTGATATAAAGTCGGTGGTTTGTGCTATATTTTCAGTGGCAAATCTCGGAATAGCTAGTGTGGCGCATGCCAGGATAGTGGCACGTTTCTTGTGAAATGTTGTGTTTGTTTTCATTGTTATGATGTTTTATAGGTTGAATGATAAAAGTTTATTTTACTTAATTACTTTACAAATATAATATAGTTTATAATATAAACCAAATTTTCATAGAACTTTTTTCAAATAATAACTGTCAAGTGTGTATGTGTGGTAGAGGGGGAAGTGCAAAATATGTAGTCTTCTTTATGGATTTTACATTCAGACTTTTGTTGGCACGTGCTTGAACAAGGAAATTCTTCTCTGCTTTTTCCCTCCTAAAGTTTTTCAAGAGTGGTAGCATTGGCATCTGTTTTTGCTAACTCAGTTGTGTGTGTGCTGCGTACATCGTCCTGTGTTTTCCGTAGCTGTCTTCCCTTCCCTGTCCTGGCTTACGGTGTTTGGTTGCCCCTCCGGACTCGCGCCTTCCCTTCCGTTTTTTTCTTTTTCCGTTTTTGTTTACGCGCGTGCGAATATTATAATGTGTCTGTCTTTTTCCTCCCTTGTCCTCCGTTATAAAAACCTTCTTTGTAACACATCTGTGATTCAGCGTATTACAAAAAAGTTTCA
>ENA-OQJW01000137-OQJW01000137.1-human-gut-metagenome-genome-assembly--contig:-NODE-137-length-13518-cov-2.878351_pt1 | contig 13518 bp, 9 predicted proteins | sample MGYA00242619_ERZ504786 | MGnify/ENA primary metagenome ERZ504786 (study PRJEB26092, sample SAMD00036357) | human gut metagenome | host: Homo sapiens | study: EMG produced TPA metagenomics assembly of... | reverse complement strand
CATTAGTTTTTATAGACAAAAAAGTGAAATTAATAATCTGGATTCATTGATAAAACAGAATGCATTGTTGAATGAGGAAAGTGTTATAGTCCGCGACAGTTTTCGGGTAGAGAACATTTCCAATGAAATTCTATTTGATGCAGCCACACGTTATGGAGCCGAGATGACCCACCCCTTTCGATCTGAAATTTTTGATTCACTATTACAAGCCAACCAGATAAAACTGACAAATATCAGACTGATGCAGACTGATTCTATCCTGTGGCATGGAAGCTATACCTCTTCCACCCGATTGTTCAAACCTGAAATGTATATTGTTTATCCTTATAACCCTTTACTTAAACAAGCATTGACGGCATCCATACAGATACCTTTCCCCTCCCTTCTCCAACAAATGGCATGGCAGCTGTTGGGTAGCCTGATATTAGTTCTGCTCTTGGTATTCTGCCTTATCTACCAGATCAAGACCATTTTGAAACAACGGAAAATAGACGAAATGAGAAAAAGCTTTGTAAATACCATGATACATGAACTGAAACGCCCCGTACAAACCTTGAAAATGTGTATTGCCTTTCTCAACAACAAGTCCATGCGTACAGACAAAAGAGCAATGGATGAAGTAGTAAAGGATTCCATGTTTGAACTGGACAATCTTTCTGCCTACCTAGCCAAAGTAAGGGATATGACACGGGCTGACTATGAACACACGCCTCTCCACATCCGTACTTTTGATTTACGGGAAACCGTAAATAAATTAATCCGGCTTACCAATATACCTGCCGATAAACAGGTTACGGTTCATCCGTACTATAAAATGGAATCCACTTTGGTCATCGCCGACCCGGTACATATTGCCAACATCATCAGCAACCTGATAGAGAACGCCATCAAGTACTCCGGTAAAGAAGTCCGGATTGATTTATCCTGTATACAGAAAGGACACACCCTTACTATACAAATAACAGATAACGGAATTGGAATTCCGCCAGCAGAGCAAAGCAAGGTTTTTGATAAGTTTTATCGCGGCAGCCATATACCAGACCGAAATATACCGGGTATCGGACTAGGGCTAAGTTACGTAAAACTTCTCACCGAAGCACACCACGGATACGTATCCTTGACCAGCCAGCCGGGTAAAGGAACGACTTTCAGTATTGTATTACCTCAATAATCATTTCAACAATTCATATAAGATGAAAACAATCAAAATACTTTTCGCAGATGATGATTTAAAATACTCCATGCTCTTAAAACGTTTTTTGGAAGCAGAAGGCTATGAAGTTACTTACGCAGGGAACGGAAACATTGCTTTACAGCAATTTCCCTTAATAAAGCCCGATTTGGTATTGCTTGATATCAATATGCCCGAACTGAACGGCTTTGAGGTAGCGGCAAAAATACGGAAACAAAATCATCAGGTACTTATTTTCTTTCTTTCAGACCGTAGCGATAAAGCCGACCGTCTGAAAGGTTTTGATCTGCAGGCCAATGATTATCTAGCAAAGCCTTTTTATCCCGAAGAGCTGTTGGCACGTATCCGTGAACGGTTTCAATGTGTAGACAACAGAATTGAAACAGAAAGCTATACATTCGGGAAAAGTACATTCAACTATACCACCAATGAAATAAGGACAGGAAATAACAAGGTACTGATTACTTCCCGACAGGCTGAGATACTCCGAATATTAGCTAAAAACCTCCATGTTCCCGTAGATCGGGAAATACTGTTGAAACATGTATGGGGAGCTTCATCCTATGCCAATTCGCTGGCATTGAATGTACAAATAACCTATTTACGAAAAGCGTTGCGCAATGACTCCAGTGTGAAGATAGAATCACTGATGAAGAAAGGATATGTGTTACACATAGAAAAAGGATAAGAAAACTCTTTATAGTTTGCCTTTCTGAATGAAATGAAGAATGACGAACTATAAAGAGTTCAAATTGCCGAAAGCACTCTTTTTTATAATGTATAAGTTCCTTCGACCAGCTTGCCCATCGCCCATACGGCACGGATATTCAAATCCTGGTCAAGAATCAAGATATCGGCATCTTTTCCTTTCTGCAAGGAACCTTTACGGTCATATACTCCCATAAATTTCGAAGGAGTTTCGGAAGCCATACGGACAGCATCCTCCAAAGGAATTTCCGCCTTCTGCACCAAGGTACGGATCAAACGGTCCATGGTAGCCACACTGCCTGCCAATGCTGAACGGTCTGCCAGTTTGCACACACCATCCTCTATGATGACACGAGGATCGAAAGCCACGTTACTGTCACTGACCGCACATGCCAAAGCATCTGTAATGACACAAGCACGTTCTACACCCTTTATCTTATAAACCAACCGTAAAATGGTAGGTGGTACATGAATGCCATCGGCCACCACTTCCACATTCATATCGTCTATCAGATAAATACTCTCTACTGTTCCTTCATATTTATACTCACGACGCTTGTGAAAACCGGGCATTGCATTATAGAAATGCGTGGCCAGCGTATAACCTGAATCCCATGCAGAACGAATGTCTTCATATTCAGCCTGAGTATGGGCCACAGATGCCACAATCCCTTTTCCCGTAATGTATTTTCCGAACTGCATAGCCCCCGGCAATTCGGGAGCTGCATCCCAACGCTTGATACAATTCCATTTCTCTACAATAGGAATATACTCATTAGGGTCCGGATCTTTAATATTCTCAGGCATTTGTCCACCGGCCATCTTGATGTTCAGATAATGACCTTCCAGGTGCAATCCCAATACCGGACTGTCCGGTTCCGCCATCAACTTGGTACAAGTTTCGGCAGCCGCCTCAATCATCGGTACGGTAGAAGAAGACAATGTTGGAAAAATACTGGTAGTACCATGTTTCATGTGAGCATTAATGGCTGTACGGAAAGCCTCTTCCGTACCTTCCATAAAATCACCGCCACCACCACCATGACAATGGATTTCCACACCACCGGGAACAACATACATACCTTTAGCGTCAATCAGCTCGGCTCCGATAACAGCTAAATCACAATTGGTAACTTCTAAAATCTTATTGTCGCGCATAAGGACAGACCCGTCCTTCAACCAGCCCTGTGGGGTAAGAATCTTTGCGTTAATGATTTGGGTCAACATGATACTATGATAAGTTAGGATTTTTAATTGGCATATTAAATTCGCCAACAAAAATAGCAACTTTTTCACTTTCTGAAACAGATTTCCCCAATTATTTTCTAACTTTTTTAATAAATAAGCCCCGCTTAATAAAATCAAGCGGGGCACAGATAGTGGAAATTGAAACAAATCTTTTTACTTACTTATTAAAACTAGCCTACCTGATTTAAGTCCTTTACCTGTTGCGGTCAGTGTAATTTCTCCCGGTTTATCGGTGCTTTGCACAACAGCAGTCATCATTCCGTTAAACACTTTCATTTGCGGAACATGGAAAAGTTCCAATGAAGTGGGGTCTCCGTTTGCACCGGCACGATAGGTTCCCGCACCTTTTACAGCATACTTGATGAGATGCTGTGCGTCGGGACAAAGGTTACCTTCTTTATCCACCACTCTCACTGTGACAAATGACAAATCCTTGCCATCAGCCTTTATTTCATTGCGATCTGCAACCAATTCTATATGGTCGGGCTTACCTGCCGTATGGATTTCCTTTTCGGCTACAGCATCCCCTTTCTCATTGTATGCAACCACTTTCACGGTTCCCGGCTCATACTTTGTATCCATCCACATCAAACGGTAGCGTTTCTGACGCTTGAAATCTGCTATGGAAGCAGAATCCGCACTATTTTCAGCCGTTACAGTCAAATCCTTGGTACGCTTACCCTGGCTCTTGCCATTGATAAACACTTCTGCAGACGGATAATTGGTATAGACAAAGATCGGGGTCACTTCTCCTTCACGTCCCGGCCATGTCCAATGAGGAAGGATGTGCAGTGTCTCTTCATCTTTGTTCCAATGGCTGCGGTACAAATAGTAACGGTCTTTGGGCAATCCGGCCAAGTCGATTATACCGAACAAAGAAGAATGGCTGGGCCAGTCAGTATAATAAGGAGTCGGTTCGCCCAGATAATCGAAGCCCGTCCATACGAACTCTCCGACTCCCCCACTGCGTTATCCTCGTGCCAAATCCAGTCGTCTTCCGGCAAATTGGACCAACACAATGTCCACATCGTAAGAAGAAGACTGATGATCGTCATATTTCTTCATAGCCTGACGGACAACGGGGAATTTATAGACACCACGCGAACTTACTGTAGAAGCTGTTTCACTACCTAAAATAATCTGCTGAGGCAACTTCTTATAGTTTTCAGGATATTTATGGGGACGATAATTGAAACCGGCCACATCCATAACGGCAGCCATATTATTGTTTACCACGGCATCGGGCGCATCCATACCTTGTGTTACAGGGCGGGTGGGGTCTTCACGATGGCAAATATCCTGCAACATACGCGAGATTTTCGGACCGTTACTGCCGCTCCACTGATCAGGTACTTCATTACCTGTACACCACATCACAATACTTGGGTTATTACGATAGTGACGAATCAGATTCGTCAAATCCTTATCCACCCATTCATCAAATACTTTATGATATCCATTGGCCATCTTTGCCGATTTCCATTCGTCAAAGGATTCCGCCATCACCATCATACCCATCTCGTCACAAGCCTCCACCAGTTCGGGAGCCGGCATATTATGAGAAGTACGGATTGCATTACAGCCCATATCTTTCAGAATACGAATCTGACGACGGATAGCGGCATCATTTACAGCACCTCCCAACGGGCCTAAGTCATGATGGTTACATACTCCTTTGAATTTGGTCAATTTTCCATTCAGAAAGAAACCCTTGTCGGGGATAATCTCCAAGGTACGGATACCAAAACGAGTGGTATATTCGTCTTTCAAGGTATTCCCTTCATATACTTTGGATTCAGCCATATAAAGAACCGGAGTTTCAGGACTCCATAACTCAGGATTGGCTACTGCAAACTCCTGTTCAAACAAAGTATTGTCAAAAACACTTAACTTGTTTTCCCCGGTAGCAACCACTTTGCCGTTTTTATCCTTAATCTGCGTCACAATACGGTAATTATCCTTATTGGCTCCTTCGGGACTAACCAAAGAAGTTTTCAAAGACACTTTTGCATATTTGTCTGTCACCACGGGAGTGGTAGCATACGTCCCCCATGTCGGGATATGCGCATCTTCATTGATTACCAGATGAACATTGCGGTACAAACCGGCCCCCGGATACCAACGTGATGATTCAGGCTCGTTTTCCAAACGGACTGCCAGCTCGTTCTTCTCACCCGGTTTCAGATAAGGGGTCGCATCCACATAAAAGGAATTATAACCGTATGGCCAATAGCCTGCCTCCTGCCCGTTCACATAGACACGGGCATGGCTCATTGCTCCGTCAAATATCAAAGTAGCCTTCTTGCCTTTTTCAAAACCGGGAGCATCAAAGTTCAGGCGATACCATCCGGTTCCTACAAATGGAAGACCTCCGGTACGGCCGGCATGTTCCAAAGCCTCTGTCTGTCCATCCTGAGTGATAGCCATTTCCTGCTTGTCGTTATTGATACTGAACGGACCATAAATCGCCCAATCATGAGGAACGGTGACGTTCTGCCATTTACTGTCATTATAACCGGGATTGGCAAATTCCGCATTATCTTCACGCGTAAATTTCCACCCTTTTTCGAAAGTCTGCTCTGTACGTACCTGCGCTTGCATAAAAGCAAAACAACAAACAGCTCCTAACGCAGCACACAAAAATCGTTTCGTATTCATAGTTATTTCTTATTAGGATTTTCTGTTACTATAAAAGTAATTTCACCTGCCTTGATCAAATCATCATGCGAAATCAAATATTTATTAAGTTTCTTATTGCCCAGTCTGATTTCCTTTATATAATCCCCTTGTCCTTCTTTCTTGATAACCAATTCTTTCTTGCCCCAATAGTTAGGATCAAGCTGAACGGTCACTTTATCAAAAGTAGGAGTAGTCAATGTATATTCGGGCACACCCGGACAATCCGGATAGAATCCCATCATACTGAATATAGCCCATGCAGACATCGTACCCGTATCATCATTGCCAGGAATTCCATCCGGCTTAGTTGTGAAATACTTAGCCAGCAATTCCTTCACCAATTTCTGTGTACGCCATTCTTCACCCTTGAAACGACTGAACAGGTAAGGATAAGCTATATCGGGTTCATTAGCCGGATCATAATTTCCTTCATCGAACACGCTTTGCAGCTTATCGACAAATTTCTTATCACCTCCCATCAGTTTCACCAGTCCATTGATATCATGAGGAACAAAGAAAGTGTAATTCCATGCGTTACCTTCGTGGAAACCGGGACTAGGTGCAAAATTCGCTCCTTCTTTCGGGTCAAACGGTTCATAGAACTTACCTTCCTTGGTGATAGGACGCAAAGTTCCGAAATCCTTGCTATAATAATTCTTATACCCCATAGAACGTTTGCGGAACAGTTTCGCATCTTCCTTTTTACCTAGAGCCTCTGCCAAAGTGGACAGCGCATAGTCGGCAACATAATATTCCAAAGCATGAGAAACCGAGTTGTCATACTGGCTTTCCATCGGCACATACCCTTTGGACATATAATCGTCATTATCCGGACGCATCAGATTATCCTTGCCCGGAGTAGTGGCCGACTTATACATTCCCTTATAAGCTTCGTCAATGTCAAAGTCTTGCAATCCCTTCATCCAACTGTCTACCAGAACAGGAATAGAGGGGTCACCTTCCATAGTCAATGTTTCACGACCATATAATTCCCATTTCGGGAACCATCCGTGTTCCTTATACATACCCATCATAGTATGTATCATATCCATCTGACGTTCCGGATAGACCAAAGTCATCAACTGATGGTAGTTACGATAAGTATCCCACAATGAGAACACCGTATAACGGTTACGGTTGGTGGTCAGAATCTTGTCTCCCTCCATTTGTGGATATTGTCCGCTTACATCCTGCAAAATATTAGGATGAATCATGGTATGATACATAGCGGTATAGAATACTCCCTTTTGTTCTTCCGTGCCACCTTCTACCTTGATACGGGAAAGATCATCGTTCCATCTCTTACGGGCCTCCGCACGCAGTTTGTCGAATGTTGTGCCGAAAGGCTGTTCTTTTTCCAAATTCAGACGAGCATTCTCAATGCTGACAAAAGATACGCCCATACTGACCTCAATCACTTCTTCCGCCGTAGTATCGTAAGTAAACCACACTCCTATATCATCTCCGCTTATTTCTTTTGTATAAGCAGTATAGAGTTTGTATTTACCGGCTGTATCGTCCCATTGCGCCTCCACACCCATCGGACGCATCATTTTCCAATAACCGCGTTTTGCCGGTACTTTGTTGATACGCATTACAAAATAGATGGGAAATACTGCCTGAGGATTGTAACAGAAAGTTCCCAACAACTTGGTACCTTCAATCTCACGGTCGTTTACAAAACGAACGGTAGCACCACTCTCATTGGTCAATCCCTCTCCCAGATTCAACAAGATATTGCTTTGTCCGGCAGGAAAAGTAAAGCGTGCCATACTGGTACGTGGGGTGGCAGTCAGTTCACATTTCACATTGTATTTATCCAGTATATTGGTATAATAACCCGGATTTGCAGTCTCACCTTGATAGAAACTTCCATAATTATGATAATCCACATCCAGTTTGCCGGTGGTAGGCATCAATAACAATGACCCCAATTCCGGACAGCCTACCCCGCTAAGGTTAACGTGCGCAAAACCGGTAAGATATTTATTATTGAATTCGTATGGAGTGGACCACCATTGCTTATCTTTATCCTTATCCCCTTCGGGAACTCCCATCACATTGAAAGGAGTCACCGACATCATTCCATGAGGAGTTAATGCTCCGGGATTTGTCGTACCGTAATTAGTAGTACCCACAAAAGGGTTTACATAATCTACCGGCTCTTTCTGTGCTGCCGCAGAAAAAACTGAGATACAAATCAGAACAGCCGATAACAAAATTTGTTTCTTCATGCTATTTATTGTTTATATAGGTTCTATTATTTCACTACAATTTCATCTGTAAACAAGAAACCTCCGAATTCACCCGAAGATGCCTGATAACGTATGTAACGTGCTTTGGCATTTCCTTCCCAACCAAAGTTGGTGAAAGTCACCTTGTCATCCTTCACTACTTTGTGTTCCATGCGCTTCAGTTCCGTAAACTCCTTACCATCATTAGAAACGGAAATGATTACTTCTGAAGGCATAAAGACTTCAGGTCCACACACCTGCATAAAGTCTGCTCCAACAGAATGAATTTCTGTTTCTTTTTCCATATCAATGGTCACATCCATTCTTTTTTGTCTATGAAACCTTGCCAGCGCTTGTCACCATAAGTCCAGCCTCCAATCACCCCATCTACCAAGGCACTATCACCACCGGCCGAATAGCCGGGATAATAAGCGGCATCCGGTCCGTAAGTCACTTTCTTACCTACTGCCAAGTGTTGTATGGGCTGATCCGCTCCCGGACGATTTCCTATCTCATTTTTCAAATCGAAAGGATGGTATCCTTCAGCTTTCAATGCCTCTACCTCTTTCAATGCGCGAGCATGAAAATCATCATAGTTCTTCACAGAAGGATCACTCCAAGCAACTTCCGCCAACGCAAGAATACGAGGATAAATCATCATTTCTGCATGTTCCGGAGTCGGAATATATTCTGTGAATAAATTAGCTTGTACTCCATACACTAACTGGACTTTATCCGCACTCAAAGTATCGGGTACAGGATTAAATGAATAAACTTTGGCCAAAGGCAGATACCCTCCTATTGCTTCCGGCTGGGAATCAGGAGCATCCTGATAAGAATCAAAATAGCAGAACTCACCCGGACTCATAATAGCCATGTGGCCGGAATCAACCGCTTTCATTCCCCCTTCCGTGCCACGCCATGACATGACAGTAGCATTAGGCGCCAAACCACCTTCCAATATTTCATCCCAACCCAATAATTTACGTCCGTGGGCATTCAAAAAGACCTCGATACGATGAATCAGATAACTCTGTAACTCGTTCACATCTTTCAAGCCCTCTTTTTTCATACGTGCCTGACACAGTTTGCAAGTGGGCCATGAGGCTTTACCGGCCTCATCCCCTCCTATATGAATATATTCGGACGGGAAAAGTTCCATCACCTCTGTCAGCACATTTTCCAGAAACTCAAAAGTCTTTTCATTACCGACACAGAAATCGGCTTGTTTGTAAGGTTCGTGTGTACAAGACAACTCGGGATAAGCAGTCAGTACTTCTTCCGAATGTGCAGGCATCTCTATCTCAGGAATAACAGTAATAAAACGTTCCTGAGCGTATGCCACCAGTTCACGGATATCATCTTGAGTATAATAACCTCCGTGAGCATCTTTACTACCTTCTTCTTCATACCGTCGTCCGTTATTCCACCATTCTTTCCATGTAGGAAACTCACGCCATGCCGCAAATTCTGTCAGACGGGGATATTTTTTTATTCAATACGCCAGCCCGCAGCGTCAGTAAGATGCAGATGCAAACGGTTCAATTTATAATATGCCAAAGCATCCATCTGCTTTTTTATAAATTCCTTGTTGAAAAAATGACGGGAAACATCCATCATAAAGCCACGATAAGCAAAACGGGGCTCGTCTGTAATGATTCCTACCGGCAATCCTTTTTCATCAGCCATTTGCAGCATAGTCTGAACTCCATAGAATAGTCCTGCTCCGGAAGTCGCACGTAATAAGTACCTGATCAGGAGTTACCGTCAGAACATACCCCCTCGGAAGAGTTTACCTCCGGCAATTGAGCCACTTGCTTCAAGACAATAGTATGTCCCTCTTCTGCCGCTACCGGTTTCAGCTTCATGAAAGAAGCCGCCAAATAATCCTTCAAAATCTTTTTATCTCCTTCGGACGCATCTATATACAATCCTGTTTCCGGATTCAGAGGAAACACTCCCTGTTGCAATTCCACCTTCAATGGTGCAGGAATAACAGAAAGTGTGCGTTGCTCTTCCTTTGTGCAACTTGCAAACAACAAGCCCAATGCAGCTCCTGCCAATATAATCAATTTTCTCATCTTCTATTTTCTTTAATTCTATTAATTTCATTGGTACGAATGCCCGGTTTCAGTTCTCCATTAATAATGTAATGGAATCCGTCCTGAGAAACTATTACAGCTCCGGCACGCGCACCTTGCTCATATTCACCTAATGTAGTCCATTTATTCGTCTGTGGATGATAGAGCAGCAGATTTCTGTTAAACCGATACCACTCTACAGGATGTGACAAATATTCTTTTCCCGCATAAATACCTTGGAGAGCCTTTAAGAATATATCCTTATCAACTCCTCCGGCACACAATATCATCCCCTCGCCAAAAGAGGTTCCCATTCCACCACCTAAAGAGATCTCATTACCTTCTGCATCACACGGAGTGGCAACCGATGACCATTCTTTCGTTTCCGGAGAATACATATATCCATCTACCGATAAAGAAGCCTGGTGCCCTTCAATAGCCGGGGCAAAGCCACCCCATATATAAAGTTTTTCCGTCTTGCGCCACGCAAACAGGTTGTACTCTGGGTTCACCCGGAATATCTGTTTCTTTTTTTCCATCCTCCAGACAAATCCAACAGATCAAGCATGTACATGGCCGAGGACGGAATGCCATTTACATTTCCCCCGACAATATATAGTGAATGTCCTACTAATGCACCTGCCATATTATCTATAGTTGCAGGTAAGGATGGTAACGTATCCTTTTTCAAAACGTCTTTTTGCAAAGATAAAAGAAAAACATCAGACAGGCTATGGGTTGCTGTAGCTCCTCCAACACAAATTAACCCTTTTTCAGTAGAAATAGTGACTCCATAAGCTGCTGCCTGAGGCAGTTGGCCTATTTTTTTCCACTCAAAAGCCGTATCATTTGACAAAGAGGTTATATATACATCTGGGTAAAAGACTTTTTTCCCGCCATCGGCCGCCGGTGTATCGGGAAAATTACAACCTCCGGCTATTAATAAATTTCCATCAATCACTCCCGCATATAATGCAGAAACTCCCTTAAGAAAACCAGCATCCTCCGTAGGAAATCCCTGCATTTTCTCAAGAGATATTTCATAAACATCCGGCCGGCTGCTACAAGCAGCCACTACCATCATGCCTATTATCGCATAAATGCCATATATTATTTTCCTGATCATGTTTTCATGGTGAAGTTTACAAATTCTTTACAAGCAGTGTTGCGCAGCTATCTTTTAGGACAAACGCTACGCAACACCAGCACTGATTTTACAATTAATCTACAGTAATTTCATCTACAAACAGAAATGCAGGATTTCCTTTACCTCCATGCCAAGAAGGAATATTGTATTCCGGCTTTGCCAATACTTTCAGATAACGTGCTTTCACAGGTTCAAAGCTCAATACATGTTCATATAATTGGTTTGGATTATCCAAAGTCATTGCAGGATATTCTTCTGAAGCTACTTGCTTGAAATTCTCACCGTCTTCTGAAACAGCGACACTGATGGAACGCGCGTCAAATATCCAGTCACCCTTCTCCACATTTGTAGTAAGTGTCACTTTGCTGAAATCAGCCGGCTGCCCGAAATCAATCACGGCTTCCATATCATTCTTATAAAAAGCAATCCAACGTCCTGTCTTATAATTTCTATTTCCTTTCAAACCATCCACCAAGGTAGAGATACCGGCAAATTCATATTGCTTGTTCACAGGTTGTAGAGCTGTTATTTTCTTTGAAGTCGATTTGCTGAACGCAATGTCTTCTTTCACAATACGACTATTGCCTGTAGGACGGACAGCCATAGCCTTAAACGTACAATTTGTATTGATCTTCACCGGTTCTGTATAAAGCTGTGAAGCGGTAGTGGGATCTGTGCCATCCAATGTATAATATACCGGACAGTTGTCTACAGTAGACAAAGTAACATCCACCGTACCAGTTTCCGCATTAGGCTCAAACCGGGCAGTCACATCAAACACATGCTTGGCATAATTATACTGATATACATCATATATCTTCACCATACGTACCAAACGCTGCAAGAAATCCTGATAATCCTTATGTTCAGGATTTGTCCATTGAATATCTGCCAAAGCGGCCATACGTGGTAATTCCATATATTCCACCTGACTAAATGTAGGAATATACTCAGTCCACAAATTAGCCTGTACACCTTTAATATATTTCTGTTCCTCCGGTGTCAGTGATGCCGGCATAGGTTCATAACTATACACACGTTCTAAAGGTAAGTAACCGCCAATGGCTTCCGGTTCCTGTTCCACATCCTTGCTCTGATAATAGTCAAAATACAAATAAGTATTCGGTGACATAATAACATCATGCTTCTGCTTGGCAGCCTCAATACCGCCACCTTCACCACGCCATGACATGACAGTAGCATTAGGAGCCAACCCACCTTCCAGAATTTCATCCCAGCCAATAATCTGACGTCCGTGGTCATTCAAGAATTTTTCCGCATGATTGATAATGAAGCTCTGTAATTTTTCCTCTGCCGTGTGGTTCTTGTCAGCCTTAATACCTAAAGCTTTGATACGATCCTGGCACTTTGGACATTTTGTCCAACGCACTTTAGGACATTCATCACCACCCACATGAATATATTCTGACGGGAAAATCTGAATAATTTCTCCCAATACATCATCTATGAATTTCAAGGTTTCATCATTTCCTGCACAAAGCACATCTTCCGATACTCCCCAGATTTTCCATACTTCGTACGGACCACCTGTACAGCCTAAGTTAGGATATGCAGTCAATGCCGCTTGCATGTGCCCCGGCAAATCTATTTCAGGAATAACCGTGATATGACGTTCGGCAGCATAAGCTACAATTTCTTTTGCTTCTTCCTGTGTGAAGAAGCCACCATAAGGCTTTCCATCATATTTTCCCGAGTTATGACCGATAACGGTTTCCGTTCTCTTAGAACCCACTTCCGTCAATTCAGGAAGACCTTTGATTTCAATTCTCCAACCTTGATCATCTGTAAGATGCCAATGAAAACGATTCATATTATGTAAAGCCAACATATCTATAAAACGCTTTACCGAATCAACCGGGAAGAAATGACGGGAAACATCCAAATGAGCACCACGGTAAGAGAAACGAGGATAGTCATTGATTTCAACCGCCGGTAAAGCGATATCCACTCCTTGTGCCACCGGAATAGATTTACGCAAAGTCTGGATGCCATAAAATACTCCGGCTTCCGTAGGTCCGGAAATAACCACTTGGTCGCTGGTTACCTTCAACTGGTATCCTTCAGGATTTTTAGCATTTCCACCCAATTGCAGGATTATCCCCTTGCCATCTGTGCCAGCTTGTACAGCCAATGACTTTCCGGTAAGATCTTTGATATAACTTGCCAGAAATTCAGCATTCCTTTGCATCTTTTCATTGCCTTCCGGAT
>ENA-OQJW01000134-OQJW01000134.1-human-gut-metagenome-genome-assembly--contig:-NODE-134-length-13649-cov-3.185328_pt1 | contig 13649 bp, 10 predicted proteins | sample MGYA00242619_ERZ504786 | MGnify/ENA primary metagenome ERZ504786 (study PRJEB26092, sample SAMD00036357) | human gut metagenome | host: Homo sapiens | study: EMG produced TPA metagenomics assembly of... | reverse complement strand
AAGCACTCCGTGTATCATTGCCTTTCCCATGTTTCCACAACCTATGAAGCCTAATTTCTTACTCATATTATCCTCCTGCCGTAATCAATATATCTGACTATTCAAAGCATCCAAAATCATGTTTAACAGTCAGTATTTTTGCAAACTATTTTAGCACACTTCATTCAATCATGCAAAATATCTTTTGACTCTCATATCATCTTATGCATCAAAACCTGAATGTACAGGCAGGCCTCTGTGCTCAACAGGAGTGGAAAAAACTATCTGTGTACTTGTCTTGCCGAATTTCTGCAGAGTGTTGATAAAGTCATCAAGCTCCTCCGTATTCAAAAACTCCACCTCTATGAGCATAGAATACTCTCCTGTCACACAATTGCACTCTATGACATTCTCCACACTCTCAATAAACGGATAAAACTCTTCCTTTTGTACAGGCTCCAGATCCAGATTGACAAAGGCCTTTATCTTATAGCCCAGATTAACCGAATCTACAGCGGCATGATAGCCCTTTATGATTCCCTTGCTCTCCAATCTCTCTATTCTGGCTGTTACAGCCGGTGATGACAAAAACACCTGTGCCGCTATCTCCTTTATCGCTATACGTGCATTTTCCTGCAGCAGCTCTACTATTTTCTCATCAATCATATCCAATGCATTCTTAGTCAATGTACCGCCTCCTAATCTCTCTTTTGTAAATGTGATTTTTCCAACAAAAAAGAGGGCGCAGATAACCTAATATCTGAACGCCCTCGTTCGCTTTACTTTTTTAATTAATTACTCTAAAAAAATAATATCATTAATCAATATTACTTGTCAAGATTAAGATCTGTAATCTCCGTTAATTTTTACATAATCATATGTAAGATCACAGCCCCATGCCTTGGCTGACACATCTCCCTGGTGTAAATCTATGTCGATGTAAATCTCATCCTCATGCAGTATCTTTGCTGCCTCCTCCTCTGAGAAGTCAACTCCGGCACCGTTCTCGCACACCTTGATGCTTCCTGCTGTTGAGCGCAGGTGAAGCTCCACCTTGTCTATATCAAAATCAGCCTCCGCATAGCCTATAGCACAAAGGATTCGTCCCCAGTTGGCATCCTCGCCAAACATAGCACACTTTAAAAGTGGTGAACGGATAACGCTCTTTGCCACAATAATTGCTGTATCAAGATCAGGCGCACCTGCGCATGTGCACTCTAAAAGCTTTGAAGCACCCTCTCCATCCTTTGCAAGCATTCTTGTAAGATTTGAAAGCACCTCGTACAGTGCATCCTTAAAGGTCTGATAATCATCATTCTCTGTAGTAATAGGTGTGTTTCCTGCAAGGCCGTTTGCCATGATGCTTACCATATCATTGGTAGAGGTATCGCCGTCAATGCTTAAGCAGTTGTAGGTAACCTTTACAATCTCGCTCAGGGCCTTCTGGATGAGCTCCGATGAGATGGCAACATCTGATGTGATAAAGTTTAAGGTAGTAGCCATGTTCGGGTGAATCATGCCGCTTCCCTTTGCCATACCGCCTACTGTACACTCACAGTCTCCAAGCATGAACTTTACCGCATACTGCTTTGGAACGGTATCTGTAGTCATGATAGCGTTTACAGCCTTGTCGTTGCCGTCTGCCGAAAGTCCCTTTGCAAGCTCCTTTATATGGCTCTCGATAGGCTCAATAGGAAGCACCTGGCCAATAACTCCTGTAGATGCCACGATAACCTCGTTTGGATCAATCGAAAGCTCTGCTGCTGCAAGCTCGCACATTCTCTGGGCCTTCTCTACTCCGTCAGCATTGCAGGTGTTGGCGTTTTTGCTGTTGGCAATAACAGCCTTTGCCGTATGTCCTGATGCCTCAAGGTGTGCCTTTGTCACCTGAATAGGAGCGCCCTTCACCTTGTTTGTTGTGTAAACAGCCGCTGCCTGACACTGTGTTTCTGAATAAACTAAAGCCAGGTCATTTTTGTTTTTGTCACTGTTTAATCCACAGTTTAATCCGTTTGCAACAAAGCCCTTTGCTGCACAGACGCCCTTTTTTACCTTTGTAAAACTCATTTGTATAATACCTCGATTCTTTTAATATGTCCAATCCCCAACATATCGTATTATTGATATATGAACGATAGAACTGTAACATCCTCTCGTTACTCTATCTCTTTCATGACGCTCTTGTAAGCCGGACGGATAATCTTGTTCATGCCGACAATCTCCTCAAGCCTGTGAGCACTCCATCCAACGATTCGCGCAATGGCAAAAAGAGGTGTGTAAAGCTCCATAGGAATACCAAGCATCTCATAAACAAAGCCGCTGTAAAAATCGACATTAGGAGAAACACCCTTAAAGATATGGCGCTTTTCAGCGATAATCTCAGGAGCCACCTTCTCTATTGTATTATAGAGATTCATCTCCTTATCTCTATTCTTTGCCACTGAAAGCTTCTCCACATAGCCTCTGAATATACGCTCTCTCGGGTCAGAAAGTGAATACACGGCATGTCCCATTCCATAGATGAGCCCCTTGTGGTCAAATACCTCACCATCCATCATTTTTCTGAGGTAAGCTCTCACCTCATCCTCATCATCCCAGTCCTTCACATGTGAACGGATATCCTGCATCATCTCCATCACCTTGATGTTGGCACCGCCATGCTTTGGTCCCTTAAGGGATGACATGGCTGCCGCAATAGCAGAATATGTATCTGTACCTGCCGATGTAACCACACGGGTGGTAAATGTAGAGTTGTTTCCACCGCCGTGCTCCATATGAAGAATAAGTGCCATATCAAGCACCCTTGCTTCAAGCTCTGTATATTGATTGTCAGCTCTGAGCATCCTAAGGAAGTTTTCAGCTGTCGAAAGCTTTGGATCCGGCCTGTGAATATACATGCTCTGATCATTTTCATAATGATTATACGCATGATAACCGTAAACTGCAAGCATCGGGAATATTGCAACAAGTGATAAGCACTGTCTGATATTGTTGTCAATGCCCGCCTTTGCTACAAGAGGATCATATGAAGCCAGTGTCAGTATACTTCTCGTCATGGAATTCATGATATCCTTTGACGGAGCCTTCATGATGACATCCCTCGTAAAGTTGGTAGGAAGGGTTCTGCTTCTTCCTAAAACCTCTGTAAACTCCGCCAATTCACTCTCAGATGGCAGCTGCCCGAAAAGCAGCAGATAAGCAATTTTTTCAAAACCAAACTCACCGGGCCTTAAGTTATTTGTAAGTGTCTTTACATTGTAGCCCCTGTACCACAATTGTCCGTCACATGGCACGCTGCTGCCATCCTCGCCCGTTTTAAATGAAACAATCTCCGAAATATTCGTAAGACCTGTCAAAACTCCCTTTCCATTTACATCCCTAAGTCCTCTGTTGACACCGTATTCCTTGAAAAGACTATCTGAAATTGTGTCATTTTTAATACAGATATCCTGTTTTTTTGCAGCGTAATCCGCTAATAAATTATTGCTTTTTGTCATCCATTCACCCTTCCTTTTTATCTTTTAGAATATATTATATCCGTTTTCTTAGAAATTGGCAAACCCATTCATGAATCCATAGCCAAAAATTTTATTCGGATAGTCGGTTTTTTCTTTTCTGCGGCAGTTTCTTACCATGACATTTTTTATATCCACTCCGTTTGCGAGCAAAACATTGCCTCTCACTATCATCCACTCCATGATGAGAGCCGCCACCGCTGCAGTGATTGCAGCAGCCGCCGATGTGCCACTTAGTGCTATATACATTCCTCTTAGATTTGCCCCTGTGATATCCACAGCCGGTGCTACGAGATCCGGCTTTATTCCACCGTCTGCGTCAAAGCCCCTTCCCGACTCTAAAAGTATTGCATCATTTAGGGAATTATAGCCTCCCGCCGTTATCACAAGCTTAGCATCCGAAGGCATGGTCAGCGTGGTATCAGGCTCCGAGACAATAAAGCTCACATCAGCATCAAGAAGTCCTGTCATCGGGAGCCACATATTAAAAACACCTCCAATAGTACTAAGTGGAAATACCCTGATGGTCCACACTCCCTTCACCACCTTTTCAAAGCGGATAAATATAAGCAAATCCCTCGTCTGTCTGCCGGTCTGCCTGTAGTCAATAGTCACCTGTGTTCCCTCAAGCAGAAATGAGTATTCACCGCTGTCTATTCGCATTGGTACCCCGGCTGGATTTGATTGTCCGCTAGGCGATATGACAGAAAGCGTAAATAGCTCAGGTGAAAGTGCCCAGCATTCCAGATAAAACCCATCCATATCCTGCTCAACATTTATCTCAATATCATCGACTGTATCTGTTATGCGCCCTTTATAATGATGCCTGCTGTTCGCCTCATTGCCCGCTGCCGCAACCACGGCCCTGCCTCTTTTTGCCGTGATATAGTCCAGATACTCTGAAAGATCCTCAGCTCCCGTGTGGCTTCCGTTATTGCAGCCAAGCGCCATGCAAAAGACAGCCGGTGCTCCCTTTTGACCTGCAAACTCATCTGCAAAATGCACTGCTCTCATCACATCAACCTCCGAGTACACCATTTTACGATCCGGAATAAAGTAGAAATCATACAGCTTTTGAGGTGCCCTTTTCAGCTTTACGACAATAAGCTTAGCCTGTGGTGCCACCCCTGCAAAATCATCCTGCGGTCTGTCATTGCCACATATCACGCTCGCCACAAACGTACCATGCCCATCCTCATCACCCGGTATGCTCTCATATGGATTTTCCGATAAAATAGCAGCATTTATCTCATCCTCAGAATAAACCGTATCCGTATTCTGATCCCAGAGCACTGCAATCTTCGTCTTACCCTCAGGTGTCATAAAAGCCTCCTGCGCATAATTCACACCTGTGTCAATAACCACCACATACACACCATTTCCGTATAGTCCCGGAACAAACTCCCTTTGAAGTCTGAACACACCGCTCTTTACAAGTCCCTGCGTGGATAAAGGAGCAAGACACTTTGGAATAGCCGAATACGAATAAACTCCCACCAGAAGTGGTGGGAGTCTTTCGTAATCCTCATATGTCCATATCTCGTAATCATCGCCCAATGTCTCTATGATATCAGGAGCTATTACCGGTGGAATGAACTCCTTTTTTGATACTATGAACTGCATATTTTACCTCATATGATATAATATTTAGATATGAGGGTCAAAAGATATTTTGACCCTCATATAATTATATTCTATAAATAAAATATGCTACCATATTTATCTAATATAAACAAAGCTTCGACCAAAATTTACTCGCGGCTTCCATGACATGTAAAATAAATCACCTGGTAATCCTGCGAAAGCACCGCAAGCAGCCTTCTGCCTCGAGCAAGCTTCTCATCATCCAGATTCACAAACGGATCGTCAAGTATGAGGAACGGCTTCTCGCCCGGATACATCGCATCCACAAGCGCAAAACGCATACATATGCCTATCAGGTCCTTGTAGCCTGCCGACATGGTTCTCACATCGCGAAGCTGTCCCTGCTCCTTCATCCTTATTGAAATATTGGCATCCACCTGCCAGTCTCTGTCTGTATTTTCTGTCAGGATACCGAAGTACTTCTGGAAGCCATTGGAAATAGGCGCCATGTATCTGGCAGTAAACTGCTCCCTTGCTCTGGTCAGATAGTCTGATGTAAGCCCAAGTATCTCGTACTTATGCTTTTCCTCAGCCTGTATCTGCTTGCAGTTGCGATACTCCTGCTCCTTTTCATCCCTCATATCAAGCTGCTCCTGCAGATCATCCATCTGTCTGCCGTACTGCACTAAGGATGCCCTGATTTCATCGAGGCTGCCCTCAACCTTTGAAATCATCTCATTAAGCTCATCAAGTGTATACGGACACTCATTTGGTGCAAGAAGCTTGTCCATATCGTTGTCATTCTCAAACTGCGCTTTCTTCTGAAGAGCACTGTCCATATTTTCTTTTGCAAAGCCGGCCTCTGCGAGCTGCTTTTTCATCTGTGAAAGTGTCTGTGTATATTCTGCAGCACTGTCATATCCATAGAGACTTAAATACTCATCAAGCGAAGCCTTTGCCTTCTCATAGTCAGCCTTTGTCTTGGCGCGCTTTCCTATCTGCTCGTTGAAACGGCTGTAGTCATGAGCCTTTGTGCGAAGCTCATAAAGCTTCTCCTGATACTGCGATTCATCTGCTTCAATTGAAAAGCTGTCAAAAAACTGCGATACCTCTTGTTCCATTGACGTGATGCCGTTTTGGATCTGCTCAAGCTGCTCCTTTAATTCCTGAATCGGTATCTCCTTCTGCTTTATATTTTCCTCGCGCTCAGCCATAAGCCTGATGTAAGCTCTCTGTCTTTTTGTTGTTCACACGGATTCCATAAACCATCATAACAACTCCGCAAAGCGCCATAGCGATTCCCGCTATGCCTACCGCAAGGAACATGATTTCCTTCACATTGTACTTCTCATTCAGGCTGAATACTGTGGCAACAACCGCTGCCAAAAGGCCGATAACCATAATCACAATACCTGCCGGTACCAGCTTAGTCTTCTCCGGTGCCTCCGGTTCCTCCTCATCACCTGCCATCTTCGCAAGGGAAGTCATCTGTGAGAGCTTGAGCTCCATGTGGCTGTACTCATTCTTGACACTCTGGATGTTAGCAATCTTCTTTTGCATCTCATCCAGCCCGTCATCAGATGGTACACCATCCTTAAACATGCCTGAAAGTGTATCTAAATACTGCTCCTCCTCAGGTGTAAAGCTCAGATTATCTTCTACAGCCTTTAAGCTTTCAAGCTCTCCGGCCTGCTTTGTTTTTTCCAAAAGCTCCGCATCATCCGGTGCTTTGTCTCCAAAAACTGCCAATGCTGCATTGTAATTGCTCTCTTTCTCCTTTGCAACGGCACAAAGCTGCTCATAGTTTTCACGAAGTGCCTGCTTTCTGCTGTCCTCAGATGCCACCTGAAGCGCCCTGCCGTACTCGGCTCTGATACCGGTAAGCTCCTTCTTCTGGGCAGTTTTCTCATCTATTTTCTGTGAAAGCTGTGCTGCCGCCTCATCCGCTGCCTGATACTTCTTAAGCTCCTGTTCCAAGGCTGTGAGTGTATTTACACGCTTTTTGATGGAGCCTGTGATACGGTTTGGGGACATCTTGTTCATCATGTCCTTAATGTCCGCTGTCGCCGACTCGAAGTTGTTGATGTCATTTGTATTTTCTGCCATATTGCCAAGCTTTGCGCTGATGCTGTCTGAAGATGAAAACATGCAGTCTGCCTGCGCTATGTATATCGTTCTCTTGAACGAGCTGCGGTCGAGGTCAAAAAGCTCCTCTCCAAGTAGTGGTGAAAAATCATCACACTCAACCATGGTTGCAAGCCTGTACAAGTGAAAATCATCCTGCTTTTCTGTGAGGCCAAAGGTCCTTACAAGTCTGTACTCCACTCCATCGGCCTCAAAATCAAGCTCTCCACCATAAGTGCCGCCCTGCCATGGCTTATAGAGCTTTCTTTCCCTCTCAAAGGCGCCCGGCTCCTTTTTCGTATCAAAGCCGTACAGCATAGCCTTCAAAAAAGCCGCAAGCGTACTCTTTCCCCAGCCGTTTGGCTGGTTTATGACATTGACTCCATCATTGAAATTGATATTAAGATCGGACAGCTTTCCGAAGTTGTTTATGTGACAAGCTATTAACTTCAATTTCTAAATCTCCTCCCCGCTAAGCGCCGATATACCACACCTGATAACCTCAGACTTCTGCTCCTCGGTCATATCTGAGCCAAGCACCATCCGTATGAACTCACCCTTAAGTGATGCATCCTTTTCGTATTCACTGTAATTGATGAGAAGTCTTGTCTCATCATACACCTTTTCATAGTAGAAATATTCCTCGAACATATCCTTGAGGAAATCTGTGTTTATCTCACAATCCACGTCCACCTCACCTACAAGCACGAACTTTACCATGCTTCTCGATGAATATTCACTGTCCGAAATGGCTTTTTCCATCTTCACAGCCACATCCTGTGTGGTCATGGCTCCTGTCACATCCACATACAGCGTGTAGAGGCTCCTGTACGCAAACGGTACAAAGCTAAAGCCTGCCGTGAGCTTCTCATCATCTATATCAAGCACCACAAAGCCCTTTTGTCCACACTCATCAAAGCCTCTTCCCTCTAAACAGCCGCTGTAGCAGTACATGCCACGGTTGTCAAGCTGTCCGCTCTGATACTCATGCACATGACCGAGTGCGAGATAATCAATGCCTTTATTCTTAAGGTCGCCTGTGGAAATCTCATCACCGAGCTGTCCGTGGAGAGTGACAACGTTGTAATTGTCATTGTCGAGCACAAGAGAATTGTACATGGCAGCCTGGTTAGACTTGTCTATCTCAAGACCTGTTATTGTGATATTCCCATAGCTGTATGAGGTCCACTGATTAGAAAAAAGCTTAAGGTTGTCAGGGATTTCATCGAGCTTCGATATGAAATTGTCCGAGTCGTGATTACCCTTAAGATAATAGAAATCGATATCCGGATTTGACGTAATCGAATCCTTTACCAGATTTCTGGCAGTCGCTGACACATTTCTCGTATCAAATAAATCGCCTGCTATGATAATCGCCTTTACATCGTTATTTTTGGCGTACTCTATCATCCTTGAATATGTACGCAGTATTTCCATTTTTCTCTCTTTTGCCTGCTCCTTTGACAGATTCGAGGTCATCTTCGAATCCAGATGCAGGTCTGCACAGTGGATAATTTTCATTTTTCCAATTCCTCTTGATATATGAACGTTTATAAATCATTACAGACTACACATAGATTCATTACGCATAGCCTGGTTGCATCATTTACAGCCAATTCACAATTTCATAATCATTTAACAATTAAACGTGCTGACTGTCTGCAAGCTCAGGTGTACCTCTCATCTGAATGAGCGGGCCGCCCTTCTTCTCCACATAGTCCTTAGTGATTGTAACCGTGCCGATATTGTCATCCTTTGGTATCTCATACATGATATCGAGCATGAAATCCTCTATAATCGCACGAAGAGCTCTGGCTCCGACTTTCTTCTCCTTTGCCATCTTGGCGATGGCATAGAGTGCATCGTCGTCGAACTCAAGCCTTACCTCATCCATCTCAAGAAGCTTCTGATACTGCTTGATTATGGCATTCTTTGGCTCCTTCAATATCTTTACAAGCATATCCTCGGTAAGCGCCTCAAGTGAGAACATGATTGGAAGTCGTCCGATAAACTCAGGAATCATTCCGAATTTACGGATATCATCAACAGTTGCCTGCATGAGCAGGTTTTCATCCCCATCATACTTGTCCTTCAAATCAGCCTTGAAGCCTATAGAAGCCTCCTTGTTCAGGCGCTCCTTTATGATATCCTCAAGTCCCGGGAAAGCACCTCCGCATATAAAGAGAATATTTCTCGTGTCAACTGTGGTCATCGGAACCATGGCATTCTTGCTGCTGGCACCAACCGGCACCTCAACCTCTGATCCCTCTAAAAGCTTAAGCATGCCCTGCTGCACTGACTCTCCGCTCACATCACGCTGGTTGGCATTTCTCTTCTTTGCAAGCTTGTCTATCTCATCTATAAAAATGATACCGTGCTCAGCTCTCTCCACGTCATTATCTGCAGCCGCAAGAAGCTTACTTACCACACTTTCGATATCGTCACCGATATATCCGGCCTCAGTAAGTGATGTGGCATCTGTTATGGCAAGTGGCACATCTAAAAGCTTTGCAAGAGTCTTTACGAGATATGTCTTTCCTGAACCTGTAGGTCCGATCATGAGCATATTTGATTTCTCAATCTCCACACCATCATATTTATTTGAAGCCTGCTTTGCAGTGGTGTTCTCTTCCTGCGCCTTATGCTTATTGTCAGCCATGACACGCTTGTAGTGGTTATATACTGCAACCGACATGACCTTCTTTGCATGCTCCTGACCTACCACATAGTCATCAAGACTTGCCTTGATCCTATGCGGTGCAGGAATTGAGTGAATGTCAAGAATCGGCTCGACCTTTTTCTCTTCCTTTGGTTTTTTCTTCTTAAGCTTCTGGCTGTTTGGTATGCCTCCTGTCAGATCTGACAAATTTATCATGCTGATATTGGGCATATTGCCAAAATCCATATTGCTTATATTTCCCAGATTTCCGAGGTTGCCAAAATTACCGTTGCTCATGGAGTCAAAGGTCTTTTTGCATACAATCGTTACAGATGCACAGGTTCGGCTGGATATGTATCATCTTGCCTGCCACGCTCTCCGGTCTGCGGCAGATGTAGCAGACATCCTCGTAGTCGTTTGCCTTGTTATCGTTTGTATTATCTATGTTATTTGTAGTTTCTTCATTATTATCCTGAATATTGTCAGGTACTTCCTTGAAATCATCATTATTCATAGGTGAATTACCGCCTTTGTATCATTTAGCTGCTTTATCAGCTATTTAACTATTATACACTACTGAATAAATGCGTGCAAGCAAGCTGAGGCGCTTTTGAAAAAAAAGAACCGACAGATCAAAAGACCTGTCGGATCCATTTTCTTAATATCTATTATAACAGCTCCATAAGAAGCTTATTGACAACAGCAGGATTTGCCTTGCCATTTGTGGCCTTCATGGTCTGACCTACGAGTGCTCCGATAGCTTTCTTCTTGCCATTGTGATAATCCTCCACTGCCTGTGGATTTGCATCGATGACAGCCTGGATTGTGGCTTTAAGCTCACCCTCATCATTCATGTTCTTAAGCCCGTTCTCCTCGACATACTGCTCAGGATCGATATCATCCGAGAATATTTTCTCAAATACTTCCTTTGCAACAGATGAGTTGATTGTGCCTGCATCTACCAGATCTACAAGCTTTGCAAGGTTTACAGGTGAGAAGTTTATCTCATCTGCATCCATATCATTATCCTTTAACAGTCGCATTGTCTCAACCATCAGCCAGTTTGAAACCTTCTTCGGCTTGCCGCAGAGCTTTGTGGCAGCCTCAAATATGTCTGCCATATGCTTTGACTCTGTGAGAATCTTTGCATCATACTCAGGGATGTCGTATTCCTTCTTGTAGCGTGCAAGCTTCTGTGGACGAAGCTCAGGCTGCTTTGCCTTTATCTGTGCAATCCATTCATCGGATACGACGATTGGCACGAGGTCAGGCTCAGGGAAATATCTGTAGTCCTGTGCATCCTCTTTTGAACGCATGGCATGTGATGATTCCTTGTTGTCATCCCATCTACGTGTCTCCTGTACTACCTTTCTGCCCATCTCAAGAAGTTCTATCTGACGCTCACGCTCACCCTCGATGGCATGTGCGATAGCCTTGAAGGAGTTAAGGTTTTTCATCTCCGTACGTGTACCAAACTTCTTTGCGCCTACCTCTCTGACTGAGATGTTGACATCGGCACGCATTGAGCCCTCATTCAATTTACAGTCAGATGCTCCGAGATACTGGATGGTCTGACGCAGAGTCTCAAGGTATGCGATAACCTCCTCAGCGGAGCGCATATCAGGCTCTGATACTATCTCTATAAGAGGTACTCCGGAACGGTTGTAATCTACGATAGATACGTCCTCCCACTCGTCATGTACGAGCTTTCCGGCATCCTCCTCCATGTGGATTTCATGGATTCTGACGTTTTTCTTTCCGTTTGCTGTCTCAATCTCCACTGAACCGTTGCGGCAGATTGGCAGATAAAGCTGTGATATCTGATAGTTCTGTGGGTTATCAGGATAAAAATAGTTCTTTCTGTCAAATTTGCTGTACTGTGTGATGGTACAGTTAGTGGCAAGTCCTACTGCCACTGCGTACTCTACAACCTGCTTGTTTAAAACAGGAAGTGAGCCCGGCTGTCCTGTGCAGACAGGACATGTATGTGTATTTGGTGCGCCTCCGAAAGCTGTGGAGCAGGCGCAAAAGATCTTTGTTTTTGTAGCTAACTCTACATGGACCTCAAGTCCGATGACTGTCTCATAGTTTTTCATATCCTTTTTGCCTCCTTCCTACTGTGCACCGGCAGTTTTATTGGTGTCTGCTGCATTTTTGTTACTGTATTCCTCCGCAATAGCGCTGCGCTTAAGCTCTCTTGTTTTTTCAAAGCTGTAGGCTGCGCGGATGATATTCTTCTCCTTAAAGCAGTCTCCGATGAGCTGTAATCCGATTGGAAGTCCGTTTTTGTCCATGCCGCACGGAAGCGATATTCCCGGAAGACCTGCAAGGTTTACAGATATGGTGTAGATATCACCGAGGTACATCTGGATTGGATCACTTAAGCTCTCTCCAAGCTTTGGAGCTGTGGTAGGTGCTGCAGGTCCAAGTATTACATCATATTTGGCGAATGCATCATCAAAGGCTTTTTTGATAAGTGCTTTTACCCTTAAGGCCTTTAAGTAATATGCATCATAATATCCTGATGAGAGTACGAAGGAGCCGAGCATGATTCTTCTCTTTACCTCAGGTCCAAAGCCCTCAGAACGCGATTTCTTGTACATGTTGTGAAGGTCTGTGTACTCCTTTGTACGGTATCCGTATTTGACACCGTCGAATCTGGCAAGGTTTGAGCTTGCCTCAGCACAGGCGATTACATAGTAAGCCGGGATGGCATACTCTACAAGTCCGAGGTCAAATTCCTCCACAACAGCACCTTTTTTCTTTAATTCATCTGCCGCTGCAAGGATTGCCGATTTTACCTCCGGGTCAAGTCCATCTCCGAGATAATCCTTTGGAATACCAATCTTCATACCCTTTACGTCATCGACAAGAGCCTCTGTAAACTTCAAATCGTCTCTGTTTACTGATGTCGAATCCTTCGTATCATATGAAGCGATTGCCTCAAGTATAGTAGCACAGTCTGTGACATCCTTTGCGATAGGTCCAATCTGGTCAAGCGATGAGCCATAGGCAATGAGTCCATATCGTGAAACTGTGCCGTAGGTTGGCTTGATTCCTGTCACACCACAGAAGGAGCTTGGCTGTCTGATTGATCCGCCTGTATCTGAACCGAGTGCAAACGGTACCTCCTCTGCTGCAACTGCTGCACAGCTTCCGCCTGATGAACCGCCCGGTACGTGCTCTGTATTCCATGGGTTTTTGGTTGCTCCAAAGGCAGATGTCTCTGTGGTACTTCCCATGGCAAACTCATCCATGTTGGTTTTTCCCACGATGACACAGCCTGCATCCTCAAGGCGCTTAACAGCCTCCGCTGTGTAGGTCGGGATGAAATTGTAGAGTATCTTTGATGAACATGTGGTGAGAAGCCCTTCTGTACACATGTTATCCTTTATGGCTACAGGCACACCCGCAAGCGCTCCTTTTAGCTCTCCCGCATCAATTTTTGCCTGAACCTCTGCTGCTTTTTTTAAGTGCACCCTCTTCGTCTATTGTGACAAAACTGTTTATCTTTTCTTCTTTTTGCTTTTATAGAAGCAATGACAGCCTTTACAGCTTCTTCCACTGTAACTTCCTTTGCCTGTATTTTCTTGCCGAGTTCCACGGCAGTTAAAGACATTAAATCCATTTTTCTCCTCCTTGCCGTTATTCGCCGATTGTCTTTGGTACCTTGAATCCGCCGTCCTTCTTGACCGGTGCGTTGGCAAGTGTTGCTTCACTTCCGTCACCGTTTGTGACAACATCATCTCTGAATACATTGTTTACAGGGAATACGTGGCTCATTGGCT
>ENA-OQJW01000133-OQJW01000133.1-human-gut-metagenome-genome-assembly--contig:-NODE-133-length-13658-cov-3.242037_pt1 | contig 13658 bp, 11 predicted proteins | sample MGYA00242619_ERZ504786 | MGnify/ENA primary metagenome ERZ504786 (study PRJEB26092, sample SAMD00036357) | human gut metagenome | host: Homo sapiens | study: EMG produced TPA metagenomics assembly of... | reverse complement strand
AGTTCCTCGGGATCCTGCTCCATTCCGTCTCTTACCCATGAAAAAATAATTCCTTCAAAGGCATAGGTATAAAAAATCTGTAAATAAATTTTCGTTTTTTCGGGAGCAACCGTTATTCCCTCTGCCATCTCATCCAAAATATTACTGATAATTTTAACAATATATGTATACATAAACCTCAGAAGATAATCTTTCTGAACAGATGCGTAAGTACTCATGATAAATTTTTTATTTTCCCGGGCATAACGTTCCGGTACAGCGAACTCTACTTTCAATGGGGTCACTTTGGTCAGTTTGGCTACTACAGTGGTAGGGGAGGCGTATGCTCCTGTACTGACCTGTCTCAATCCGATGATACCGTCGAATGGTGCGCGGAGTTCGGTCATGTCAATATTGGCCTTGATATTTTCGATATCGGCGTTAAGGGTGGCAAGTTCGGTTTTTACCTGTTCGTATGCTTCTTTACTGACTGCATCTCGTTTTAACAGAGCGTTTTGACGGAACACACGGTCTTCGGCTAAAGGTATTTGTGCTTCCAGACGTTTTAATTGAGCCTGTAACTGCCGGTCGTTTACTTTGGCAAGTAATTCTCCTCGTTTTACCAATGTGCCTTCTGTGAAAAAAAATATCGGTGATCTTTCCGGTAGGTTTCAAAAGACAAACTCACTTCTTCGTCAGGAACCAGGCGTCCGGTAACCAATATTTCATCTGTCAGCAAGTGTGGTTTTATGACTTGTGCATTGACTTTCAATGTACGTTGCTTGTTTTCTTTAGGTAACGCGTCGGCGGCTGTCAGTTCTTCATTTTCGTGAGGGGTAAATTGATAGATGCCTAGTCCGGCCAAGCCGGCTCCGATTAATATAATGATGCCCCATTTGATTCGTTTGTTCCATGTGCCTTTCTATATGGGTTTAATAAATACGTTAATGTAAGGTTAGATAAAAAAACGTGGCGCTCAGTTTAAACGCCACGTTCTTTTTAATATTTTTTTTCGTTTGCCAGCTTCCACATCGCAAGGAAAGAGGCTTTGGTTATATCGACTATCTTCAGCCAATTAATTTTCTGTGTTTCATCTCCCGGAAGGTGATAATCGGGATGGGCATCAGTGTGATACCATATAATAGGTATTCCCAGTTTGGCGAACGTGCCGTTGTCGCTGCCTCCCACCGGATTGTCCCAAGCCCGGTAGTCAGGGGATAGCTGCAAGCGGTAATCTTCAATATCTTTTTTCAGCCAGTCACCGAAGGCCTGATGGGCTGCGGTATAGAAGTAAACGAAATAATCGGGCTGGTCCTCCCGGTTGTTACGTCCTATCATGTCATAGTTCAAATAGCCTTTTACCTTCTTAATATCCGGATAGTTCATGGCGAAATAACGGGATCCCAGCAATCCCTTTTCCTCACCATCCCAAAAGGCGAAGATAACGGTACGTTCCGGTTGCTCACCGGTAGCAAGAAAGGCACGGGCTACCTGTAATACGGCTTGAACGCCTGATGCATTATCATCTGCACCGTTATAAATCTGATCTCCTTCCAGCATAGGATCGTAGCCTATGTGGTCGTAATGTGCGCCGATAATGACAATTTCATTTGGATTCTTTCCTTCTATTTTACCTAAGATATTACGTAATGCCAATTTTTGATGTACCACTTTTTTCAGTTCCGCAATAGAATCGGGATGTACTTGCCAGCGTTTTCCTTTCACTTGCCGTTCAGCATGATATACATCAAAGGGTTGTATATAATCTCCGGCTAGCAGTGGTTTTATTCCCATCTGTTTCAGGCAGGAAATGATATAATTGCCTGCAATGCGTCCACCTTTCCATCCGGCTTCGCGTCCTTCCAGTTCGTCACAGGCCAGAAAGCCGATATGTGCTTCGGCTGTGGCACGGTTGATAGTTTCTACTCCTTTTTTTTCAGGAGTCACTTTTTTTAGGAGAAGCGGCATTCAGCCCGGTGGTGCATAATGCAAACAGTGCAATAGCTAAGAGGTGTTTTTTCATAAAGTTGTGGTTTTTAGTAAGCGGCGCGATACTTGCCTTCTTCCTTGTCTTCCAACATGTTCAGGTAAGAAATATAGCGTGACTCGCTGATTAGATGTTTCTCCACTGCATCGCGTACGGCGCATCCGGGCTCGTGCCTGTGGGTGCAGTTTCCATACTTGCATTGAGCGGAATATTCAAATATTTCTTTAAAGTAATGTCCTACTTCCTCTTCTTCCATATCAAATGTTCCGAAACCTTTGATACCCGGAGTGTCGATGATGTATCCACCACCGTCTACTGGGAACATTTCGGAAAAGGTTGTGGTATGCATTCCTTTGTTATGGTAATCGGAAATTTCACCTGTTTTCAAGGTTTGTTCAGGCAAAATAGCATTGATTAATGTTGATTTCCCTACTCCTGAGTTGCCTGAAAGCAAAGTGACCTTTCCTTTCAGGTCTTTTTTCACTTCGTCTGTACCTATGTTGTTCAGTGCGGAAACTTTGAAGCAAGGGTAACCGATGTATGTGTACAGGTTTATCAGAGCATCCATATAGCGTGTATCATCCTCATTATACCTGTCTATCTTATTGAATATCAGTTTGACGGGTACACGGTATGCTTCTGCAGTGGCTAGAAAACGGTCAATGAATATAGTTGAGGTTTCGGGATAATTAATTGTAACAATCAGCATACATTGATCCAGATTGGCCGCCAGTATGTGCGATTGTTTGGAAAGGTTAGAGGCGCGCCGGATGATATAGTTCTTGCGGTCTTCTATCTCACTGATGAAGGCGGTTCCTTCATTGTTGATAATGATTTGTACATAATCTCCTACAGCAATGGGATTGGTACTCCGAATACCTTTTAAACGGAAATTTCCTTTGATCTTGCATTCGATGGTACGTCCGTCTTCTGTTTTGACAAGATACCAGCTGCCTGTGTTTTTTATTACTAGTCCTTTCATAAATTAAAATGAAGGATGAAAAATGAAGAAAGAGGGATTGGACCGCACGGACAAGAGCAAGGCTGTGCAGGACAATTCTTCCTTCTTCATTATTATTGCTTCATTATTTTAAGTTCTTCATTAAACCGTCATAATTTCTTTATCTTTCTCTGCCAGAAGTTCTTCAATCTTCGCGATATATTTATCGTGTACTTTCTGAAGTTTGGCTTCCGCATTCTTTTGCTCGTCTTCGGGCATACCCTCTTTAACAGCTTTTTTCAGTGTATCTATAGCGTCACGGCGTGCGTTGCGTATACTTACTTTTGCGGTTTCGCCTTCGCCTTTACATTGTTTGGCCAGTTGCTTGCGGCGTTCCTCTGTCAATGGCGGAATACCCAAACGGATGATTTCACCGTTGTTTTCGGGAGTGATGCCCAGATCAGAGTCCATGATAGCTTTTTCGATGATACGGAACATACTTTTGTCCCATGGCTTGATGGCGATACTGCGTGCATCGGGAGTAGTCACGGCAGCTACATTACTGATGGGAACCATGCTTCCATAAGAGTCAACACGAATGCCATCCAGCAACCGGGTACTGGCTTTTCCTGCACGAATGTGCGCTAAGGCCTCTTCCAAATACATAACGGCCATGTCCATTTTCTCTTGTGCGTCGTTGATGCAAGTTTTTGCGTCTATCATACTGTTCTGTTATTTAAGTTGTTTATTGATTCGTTTTAAGTGAAACAAAAGTAATTTATTTTTTGATTATCTGCAATAAAAGGGGGATGATTTTATATTTCTAACGGCTCTTTACTTTATCATCACCAGTTTAAGTTGTTGAGGCTTTATTAAAAATAGGTGAAAAGTTTTTGTGTCTTATCGGATAACAGGATTGAAATGATGAACACCTTAAGCTTTTCTTCCCTGTATACTAAGTCTTTTTTATTGCATGATTAAGCTTTTTCATACGGCAACCTATTACAGACTCCGATAATGGACTGTATAAACTATTGTAGTGGACTGTAGGGTCTGCTGTAATAGACTGTACGGTCCACTGACGGAGTCTGTAGTAGGTTGCCGTATGAAAGGCCTTAGCTGTGCGGAAGAAAGCCCTTAGTCTACGGGGAGAATACTTTTGTAATCAGGTATAACGACGAGACAGACAAAGACATCAACAGAATTAGGGTAAATTTGGTTGGTAAGCATTATCTTTGCAATTAAAAAAGATGATAACTTTATATTTAGCCCGTCACGGGCAGACAGAAGAGAATATGACCCGTATTTTCCAAGGACATATGCCGGGCACGCTGACTGTTGAAGGAATAGCACAGGCTGAAGCGCTGCGTGATACTTTGCGGGACATCTCTTTGGACGCAGTGGTCAGTAGTGATTTGAAGCGGTGTGTGGATACGGCCCGTATCGCGGTGGAACGGTCGGAACCTGCCTTGGGAGAAAATGGTTTTGTTGCGTGAAATCGATTGGGGGAGCTGGACGGGGCTTGCCATTAAAGAAGTTGATTTGCGACATTTTCCGGCAGATGTGGAAACGGAGGCGATGCTGTATGAGCGTGCGGGGCGTTTTGTGGACTACTTGAAAGAGCGATATGATGGAAAACAGGTGTTGGCTGTCGGACATGGACTGATAAACAGGGCGATACAGGCACACATTCAAGGAGTAACTTTGGAACATTTGCGTAGTGTGCCAAAGATGAATAATGCGGAACTACGCCGGTTCAAGTTAACGTAATTCCGCATTGAATAACACGTGGTTATTGCAAAGTGATTCCCATTATTCCTATCACTACATCATTGGACAGGGTTTCCAGGGTCAGCCCTTTTAGTTCCTTGGAATGATCCAAAGGAATATCGAGCAATATGCCTGCACCACCTTCTATCTCACGTCCATATACACCAGTGATGTTGAGTTCTTTACCCAGGTCACGGCTTACTTTACCGCTTTTCAAGTGCAGACGGTACGGCCGGGGAGCAGGTACTTGGAACGCTTTGCCGTCCACATAGAGGTCTTGTTCTATGGGACACCAGTTGTCCGGATTGATCAACTCCGTTGCTTGGGAAGTTCCGTCTGCATAGTGTATGCGGATTATTCCATTGGCAATGTGGCATTGCATGTGGTTGGTACTTCCCGCCATCAGCAGATAAGCATGTGAAGCTGTACCAGATAGTGAGATGGTGGAACTGTCCGGGTAATTATCCCATAGGGAGGTGAAAAGAATGTTGTTCCCTTTTTCTTTCAGACGGAAAGGGATGCCTAAAGACGTTTGGAAAGTATCATGATGTACAAGGCTGCGTAATCCCGAGTCGTCTATGGTAGCGCTCAGCAGCGGATGACACCATTCTCCTATTCCTTGTGTGGGAAGTTGCAAAGTAGTGTATGGAGACCGGGGAGACAGGTATTCATTTTGATAAATATCGGTGACAGAAGCATTCAGTTGTCTGTCAAAATCAATCATCCGGCATTTTTCGGGACGGATATCTGCAAAGTCTGTATAGGAAGGGGCTTTCTGGGTGTTCTCTATATAGATATTAACAGGTTGCCACCAATCCATTTCTCCTTGATGAGTGTAAACAAAGAAAGTGTGGTGTCCCGGTTCACCTTTTAGCTGTGCGTTGAAAGCGGTGGCTTCCACTGTGTGTTTTGCTAAAACGCTCTGAGGATCATATACTTGGGAGATGGATGCTCCCGAAGGTATTTGCAAAGCCAACTTCCCGTTTGAAGCGATGACTAGTTCTTGGACTGCCAATGTATGAAGTGATGCTCCTTCCCATTCGATGGTAATGGTGGTTGAAGATGTTCCTTCCGCCTGGATTGAAAGAAGAGGATAGCCATGGGCCGATTCGATGGATTGCCATGTGGCAGGAACACCATTCACTTTTACTGAACGGATCTTCTCTTTTCTGGCATTGATTTGCAATACCGGATGGAGAGGAGTCTGGAACCGTTGTGTGATATGATAGGTGTCCGTATCTTCTTTTCGGGTAAAGCGATAGCTTATATCGGGAGTACTGACGGAAGCCTTGTCCCAGTCGTCCGGAAAGCCCGGCCGGAGGATGATTTGCTGGTTCAGGGCATCCGGCAGGATACCGAACAGTCCTTGGATCAGTACTCGTGAAGCGACCCCGATGGGATCGCCGAAATCCCGGTAGCATTCTCCGCGTGCGGCATCATAGAAGCTGATCTGGCCGAAGTTGCCCGGACTGTCTCCTAGATACATGCCGTCTAGAACAGAGCTTTTCAAAAGTTTGTATCCGGCCTCGGCACGTCCGGCCTGGAAGTATGACAATGCGGTATGCATGACTTCGGCAAAGGCGATATTATTGACACTCCATGAGTAGGGTAGCCAGTTGGTGGTGGCGATAGTGGCATATCCATTCTCTTTTAATCCATGGGCTGTGACGGGAATATGAGGAATGGCTGTGTCTATATAACGGGTAGCCTGATAGGCTTGGAACGGGTTAGCTGTCTCGCTGTCTATAGCATGATAAATGGTCCATACAGCGGCACTTTCGTGTACTCGCTTGTGTCCCATAAAATCTTGATATTCCGCCCAATGTCCTTTACCGGGAAGCCATAGCCTCTCGTTCATGGTTTTCAGAATCTTTTCGGCTTCGTTGCGGTAAGGAGTGGGATCTTCGCCTATCTTTTCAGCCAATTGGGCCGCTGTCTTGTTGGCACGGTAGTTATAAGCCGATGAATGGGTGACTCCTCCGCTATTGTAATAAAGGGCGTCACTGGCCCAAATGCAGGCGTATGCGTCATACAGCCCGTCGTTATCTGGGTCGTAGTTCAGCTTTTCCCATGCGAGGTGACGGGTGATGACAGGCCACATTTGGCGGACATAATCCAAGTCCCCCGTCCATTTGAAATGCCATAACAATTCGTCTATGTAACAAAGGTTCATGTCGTAGTGGTGCATCTGATTATTGCGATGCGGATTACGGCAGATGTATCCGTTACTGTATTGGGGGGGTACCCCATTTCTTGACGGAACGTGCCAGATGCAGGGCGGAATCTTGTGCCGGATGGGGGAGGGTGTTGGGCACTTCGGTGACCTGACTTGCCGCGTATGCGTTGAAATGGGTCCGGGCACGGTCATGCCATCCCAAAACATCGCCGGTATAAGCGGCTCGCCAACCACTGAGTGGCATCCGCCATCCTATGGCACCGTGTAACCATACTTCGCCGTCCCAGATTCCATCAGCTGCCATGGCCAGAGTGCCTCCTAAGGTGTTGAAATAAGGGTCGGGTGTTTCAATGCGGATGCGTGAGGCTGTTTCGGAGCGGGCAGCTTCTGCTTTTTTAAACAGGGTTTCGCCTTCGGCAGTTGTCAGTGTACGTAGTTCCTGGTTTTCCAATAGAATATAAAGTGTTCCATCTATCTGTGCCGGGCAGGATTGTAACTGTTGAGGCTGGAGAGGAGCTTCGAAACTGTCGGCAGGGTCGGCTCCCATATCTCCGTTACGGTTTAGCTTGGAATTACGTATCTCTGAAATGGATGCCAGTAGAATGGGATTGGATCCCTTGAAATTCCGGGCGTTGAATTGCCAGATGGCCCCTTCTTTATCGGGAAGTGCCAATGTGGCAATAGATAAGTTTCCACCTTCGAAGGATGGGTGGAATAAATTGTAGCTGCGGCGTCCCGCTGTATAACGGGACTCGCAGTGTTCGGTAGAATCAAGGGCTACCGTTCCTCCGGAGGTCTGCAGTTTAAAGCAGATGTGTTTCGGGTTCTTCTTGGTATAAGCAGCGAATACGGGCCGGTCGCTTGTCTCCAGCCGGAATGCTGTGTGGCTGCCGTATAAGGCACGGGTAAAGCGATTCTTACCGTTGATGCAGACAAAATCGTCTCCGTCAGGGGTATATTGCAGGCTTCGGGTGGCATTCCGGCGATGCTCGTTGTACGAAGTGGATTCTATGAAATCGCCTATCTTTTGTGGCTGCTTGGTTTGTCCTGCGCCGGAAACGCTACCGATGCCCAACAGGCATAGAAGTAAATATGTCGTTTTCATGATGATAACTACTAACTCCTGTTCTTACGGTAATGGCTGTAATCCTTCCCAGCGTACATTCCATTTGCCATCTTTCGGAAATCCGGGATTGTTCCCTTCCGATCCATCCCATCCGGCGCACATCATAGCGACTGTGGTCAGTAATCCACCGTTGCCGGGCAGGTAAATACGCAGACGCCCGTCCTGGTAATTGTGACCGTTTACCAGATAGGTGTTGGTACGTTTGTCCATCAATAATGCGCTGACTGCCTTCTCAGGCTCACCCATTCGGGCGGCATTCATGGCTGTCATCGGATAATCCCAGCCCCAGGTCTTGTCCCAGTTCCAGTTATCCCAAATCCAGTGCAGGGTGTTTTTCATATATCCGGCATGAATCAGCTGATTCATGGGCAGGATGCCGACAGCGCCCAGCACTGCCATGTGATCTGAGGTAAAACGGATATCTTTATAGGTATCCACCGCGGTCTCGGCTGCCAGATACAGCTGTTCGTCGTTGTATGCCAGCGGAGATAATTTCTCTATCAGTACATCCCATTCGGGTACACGTTCCATCCCTGTACGTTCACGCCATGTTTGGGCAACTTGCATGGCGAAATGCCAGTACGAAAGCTCAAAAGGCGGATTGACAGTTTCGGCAGCGCGCAACGTTTCCTGTGCGGGGATAGCACCTTTCAAGACATAACGGTCGTGCTCTTCCTCGTATGTGGCGAATGAATACATGAATTCGGCGGTTTCCTGTATCAGGTTATTGTATTTTTTTAGCAGTTCTTCCGATGGATTAGCCCGATAGAGCAATTCTGCCAGGTAGATGAGATGAGGCTGTTGCCAGATCAGGAAGCTGCCTACTTTAGAGGGGGCTTCAAGACCGCTGGGATCAGTCATTTTCATCCATCGTATGCCTTTGAAACCTTGTCTTTCCGCTATCTGGCGGGCTATGGGTTCCACGGTTTCATACCAGGATAAAGTGCGGTCCAACAATTCGGGATGTCCCCATAAGGCGAATTGTGCCTGATGCCACCAGATCATTTCCAAATGGAATTTCCCGAACCAGGAGTTGTAAGTTAGTCCGGTTTCCTGTGGCGGGGTTGAGCCTGCGCATTGGATAGCGAGCAGATATTGGCTTAATACGACCCGGCGTTCCAATTCTTTGGCCCGGACATCAGTACATTGTGAGAAGTCGGCAACAGCTCCCTGTGTCCAGTAATTTTTCCAGTGTCCGGAAGAGACTTGTTGTACTTCTGTAAAAGTCAGAATGGGAGAAGCGGATACTTGTGGTGTGAATTGGCAGGTGAATGTAAATATACTGTCCGTTGGCGTGAGTACGAAATAGTTTGCACTTTTCTCACTTAGCTTCGCAGGGCCTTCCCAACTGATTGTTACATAATAGGTGGTTGCGTCGAGTGTTCTTTTTAACACGGCCGATTGTGCGTCTTCACTGACCAGGGTCGTGCTATGCTTATCATTCGCCTCCCAATTACAAGCATCGTCACAGTGACCGCCCGTGGGATAGGGGAAGTGAAACTTGATGCCGGCAGGTTGTCGGGCCGATAGGCGTGCGGCAATCATATCACGCTCCGGATGGCAGACTGTCTGAATGTAGTAGGGAGTTTCTTTGAGAGTGAACCGGCTGTTGATAATACCGTTCCACATATCCAGTGATTGCTGTATGTTTTGCACATCCGAGGGACGTACTTCATTTCCTAATTCGAGTCCGATGATACCCAGATGCAGGCGGTGTGGGTTTACACGATACCAGTCGGATGCTTCCTTTGCTCTGCCGGGTTCTTTGGGTTGGGTGGCATATAGCTCTTTGTGCCCGTGGCCGAAGTCATACTCCACCAAGGCTTCCTCCGGTTTATAGTTTTCGGGATTTCCGAAGCTGTGCCATCCCCATTGGCTTTGTGTACCCAGTGGAACTCCGTTTTTATAGACTTCGGGAAAAGTCTGCAATCCTGTAGCATCTACCGTATAGGCAAATTCTCCGTTCCCTACCGACAGGGAGGATAATGAATCCATGGCAGTCACTTCCGGATTATTGCGTGTTACCAGTGCATGGCGGTCTATGGCTTTCTCTTTGGGAGAGGTGCAAGCAGCCAATGCAAACATTGTCAGAGCATAAATGGTGTGTTTCATTGTATATAGCTAATTTAAAAAGATGGATAATTCTGTTGTTTATGCGATATGATTCTATTTGCCAAGCTGTAGGCAACCCATGATGAAAGGACCGGTAGCTTTGGCATCGTTGTCACGCATTTTTTCGCCAATGTAATATTCAAAGCTTCCGTCGCGGTAAGGAGTGCCGCCTAGTCCGCCTACTTGGCAGCAACGGGTCAGCGTCAGAGTTCCGTCGGGGTTCTCGAGAAGCAATGTTTGCTTTAATCCGTTGAAGGCTTTTTCCGCGATGGTCCGGTATTGGGCATCTATATATCCTTTGTTCACCGCTTTGGCATAAGCATACATACATTGGGTGGTTACGGATGCTTCGGGAAAATTACCTTCACGCTCGGGCTGGTCTATTACCTGATACCATAGACCGTCTCTTTGATAGTTGGGCAGGCTTTCTGCCAAACCTTGAATCCAACTGATAAGCGAGGCACGTCCGGGGTGGTTGTCGGGAATATAGTCCAGTACATCTACCATGGCCATGAACCACCAGCCTATACTGCGTCCCCAAAAATTAGGTGAAGTACCGTCTTGCAGATTTGCCCAACGTTGGGATTTGCTCTCGTCCCAGGCATGATGATATAATCCGGTTTCCGGTGAATAGGTATGTTTGTGGCAAAGTGTGAATTGTTTTACCGCCTCATCAATCAGATCAGGACGGTTGAATTCCGCTCCATAGCGGGCTAGGAAAGGGGAAGCCATATAAAGTCCGTCCAGCCACATCTGATGTTGATAGATCAATTTATGCCAGAAGCCACCTTCCAGCGTACGTGGTTGTCTTTTGAGTTGTTCTACCAGTAAGTCCATAGCTGCTTTGTATTTTTCTTTGCCTGTTTCTTTATAGAGGTCAAACAGAACTTTTCCTGAATTGATGTAATCTAGGTTGTAAGTTGAACGACCAGACCACCGCCCTGCGCCGCCACTACGGCTGGGTGTGGTATCAGCGCAAGGTCACCCTGCCCGCCTTCTGCGCCGGGCAGCGGGTGGTGCTGCGGTTCGGCTCGGTGACCCACACGGCCAAGGTCTGGCTGAACGGCCAGCTCATTGCACAGCACAAGGGCGGCTTTACCCCCTTTGAAGCGGACGTCACCGCTCTGCTGCAACCCGACGAGACCGCACTGCTGACCGTAGCCTGTGACAACCGGGTGAACCACAGCACCCTGCCTGTGGGCAACGAGGACGGGCAGCTGGCCTTCTTTGGCTCGGACAACGCGGGTATCCCCAGTGTGGAGGCTGCCAAGCGTGCCGCCGCACCCCAGAACCGCCCCAACTTTGACTTTTTCAACTATGCGGGCATCCATCGCCCGGTGGTGCTCTACACCACCCCTAAAGAGTACATCGAGGATGTGACCATAGTGCCCGCCGTGGACGGCACGGTGCAGTACGCGGTAAAAACCACCGGCAGCGCGCCTGTCCGTGTCACGGTGCTGGATGCTGACGGCAACGCCGTTGCAAGCGCCGAGAGTGCAGAAGGCACGATCACCATCCCGGAAGTGCATCTCTGGGAGCCCAGACCCGGCACGCCCTACCTGTACACCCTGCATGCCACCTGCGGGGCAGATGTCTACGACCAGACCTTTGGTGTGCGCAGCATTGAGGTGCGGGGCACACAGGTGCTTTTGAACGGCAAGCCGCTCTATTTCAAGGGCTTTTGCAAGCACGAGGACTTTACCGCCCATGGACGCGGCTTTGACCCAGTGCTGAACGTGAAGGATGTGAACCTGATCCACTGGGCAAACGCCAACGCGGTGCGTACCAGCCACTACCCCTACGCTGAGGAGTTCTACGACCTGTGCGACCGGGAGGGCATTCTGGTTATGGACGAGACCCCGGCGGTGGGCATCGGCGGCGGGGCGGCGGTGAATCCCTACAAGGAATACCCCCTCGAGGAACATCACCGGCAGGTGCTTGCCGAGATGATCCATCGGGACAAAAACCACCCTTGCGTGGTGCTGTGGAGCCTTGGCAACGAGCCGGATCTGGAGCACTTCCCGCAGGATGCCTACGATTACTGGCACCCGCTGTATGAACTGGCGCATCAGCTGGACCCGCAGAACCGCCCGGTCACCCTCGTCTGCTGCCAGAACGACTATACGAAGGATATTACCACCCGCACCATGGATATCGTCTGCATCAACCGCTACTACGGCTGGTACAACCTTTCCGGCGACATGGACGCTGCCTGCTACGGCTTGAATCAGGAACTGGATTTCTGGGCAGAGCAGCACAAGCCCGTGATGATGAGCGAGTACGGTGCGGACACCGTGGCAGGGCTGCACACCGCCGGAGCCGAGATGTTCAGTGAGGAGTTTCAGGTGGAGTTCTACCGCCGTCTGGATGCAGAGTTTGACAAGCGCCCGTGGTTTGTGGGAGAATTTGTCTGGAACTTTGCAGACTACGACACTGTGCAGGGCCCCATGCGGGTGGATGGCAACAAAAAAGGTCTGTTCACCCGGGATCGCCGCCCCAAGCTGGGCATGCACTTTCTGCGCCAGCGGTGGGCAGAGATACCTACGTTTGGATTTAAGGAGTAATCATGATGAAAACCTACCAGAACCACGCTATGACCGACGCCGAGGCACGGCAGGCACTGGCCGATGCCTGCAAACAGGTGGAGACCAATCTGCCCCTGTACACCTACCAGTGCCAGAACCATTCCAGTGTGAACGATATCTACCCCGGCTGCGCCAATAACCAGTGGACCTGCGGCTTTTGGCCCGGTGAGATCTGGCTGGCCTACGAGGCCACCGGGGACGAAAAATTCAAGACAGCCGCCCTCATTCAGGTGGACAGCTTTGCGGACCGCATTGCCCGCAAGGTGGAGGTGGACCACCACGATATGGGCTTTTTGTACAGCCCCACCTGCGTGGCAGCGTGGAAGCTGGTGGGCAGCGAAACCGGCAAAAACGCCGCCATTGCCGCCGCCGACCAGCTGCTGACCCGCTACCAACCCAGCGGCCGCTTCTTGCAGGCATGGGGCACTATGGACGACCCCGGCAACTACCGCTATATCATTGACTGCATGCTCAATGTGCCGCTGCTGTACTGGGCAGCGCAGGTGACCGGTAGCGACCACTACCGCGAGATCGCCGCTGCCCACACCGCCACCACGCTGGCAAACTCCTTCCGGCCGGACGGCAGCACCTACCACACCTTCTTTATGAACCCGGACGGCACCCCCAAGGGCGGACGCACCTGTCAGGGCTATAAGGACGACAGCTTCTGGGCACGGGGACAGGCGTGGGGCGTGTACGGCAGCGCCATTGGCTACACCTACACCCACGACGAAAAGTTTTTGGATGTGTTCCGCAAGGCGCTGGAATTTTACCTTTCCCGCCTGCCGGAGGATATGATCCCCTGCTGGGATATGCTCTTTGCCCCGGAAAGCGGCGAACCCCGGGATTCCTCCTCCGCTGCCATCGTGGCCTGTGGATTGCTGGAAGCGGCAAAGTATGTGGACGAAACAGAAGCTGCCCAGTGGCGCACACTGGCACGGCAGATGCTGGCCAGCCTTGCCGCAAATTATGCGGTAAAGCCT
>ENA-OQJW01000127-OQJW01000127.1-human-gut-metagenome-genome-assembly--contig:-NODE-127-length-13846-cov-2.538305_pt1 | contig 13846 bp, 10 predicted proteins | sample MGYA00242619_ERZ504786 | MGnify/ENA primary metagenome ERZ504786 (study PRJEB26092, sample SAMD00036357) | human gut metagenome | host: Homo sapiens | study: EMG produced TPA metagenomics assembly of... | reverse complement strand
ACAAACAAGAACGAATTGCTCCATCTCCACCGAGGCATTTACAAACTGCGCGGTACAATTGTAAAAAACACCATCGCTATCGGTATGTCTCCGTTCCTGATGAATCTGGCAGCATGCTTCATTGTAATTTTCATTAACAAAGGTTTGAAAGAATATGATGGCGATCTGGCCATTGGCGCATTTGGTATTGTAAACCGGATTGTTTTCCTATTCGTCATGATCGTGATGGGGCTGAATCAAGGTATGCAACCCATAGCCGGTTATAATTTTGGCGCCCAACAATATCATCGTGTAAACCAAGTATTAAAACTTACCATTTATGGTGCCACCACCGTTACAACAACCGGTTTTCTAGTAGGTGAACTGATGCCCGAATTGGCCGTATCCGCTTTTACCACTCATGAGGGACTGATACAGCTATCAGCTACCGGTTTACGCATTGTGGTCATATTTTTTCCCATTATCGGGTTTCAGATGGTAACGTCCAATTTTTTTCAAAGTATCGGCATGGCTGGTAAAGCCATCTTCCTATCATTAACCCGGCAGTTATTATTCTTGCTCCCCTGCATCATCCTGCTCCCTCTTTTCTGGGGATCGGCAGGAATTTGGTGGAGTATGCCAATATCAGACTTGGCGGCAAGTATTGTCGCAGGAGTCATGCTTTACCGCCAGTTCAAGATTTTTAATACCCACGGTAACAAATTAAAAGTTGAAAATTAAGAATTAAAAATTAGTTTCCTTATATTTGTCCACATAATCAATAGACAACGACTATGAACGAGCATTATGTTATCAACCTAGGACGCCAACTAGGCAGCGGAGGAAAAGAGATAGGCGAAAAACTGGCTCAAGAGTTTGGTATCGCCTTTTACGATAAAGAATTAATCAAGCTAGCTTCAGAAGAGAGCGGCCTGTGCAAGGAATTCTTTGAAAAAGCAGATGAAAAAGCTTCTCAAAGCATCATCGGCGGTCTATTCGGAACACGTTTTCCTTTTATCAGCGACGGAGCCATTCCCTATGGCAGTTGTCTGAGCAATGACGCTTTGTTCAAAATACAAAGCGATGTAATACGTGAACTGGCAGAAAAACAATCGTGTCTGTTTGTCGGCCGATGTGCCGACTACATTTTGCGTGACCATCCCCGTTGCGTCAATATATTCGTTTCTGCCTCCAAAGAAGCACGCATAGAAAGATTGATGCATATCCATCATATTTCTACAGAAGCCGCTGAGGAATTGATGGAAAAAGCAGATAAAAAACGGTCAGCTTACTATAATTATTATAGTTACAAAACGTGGGGAGCTGCCGAAACTTATCACTTATGTATTGATTCGTCCGTATTGGGGATTGACGGAACAGTACAATTCATCAAACAGTTTGTAAAATTAAAGTTAGGATTTTAACTACTTTTAAAATGGTATACCGGCAATTCAAAGGGTTACCTCAACTGTAATGAAGGGATATGTCTGATTTTTTTAATTCTATATTTCAAATAATTCAGACACATTCCTTTATATTATCCCATGGCAGGATAAATCAAAAAATATCAACCTTCAAACTTTTCCTATAAAATCAACAAATTCATTCACTTACGCAACATATCCTATAAGATTCCTATCACCAATAATATAGAAATGATTACTATGAGCAGCTTCAAACATGCAGGGCTAATAATTAGCATAATTACCAGTCTGATATCCTGTACACACAATAAGAACTACACCACAACCTTCCAACCCGAATTGGCAAAAGCAGAAGCAATAATGTACAGATATCCCGACAGCGCACTGCATATATTACAGGGCATACAACCTGACAATCCTTCTAACAATGAACAATATGCCACATGGGCATTATTGATGACACAAGCTCAATATAAAAACCAAATTGAACAATCCGATTCTTTAATAAATATCGCTTATTCTTATTTCATTAATCAAGATAATGCACAAAGAAAGGCATTGGCACTATATTATAAAGGTATCTTGTGCCATGAAAGTCATCATGCCGAAGATGCATTGTCATTTTATCTAGAAGCAACAACTGAAATAGAGAAAACAAATGATTATCAATTAGGCTTTCTTATCAATTCAGAGATAGGACTAATGTATCTATATCGAAAACTAAATGATTATGCTATGGAATATTTTGAAAAAGCACATCATAATGCCGAATTATCCAACAACCAAACATACATAGCTTTCTCTTTCATCTATATCGCTAGAGCATTTTCACAGAAAAAACAATATAATAAAGCGATAGAATATTATGAAAAAGCCATAAAAATAGGACAAGTGAATAACTATCCTACCATATTGGCAAGCACCATGAACGAAACCAGTTTTTTATTTCTTAAAACAGGAGAAAATAAAAAGGCTCTTCAGTATGCAAAAGATTGTATTAAAATAAAAAAAACTGATCAAAGGATATTTTCACTGGGAGATACTTATCGCTATTTAAAAATGTACGATTCTGCGTATTTTTACTTAAACCAAGCCTCCCTGTCACCTAATATCCATACAGCCCGTAGCGCCTATCAAGCACTATTTTATATTAGTCAAGAAGAAAAAGATTACAAAAAGGCAGTAGAGTACAGTAATAAACTATGGTTCTATCAAGATTCAATAGGTAAAACTGATCGCAATAAAGCATTAATAGAGATGCAAGAAAAATATGATCAGCAAAAAATAATTAATGAAAATAATCTGTCACAAATAAAGAAAGACCGGATCATACGCAATGTGCTCATCGCCTTAATCATTTTGTCTTTCATCATAGCAATAACAAACTATCTATACCAACGAAAAATAGTCTCTCAAAAACAAGAGATATTGGAGAAAGAAGAAAAAATTCGTTATTTCACTATGAAAATACATGAAAATGAGACATTGATAAACCGCAACAAAATGCGGATAGAAGAACTTACGATCCAAATGGAAGGAAGCCAAGAGATAAAAGAACAATGGAAAGAACAAAATAAAATACGACAAGAAATACAACAACAGAATGAAATGCTGAAACTGGAGAACAATAAACTGCAAAATCATATAAGCAATTATGCCCAATCATTAAAAGAAAAGTCGAAAGAACTGGAAGCAATGGAACATCTATCAGAGGAAAACCAGTATCTACATAAACGCGAGGCTTTTTTATGTAACCAACTCATTAATCAGACAGAATTATTCAATAAACTAAAAACAACAAAGTATATAGACGACCAACTATGGCAAGAAATAAAAGAAAAAATAGATTTATTATTCGATAACTATACTAAAAGACTATACCATCAAATACCTTCCTTAACAGATGGTGATATACAAATATGCTGTTTGATAAAACTACGATTCAGCAACGGTGACATCGCCAACATGTTAGCCATCTCGCCCACATCTGTGTCCAAAAGGAAGTTAAGATTAAAAGAACGCATCGTACAAGAAATAGGTTCATTAGGCGAAAATCAAAGCCTTGATTTATGGCTTATGGAATACTAAAAATAAACAATTGTCTATATCACCTCCCTATAAAAAAAGGTAATAAGCTAGTTATTAACTTATTACCTTTTTTCATTTGTCCACATGATATCTGCACGTTTTTAAAATTTATCCTCTAACTTTGCCTCAAACAAAACAATTAAAACATAAAATTATGAAGTTAAAAAGTATAAAGAAAAGGATATGGGGTATAGTTATTATCATAACTACATTAATAGGTATTTTGCCTGCACAGGCCAATACAACAGAAACTCCTGTTAAAGATGTAGAATTGGATGGCAGATGGGATGATCCTATTAGAAGTGCGACTACCAATTGCCCCATAACTGTATTTACCGATGGCTATCTCCTTACTGTCAAGAACGTATCACCCGACCGTGATATGACCATCCGCATTACAGATATGGCAAAAGGGAGCGTCGTTTATGAAAATAATATTCCTGAAGTACAGAGCGCTTACATCACAATTTCTATTGCAAAATTTCCCTGCAGGAGAATATAAACTAGAAATAACAGGTACACCTTCCGGACATTTAACGGGATATTTCACTCAAGAGTGACAGACCTGTTTTCATAACCCGACTAAAATATACCTAAACCGCTAACTTGATTCATTAGAAATTGGAACTTTCATGTTCCAATTTCTATGAATATAATTTGTCCAAAAAAGTTCATTAAACAAATCCATATTAGCGCAATAATATATGCTGAATTTCCTTCTTGACATAACACCAGACAAAAGCCAGCTATTGATAACCATCAAATTAGCAGGGATATTGCGGGAAAAGAAACAAGAGGTATACTATACCTATACCTCAAACCCTGCTTTTACGCCTGTACTATATAATAAAGGAATAAGCAACTGCGTACTTTATCCAGATGATTTCCGTTGGTTAAAGCCCGACCTAACGCTTCTAGATTGTCGGCATGCAGCACATGCCTCCCTTTATCGGCAGCTAGCCATTGACTATATTTTCATAGCCATGCAGTTGCCGAACCAAAAAAACATACAGGACAAAGATATTTCTGTACTTTATCTGCCACCCACTCCCTACCTGTCATCTGATTCCGGACCACGTGTGGAATCGTTGGCAAAGAGATTGCAGGATAATAAAAAAAGACAAAGGAAGAAATATTATTGTCGGATTATTGGGAAAAGGAAATAAAAATTCAAAGATACTAGAAGATTTTTATAGAGTTATAAAAAGAAGTTCCATCAGAAATCCCCGGTACCAATTCATATTATTAACCGACATACAAAATGTATATCAATCGTTTGAATTGCCCGGCAACATGGAATTATTCCGCACGCTGAACCTTAACACCATATTGCCATTATGCGATTTGGCTTTGACCGACTCATATTCTGATGTATGGCTGGATTGTACCTTTGCTCAAATACCGGTACTGAGATATTCGCCTAAAAATATGATAAACATAACTCCGATGAAATTGGAGCAACAAATAGAATATGCATTACAAAATAAAATAACACTAACACAAAAAGCGAAAGAGTTATGCGATTTCTTTGAACGTAAAAATCGGGAAATAAACAAAATAGCCGATATGTTAATAGAAAGAGCAGAACGTAACAGATATAACTCATGCGGACACCCGGCCGCACATTTATTAAAGTAATTCAGCGTTCATACCTACTTCCACGTCCAAATGAACGTTAATCGCTCCAATGAATTTCTTTTTTAAGTGATTGCGGCCGCTCCATGAGTTTCCTCTTATAAAACAAACCGGGTTATGACAGAATACGAACTTGATAAAATAAAGAAATCATTTGTCCGTTCCAATGCCAAGTGCCCTGTAGAGGTAGCTTGCCTGCTCACTGTCATAAAATATTACAACGGAAAAGAAACGGACATACATACATTGACCGAATGGTGCAAAATAAATGGAAAGCTTACCTTGGCAGGAATGAAACAAGGGGCTATATATTCCGGCATGAAAGCCGAAATATGTTTGCAAAACATTCATCAATTAACACAAAGAAAACTTCCCATCATCCTTTTCACTCTCAATGATTTCAATGTACCGGGATATGTAGTCTGTTACGGCATCCATGAATCCCGATTCATTATCTGGGAACCGGAATTCGGACTCATGCAATATTGGGCGGACGAAATGAAAACATTATGGATAAAAGGAATAGCCCTGACCCTCTTTCCCACACAAAATTTTATGAATTCGGCAAATCTCCATCTAAAATGGTGGGAAATATATAGCTGGAGCAAACTATGGAAAAGAAAGGTAGAACATTGGTACGAATATATATGGTTAAACGTACCTTTATTCCGCCAAATGGTATATAAGCTGGGTAAGAACAAATGAGATGTGAAAAGTAGGCACTCATAATCTTTCCTTCTCACTCTCTCCGGCACCACTACCCTTATATTTATTACGCGTAGCATTAAATTTATAGCGTACCGTCAGCATCACTTTCCTACTATCATAATTATTAATTTGCAAAGAAGATGCCCGGTTATAATACATACGGTTTCCAGACTTCATACCATGGAACAAATCCGTACCACTCAGTTTCACAGACATCCTATCCCCCCAAAAGAACTTTGTAACCCCGGCATCCACATAAAAAATATTCTTGGTTTCCGAGCAATTCTCCATATCGCCTTTACTTTGATAATTCATTTCCACCGAAGCCATCCAGCCGTGATTAAAATTAAACGTATTATTAAAAGCCCCCGTAAACATCGGTTTGTTCATCTTCAGCAATCCATCGGTAGTCTCCAGATCCAGCCATTGTTTCTGTACTCCCCAATTCAATTGCGGCGACCAGATTCCAAACTTAGGCGCCAATGACAAGAATGCCGAAACAGACTTCAAGCTATGGAGATTTTTGAAAGAAATAAGCGTTACCGCCGGATTATACTCCATTTGTTCCCCCCAGTAAATGATTGCATTTCTTCTGTCATTATAATCCATACTGAACTGCATAAACTTCCATGCCCCCATCAAAGAAACGTTATGCACCACCTCATGTTCCAATAACGGATTGCCGGACTGAAGCGTGAACCTATTGGCATACGTCACATTATTGCTCAACTGCTGGTAGGACGGACGACGCGTCTTCGCCGCATAACTAAGCTGCAACTGCACTCCGCCTATTTCAGAACCCAATGAAACACTCGGAAAGAAATTACTGAAATTCCGGCTTTGTCCTTCCATATATTCCCATCCTCATAATAATCAAAGTTCACCCACTCATAACGTCCCCCCACGGAGAGTTGCCCTATGGGGGTATTGCGGCTATACTCTAAAAACGGACTGATATTCTGCTCTTTCAGTTCACTGAATGAAGTCGGCACATAACCTTCCGGATTCACATAATCATCCTGCCGCTCCGTATGACTGTATTCAGCCCCTATCATGACATTTCCTCCAAGCAGCGGACGGCTCAGCACCAGTTTGGCAGCAAAGAGTTCACTTCTCAATGTATTGGTAGAAGTGACAACCCTATCTTCCTTATTGCTGCTTTCTTCACGTTGTATCGTATTGTCTCCGTTTTTGTCAAACAGATAATCCGCATTAAAATCAATCTCCGTTTTTCCCGCCATCCCCTTATAATAAACATTTACCGAATGCGAGGGATTATAATACGCAGTGGCATTGATATCATTCGCCAGATAGTCATAATGCGTGCCATCGGCATATACATCCGAATTAAATATAGTGTGATAGCGGGCATCCGGATTGGCTTTCAATGTATATTTTACTCCAATTGAATTATTTTCTATCGAATGCATAGTTCTACACCTGCGATATTGGTAAATGCCTGTTGATTCGTTTTTGCGAACTGATAATTGTCCTGATGCCAAAGCGTATCAACATGCACATCTTGAGTAAACCGGCTTTCGTCAAACCCTTCACTTTTTCTATAATACACGGTGCCGAACACATCCAATTTATCACGCCGGTAATTCCAGTTCAACTGTTCCACGAAACCGGCATACTCCCACTGATTATAACCGGAACGCACATCAAATCCAAATCCTTCCCCTTTTATGGGGCGGGTAGTAATCTTCACCACTGCTTTCACAGACGCATCATATCTTGCACCGGGGCTGGTAATCAGTTCTACATTCTTAATATCTTCTGACTTCAGCTGGTCCAGTTCCGACAAATCACGCAGCAATCTCCCATTCACATAGATTATCGGGCTCCCTTTTCCAAATACCTCATACACATCATTTTTCTTCTGAAGTCCCGGTATATGCTTCAACACATCCTCCGCCGTACCCATTATGCTAAGCACTGTTCCTTGTACATGGGTCTGCAACCCTTCGGAAGTAAGTTTATATGACGGGCGATTCCCCTTTACCACGACTTCCCCCAACAGATTAACATCTTCATGCATCACAATCGTTACCGGAAATTGAGCATAGGCTTTTGTCACCGGAATAAAGCCAAGACAAGAAATTCTGAGTATATTGTTACCGCTTGTTTGGTCTATGCTGAAAATTCCTTGTTCATTGCTAATTGTACCTTGCACAAAAGATGAATCTTTGGAAGATAGCAATACCACATTAGCAAAACTGACAGGATTTCCTTTTTCATCAACTAATAAGCCGGAAACACTCTGTGCGTCAATAACAATAGAATTTAATAATAATCCGAGCAATAAAATCAGTGTCCTCATAGCATTTTCTTTTTACGATTATTTATCCGGCATATTTCCTATCTTATTCATCTTGCAATACCAGTTTCACGATCCACATTATTCATTAACTTTTCCTCTGTCTTATGTTTTAGTCCAGAATTAAAATTCCAAGAGAATGTCAGCACCACCATGTTTGCATTATTTTTGATGTAAGTCCAACTCTTTTTCTGCACCCGTTCACTCATCAGTTTCCAACCGGCACTCCAACCAGCAGGAGTAAAAGGATACAGCACTCCAATACCGGCACTCATATTTTTCCATTTATAAGAACATTGTATAACAGAATTTTTTTTCTCCATAATCTATTGATTCTCCGTACAGTGAATTATATCGGTTTCCTATAGACCCATATAAAGAAAAATTCTTATAGTTCAAAGAAGCGTCTCCACCAACATACCAAGCTGTATAGTGATGTAAATAAGAATTTCCTTTGCTCTCAAAACTGTTGAACCCACCATACAAACTAATAGATAATAAATCCGGTATCACATTTATATTAGTATAAAGTCTTCCATTCCATTGAGTAAAGCGTTTCTGATTGTCTATTCCATACTCAATAATATAGCTCCCGTCCGGTTGAGATACACACTCTATCTGTTCCATGATAGGATTTTTGCTAATGCGATGTCCTCCACTTAGCTGGAAACTTACTCTCTTGTTCCCCCATGATAATTGCAGACGATTAATGTATGAACGATAAGGCTTCAAATTCCGGTTTCCTCTGTTTACCTCCAAATCCGTTGTTTGCTGGCGAATATCACTCAATGCTGACAGGCTGGGGACAGAAGGTGAGCAAGTGAAATTATATCGCAGACTTGCCCCTTTAAAAACAGGATAAGAAAGTGACAACATAGGACGAAACATATAGAAAGTAAACCCTTCCTCCGATTCATCAAAATCCTGACGAGATGCACCTATACCCAATGAATAATTTAATTTCGCCCATTTCCCTTGCGCCTGTACGTAACCGTAAAGACTTGAATTATGCATTTCCGCAGATTCATTTACATCACCTGTATAACGATTATGGGTATATGCCTGCATATATTTAATCCCACCTGTCAAAGTTATTTTATCAAATGTTTTTTGATAGATGCCCTCACCAATTAATGAATATCTGGAGCCGTCCGTACCATAATCATAAGAAGACACAGGCGCACCGGCCTCACTATGTGCTTCACTATATTCACGTTCATAATCAGAGCCTATATAAGTCCCTACCACATTTAAGGCAAGAAACTGGTCGTGAGGCAAAAACTTTTTATAATATAAATCAAGTGAAGGAGAATGATAATTATATTCGGAACGTGTGTAATTATATAAATCCTTCTGCTCCGTTTCTTTTATCAATTGTCCATAATCTCCATGAGGTGAATTATAAATATTTTCCGTAAAGACAGCATTAAATATATACTTTTCTGGTTTTGTAAGATTATAACTTGCCTCAATCGAATGGTCTTGGTAACTGAAAGGAGTGGAGATACCAATCAGTTCACGCCGACGTTCCTTTGCTTCGGTAAAAGAAAACATTTGCTCTTCATCCACCTTTCGGTCATCATAATCCCGATAACTTAAATAATAATTCAGCCCGAATTGTGACAATTTATGAGTTGCACGAATATACACATTATCATCCCCAAACCCGGTAGTCACAGCATTTGTAAAGCTAACACCCCCGGATATGCCCGACTCTGCCCGACGGACTATATAGTTAATCACAGCCTCAACTTCAGTATCTGCATAACGCACTCCTGGATTATCAATATACTCCACTCTTAAGACTTCGTCCGGTCTTAATGCTTGTACCTGAGCTGTGCTTGCTACAATATCATTAATGCGCAGCTGCACACTTCCTCCGCTGACCGTAGTAATTTTTCGTTCAATACTATTCACTTTCAATCCCGCCAGTTGCATGTGGCTCAACAATTCATACCCCGAAGTAGATGATTTTACCTGTTTGTCGGTAGGCAAAATTATCTGTCGGTCTACCCGTTTCATCACATTCGATGCTTTTACAGTAACCCCTTGCAGCATTATTGCCTCATCAGCAAGTTGGATAGTACCTATATCCAACGGGCGGCTCAAATTATCCAGTCTGATTACTTGGGTGATGTAGCCCACAAAAGAGATTTGAAGCAAGTAATTGTCTGCTTCCAGCTTACTTATGACAAACTTACCTTTCTCATCTGAAGTACATCCGGTGACAAATGTAGAATCAACGCGCTGCAATGTGATATTGGCATAAGAAACAGGCTGTCCTTTGACATCTGATACCTTACCGGAAATTCCTGCTTCTCCCTGAGCATACAGAGTTAAAAAGCTACCTAGAATAAAGGTTATGCAAACAAGTATTTCATATATCTAAAATTATAATTTAATTACAATAATTTTTCTTCAAACAACCAAGATATTGGCATAGTTTATTCTATCCGCATAGCATGATATTCCACTAAATTCATTATAATTTGTATTAACAGACAAATTAAACCCTTCTTTTTTCAATTAAAAAAAAATTCTCATCAAGATATCTTTTAACTATTTCATCATTACTTTCATTCTGATATGTTTGCCATATTCTTTGAGATAGTCCCAGCCACAAAAGAGGAATCTTTAGAAGATAACAATACCACATTAGCAAAACTGACAGGATTTCCTTTTTCATCAACTAATGAGCCGGAAACACTCTGTGCATTAACAATAATCACTTGTAACACTAATCCGAGTAGTAAAATCAATTTCCTCATGTTCTATACTTTTTATTTTTTTGAAATTATCACAAACGTCTTAGCTCATCATTTGCCGCTCCTGTCCCTTTATACTTGCTCTTTGTTGTATTAAACTTATAGCGCAAAGTAATAGAAAATTCACGAGTATCCCATTGATTAGTCTGCTCCCAAATAATACTGCCAAAATATGTTTGCCAATAATTACGTGAACCATGAAAAAGATCGTTCCCTCGAAGTTCCAGACTTAAGGCATCCCTTAAAAATGACTTACGGACAGAGATGTCAACTGTACCATAATTTTTGAACTGATACAAATTCTGATAATTTCCTTTTCCCATAAAAAGCCCATCCAAACTGACAAGAAAATCACCAGGAAGTTCAAATGTATTGTTGAACCTTATTGTAGGACGAGGCTTATTAAACTCTATGCCATCTATTGTCATCCATTGTTTCTTCACGCCGATATTTAGGTTAGGATGCCAAAAGCCAATAGCCGGTGAAATAGAGAAAGAAACATTCAAAGTCGGACGATTATGATAATTGAGGTAAGTCATCATCATTGAATTGCCATTATCTATCGGATCTCCCCAATAAATGATTTCCTTACGCCACTGCTGATAGCTGACAAGTAACTGTAAAAAACGCCATGTACCGACCAATGAAATATCGTGAATGGTGCACGGCTCCAGCAATGGGTTACCACGTTGCATAGTGAAACGGTCTACATAGGTGACATTGTTGCTTAACTGGCTATAAGTAGGTCGTTGCGTTTTAGCAGTATAACTCAACTGTGCCCGGACAGAACCTAGTTTTCTTGAAAAAGAAAGATTAGGAAACCAGTTTCCATACATACGGCTCTGTTCATCCATGTGCACACCATCCTTATAATAATCAAAAGTTACATGCTCATATCTTACACCCAATGAAAGGTTACCTATCGGGAATTGACGGCTGTATTCGGCAAAGCCACTCAATCCATCTTCCTCTACACGACTGATGGTACTTTCCACATATTTCTCCGGATTACGGTACTCGTCATTGCGACGGGTATCCGTATATTCTCCGCCTACCGAAAGATTACCTCCAAACAACGGATAAGAAAGTACCAATTTAGAAGCTAGCAATTTATTTCTGATGTAACTCTGTGTATGCACATCCCGACTTTCTTGCTCTTGACTGACTTCGTGATAAAGACCTTTTCCTGTAGAAGTATTAGTATAATAGTCTGTATTAAAATCAATATTCAAATCTCCCACAGTACCATTATAATAAACATTTAGTTGATGAGTAGGCTTACCGGAAGTAGAAGAATACTCTTGATTTTCCAAGTGGTCATAAAACTGATTGTTGGCTGTAATATCATTAGAGGTAAATACATCCGACTTCGTATTTGGACGGGAAGTAAGAGTATAGCGGAATCCCAGTGAATGTTTATCATTCAGGCTATAATTAGCTCCTATTTCACCTCGTAAAGACTTGTCTACTACAGTTCCATCCAATAGATTCTGATATTTCCATAAAGAATCAGACTCCAAGGTATGTACAATATCATTTTTCATGATATATTCGTTCTTTAAATAACGGAATATACCAAAAATATCAAGTCCATTATGGCGGTAGTTTACATTCAATTGCTCTATCAAGTCTACATTCTGGCTCTGATAGTAACTGGAACGGAGATCGAAGCCGAAACCATCTCCGGCACGCCGGATAGTCTGTATACGGATAACGGCAGTTACAGTTGCATCATAACGTGCACCGGGATTAGTAACAACTTCTACGCTCTTAATATCTTCCGAATTTAGTTGATCCAATTCCGAATCATCACGTACCTGCCGCCCATTGATATAAATAAGAGGTGTTCCTTTGCCAAGTACTTCATAGGAATTCCTCTCTTTTATTACACCCGGTACTTTTCCCAATACATCGCTTGCTGATCCGGCTTTAGAGAGTACACTATTTTGTATATTAGTCACCAGTGCGTCGCCTCTCATGCGAGTAACAGGCATATCAGCTTTTACCACAACTTCAGCCAATATCTGTGTGTCTGAAGCGAGACAGATAATTCCAAGATCTGTACTTCTGTTATCTAATGGACGATAAACAGTAGCATAGCCAATAGATGAGATGCGAAGCACATCCTTTGTTTCTTTGACATTGAGACTAAACGCGCCTTCTTCATTACTGATACTTCCTGCCACGAAAGTAGAATCGGGCAAAGAAAGTAACACTATATTGGCATAAGGGACAGGTTGTTGTTGCTCATCAATTACTTTACCTGTTACCGTAACCTGTGCTTGCAGCTGCACTGCCACCCCCATAAAGAAGTATAAACAAAAAAGTATATTCGCTCTCATATTCTATATTTTTAAAGTTTCAAAAGTACATTATATTACAAAGCTATAGAATAATCAACGGCACATTCTATCGGTTTATTATAGAAGCTATTACCTTGATCATAATTCCTTAGACGACAAGTCATCAGTGAACACTTTTTGTTTAATGTACAAGTAGAACAAGTATCTATATTTTCCAAACTAAATCCTCCTCGGAACATTCTCCATTTATCTCTATTTTCCCAAAGTTCTTTCAAATTTTCTTTTGTAAGATCTCCTACAAGCAATTCTTCATGTCCAAAGCATAAGAGCCTGTTAAAAAATGGCTGAAATCCTTTTCTAACAAAGTTTCCATATCAGTCGGATAGTTTCTTTCTTTAAAGTGACCAAACTTAAAAAAAAAGATATATCAGACTAATTTAATGGAAACAGAGTGGAATATATATAGCAAGAGTGTTGAGTCCCTTAATTCCGCAACATAATTGATAATTATTTTTATAAGTTCCTGAGCAACATTTTGTTGCCCAGGTTTTTGTCCATGTCAGCGTTTTCTACTTACCTTAGTGTTGCGAATCCAAAGACAAAGAAAACCGCAACAGGCATGGC
>ENA-OQJW01000126-OQJW01000126.1-human-gut-metagenome-genome-assembly--contig:-NODE-126-length-13860-cov-2.665040_pt1 | contig 13860 bp, 14 predicted proteins | sample MGYA00242619_ERZ504786 | MGnify/ENA primary metagenome ERZ504786 (study PRJEB26092, sample SAMD00036357) | human gut metagenome | host: Homo sapiens | study: EMG produced TPA metagenomics assembly of... | reverse complement strand
ACTTTCGTTTCAATAATACAATAACAAAATAGTAAATTATTGACGTACCAAATGTAATAAATCGCGACGGGTACCGGAATTAACCTCCTATTACTCCACCAAACCAAAAGACAAGTGGCAACGAACCCAACCAAACTCGAGGGGGTGTAGCCGGTATTATGTTTCCAAGTTTTCAGGTTCTGAATATTGAAATAGGCTTTACAAAGCCTTACAAACCGATTTTGGATATCAGGGCCTTATCAAAAGTATAGCCCAATTGCAGGTTACGTATACGGAAGAAACTGCCGTCTTCTACATAATACTCCGAATTTTCAAAGTTAATGGCATGACCGGTATTTAGGACAGGTTGTGTATTGGATGTACCTTCGCCGTGCCAACGGTCCAGACGCTGCTCCATATAGTTGAACTGCGCCCAATTGTAATTGTCCCAAGTACGGTAAATCTGATTACCGCCCTGTCCCATCATGTCAATACCCAGTTCCCAACCTTTATAGGAAACACCTAATGAGATTCCATAGGTAACATCCGGAGTAGGATCACCAATCAAAGTACGGTCTGCCGGTGTAATCTCACCATCCCCATTCACATCGGCGAACTTCAAATCACCGGGAGTCACTGTAGCCAATGTATTCTTGGGCGAAGCATCAATATCGGCCTGTGACTGATAAACACCATCTACCTTATATCCATAGAAGAAACCGATGGGATAACCCGCCATAGTATAGCTCTGGCTCTTGTCTCCGGCAATAATGGAATAGCCGTCTTGTACCAGACTCTTCACCTTATTCTTGATAGTAGTCAGGTTGACTCCCACATTATACCCCCAATCGCCAATCTGATCCCGCCAAGTGGCAGACAATTCCACTCCTTTATTCTCTATCTGCCCCAGATTTCCTATTCCGGGAACGGTTCCGGAAAGTCCGGGAACCTTTGCCAGCAGGTCCTTCGTATTCTTTTTATAATAAACTCCTTCCACATGCAGGCGGTTGCGAAACATATTCGATTCAAAGCCTGCTTCCCAAGCTTCCACTTTTTCCCATCTAAGGTTCGCATTAGGCAAATAAGCCAACTGATAGCCCGGATAGATGGTGGACGGATTGCCAAACACAGCTCCAAAAGCATTTTCAAGCAACGGCTCAGCCGGATAAGCAGTATCCAGATTCTGATTGCCCAACGTACCCCAGGAACCTTTCAACTTCAACATATCCAACCAAGAAATGTCTTTCATAAACTCTTCTTCGGTCATCAGCCATCCGGCACCTGCCGAGTAAAAGTTCTGCCATTGGTTGCCCGTATACGAAAAAGCCGAAGAACCGTCCCGACGAAAAGACCCGTTGAACAAATATTTTCCTTTGTAATTATAAATCACACGCCCCAGAAAAGAAACAGTAGTACGTTCCCACTGTGTACTTCCATTGGTAGCTGTGGCCAAATCACCAATACTGACGAACCATTTATCGGGATTATCGGGAATAACCAATCCAATACCTTGCCCACGGGCGGCATCCAGACGGCTGAGAGAATTGTAATAAGTAGTGAAACCGGCGGTTGTCGTCAGATTATGGTCGCCAAAACTATTTGTATAAGTCAGCACATAATCACTTTGCACCTTCGTTTCATTTTCCTTGAACTGGCTCACTTCAGTCTTACCCGTTCCCAGTGTAGCCACATTTCCTTTCACTGTGTTATCATATACCTTGATAATCGGCTGATAGGTACGCCCGTTATTCGAGCCGTAATCCATAGAGAACACAGCCCTGAAATTAAAATGTTCCAGAAAATCCACCTCTCCATAAATGTTACCTGATGCACGATAATTCTCTGCGCGAGTGGTGTTGGCTTTTAAATCCACATCCACCATCGGATTCATCATCTGTGCTTTCTGAAACTCCGGCAACGCCGCATACAACTGATATTCTTCATTGAATACAGGAGCTATAGGAGTGGTACGGACAGCATTCAGGACTGATTTACTATCAGCAGGCAGCATACGTGCTCCGTTAAACTGAAACCCGACCTTTATCTTATCGGTTATCTTATACTCATTGCTGGCATTCAAGGTGATTTTGCTGAACTTCTCGTGCTTTATATTTCCTTGTTCGTATGAGTATCCCATCCCCAGATAAAAACTATGTTTTTCAGAAGCTCCTGTCACACTGATATTATTATTGGTAATGAAGCCATTCTGAAGCACTTCATCCTGCCAATCGGTATCAGCATTCCAGCCGGAAAAATCAAAAGCGGGATTCTTTTCATTAACAAGCTGCTCACTATACAATTCTTTGAACTGAGAAGCATTCACCATCTTGATTCTGTCCACCACATGTTTCCAGCCGAATGAGGTGTTGATATTCACCAAAGTCTGCCCCTCCTTAGCCTTCTTTGTAGTGATAATGATAACCCCATTAGCTCCACGCACACCGAAAATAGCCAATGAAGACGGGTCTTTCAACACTTCCATAGACTCAATATCCTCGGGATTCAGAAAGTTAATGTTATCATTGAACAAGCCGTCGACAATGTAAAGAGGTTTGTAGCCGTTAATGGAGTTCGTTCCACGTACACGGATTTCGGGGTCCGAGCCTGCTTGTCCCGAGTTGATAATCTGCACACCGGCACCTTTCCCTGCAAGGAAGACAAGGGATTTGTAGAAGGTTTATTAGCGATTTCGGCTCCCTTGATATTCGTGATAGAGCCGGTCAAGTCACGCTTCTTCGCACTACCGTAACCTATCACTACTGTTTCAGCCAGCATTTGTGAGTCCTCTTTCAGCTGTACATTTATCACATGCTGGCTGCCTACTTTCACATCTTGCTTCACCATTCCCACGTACGAGAATTCCAGTACATTGTCGGGTGAGGCGGTAATACTGTACTTCCCATCTATGTCGGTAATCGTACCATTGGAAGTACCTTGAATCACTACGGATGCTCCAATCAGAGGTTCATTGGTCGAATCGGTTACCGTTCCGGTCACTGTCTTCTCCTGAGCAAACAGCGACGTAGTCATCAACAGCAGACAGACTAAAGCACTAAAAGTCCTCAATCCCTGCCGCCCATGTTGTAAAGGTTTAGGTTTATTGTCCATTGCATTTTCTATTAACAAATAAATAACTAGTTTAATTTCTTATATTGCAATGAAACAAAAGGAACCGGAAAAAGATGTTTAAGACGAGAGAATTAACACTTTAACATCCCATGAAAAAAAGTTACCCGAAGAGCATGTGCTCCTCGGATAACTTTTATTATTCTTATATCACCATTCTATGGTACATGGACCACCAAGGGATTACGTACCTTCTGAGCGTATTCTTCCAAATATTTGTTCCAATCGGTATCGGCTTCGAAACCATATTTGCTCCAGCCTGATCCCCAATAATAAATATACTCGGAACCCGGTTCATAATCACTGACCGACAACACATGACCCAAAGCACCTCCACGTTCTTTCTGCTCTTTTTCGGAGAACATTTGGGGCAGCGCTCCTTTTATATTAGCCGGAAATACAGCACCTATATAAATCACTCCATTGTTATTGGCTGCATTCTCTGTAGAGTCCGCATAGGCTATATAACCTGCATTTGCATCAAAACTATACCCCGTAGGATTCTGTTTGTGCAATACAATGCCGGTCACCACCGGAGTTGTTTCCTGCAAATTATCAAAAGAAACCACAGTCTTGTTCAACTGCGATCCCTTGTCCAAAGAAATGATACGCGTTTCTATCACATTTGAATCTCTTTTTACAACCAACGGATTATAAACTAACTTGATGGTGAATCGAAGCGGACCGTTATCCAAGACTTCACAATCCTTGTAACAATAGGGATAAACAATGGTACTATCGGGGAATAAAGCTGCTGTTCCGCCACCCAGAGTCGGACCTACCGCATAACAATCCATTCCGTTTCCATGATCTATGTGATAAGAGATTCCTTGATTCAAATCACCGTCATAACGATCTTCCACCACCGGTTCGGGTACATTCTTGGTCCAGATGTCATAACCAAAGGCACGCTCGCCCTTCTCCTGCAAAGCAGGACCGTATGCACGATAAGCGGCGCGATCGTTTTCCCATGCCACATCATCCAGACGCTCGGGATATTGACGCCCACAAGCAACCACATCCACCGGCTGTGGAGTTCCTTCTGCAATTGTATAAGTAACCGAAGCTCCCCCTTTCACCGAAACAGGAAAGATAAGCATATCATCGTATGTTATCTGATAAGGTACTTCAAGCCCGTTCTCGTCCAATACGATAACTTGTGCCGTATCGGGTAATTGTAGTTTGCCTGTTATTTCAGCCATAGAGATTTCCACCATTTCTCCATTCCTATCAATAGAAAGCGGATTGGTTATAGTGACAGTCACCGGCTCCTTTTGCGAACAGGAAAACATAGCTAACGCCGTTGCGACTGCTAAAAAGATTTTTCTCATACTATTTATTGTTTGTCGAACTGAAAGACAAAAATACAAAGAATCTGCAAGTATCAACAAAGACACAAGCAGATTCTTCCTATTTATATCTACTAATTATTTAGGCTGTTTACCAATGTAGGCCAGAATACCGCCATCTACATAGAGAATATGGCCATTGACGGCATTAGATGCTTCGGATGCAAGGAATACAGCAGGACCAGTCAATTCCTGCGGATCCAACCAGCGGCCGGCCGGAGTCTTGGCACAGATGAATGTATCAAACGGATGACGGCTTCCATCGGGCTGGATTTCACGTAACGGAGCAGTCTGCGGAGTAGCGATATAGCCCGGACCGATACCATTACACTGAATATTGTATTCTCCGTATTCAGAACAGATGTTACGAGTCAACATCTTCAAACCACCTTTAGCGGCAGCGTATGCAGAAACGGTTTCACGACCTAACTCAGACATCATAGAGCAGATATTGATGATTTTACCATGTCCTTTTTCCATCATCGCAGGCAAAACTGCTTTAGAAACAATGAACGGAGCATTCAAGTCAATATCAATAACACGGCGGAAATCGGCAGCTTCCATTTCGTGCATCGGAACGCGACGGATAATACCGGCATTGTTTACAAGAATATCAATTGTACCTACTTCCTTTGCGATAGTGGCAACCATAGCCTGTACGGCAGGCTCGTCAGTAACATCACATACATATCCGTGTGCTTTAATTCCTTTTTCAGCGTAAGAAGCCAAACCTTTATCCACCAATTCCTGATTGATGTCGTTGAAACAGATGGTTGCACCTTGTTCTGCAAAAGCAGATGCAATAGCAAAACCGATACCATAAGAAGCGCCTGTTACAAGGGCGACTTTACCTTCCAAAGAAAAATTCAAATACTGATTCATGATACTTATATTATTAAATTAATGAAGTTATATTATTTATTTCAAGTCTGTAATCAATGAGAAGTCTTGATCACCATAATCCAAATTCTCTCCACCCATACCCCAAATAAAGGTGTAATTGTGTGTTGCCGCCGCACTATGAATAGACCATTCGGGAGACAAAACTGCCTGATCGCCTTTCATCCATATATGACGTGTTTCATCCACTTCTCCCATAAATGACAAACAGCGTGTTCATCAGGCACTTCAAATAAAATAAGCTTCCATACGACGGCTGTGCACGTGTGCCGGCATGGTATTCCACACACTTCCCGGTTTCAGTTCGGTCATCCCCATCTGCAACTGGCAGGTAGGCAATACCTGACTTACCAGCATCTTGTTGATGCAACGATGATTGGAACCTTCCAGTGAACCCATTTCAGCAACGACTGGCCATCTGCCTTGGTCACTTTTTTATCGGGATAGTTACGATGAGCGGTAACAGAGTTAAAATAGAATTTGGCAGGATTTCCGGCATCTTTACTTTCAAAAGTCACTTCCCGGTCTCCCGAACCCAGATAAAGCGCTTCTTTATAATCCAGTTCGAACACGGCATTTCCAGCTTTGACCACACCGGGACCGCCCACATTAAAAATACCCATTTCACGTCGGGAAAGAAAGTAAGATGCTTTCAGCGGATCAATGGCCTCCAGTTTTAATATCTCTCCCACCGGTTTGGCTCCTCCTACAACCATGCGGTCATACATGGAGTAAACCATGTTCACCTCATTGTCCGAAAATACTTTTTCTATTAAGAAATCCCGTCGTATCCTTTGAGTGCCATAGCTTTTGGCATCTTCGGGATGCGCGGCATAACGGATTTCATAATTTGTCTTCATAAGCAGCTATTTTATGTTTTTATAGTATTCCGAATTATTTCGACTTGGGCAAAGTTACGAAACAATCTTGTTTCGATGCTGCAAAAATCGTTCAGAATAGGTATAAATTTTGTCCTATTATATGCAAAATCTGCTACTTAATACGTTTCAGAACACTACAAAAACTCAAAATCAACGAGATAAAATATCACAAAACTTATCTTGAAACGCACGCGCCCGGCTTAATTTCAGTACGTTTTGGTTAATGATAACAAAGGCCAATTGATGTCCATTAGCAGCTTTTACATACCCTGCCAGTGAACTGACCCCGGTTACAGAACCGGTTTTTGCATGCACATTTCCCCGAGCCTTGGTCTGTTTCATCCGATTTTGTAAAGTACCGTCCACTCCTGCTATGGGCAGAGACTCATAGAAAGGAAGAAAAACTTCCCGATGATAATAGGCATACTTCAAATACTCCAATAGTAAACGTGGAGAGATATAATTATAAACGGAAACACCGCTACCGTCCGCTATCTTATAGTTCTCCGGATTAAACCCTAAAGCTGTTTTCATAAAGGCGTGAATGGCATCGGTTCCATCTTCTCCTGTCACCCGTTTATGCAGGGAACGCTTGGCAGCCAAATGATAAAACATTGATTCGGCACACAGGTTATCACTTTTCTTCAAAGCTCTTTCCAACACTTCCTTGAGTGGTCTTCGGACGGTATAAAGCGTAACTATACTGTCGGCCGTTACAGGACAATCGGCATACGTGCAGGTTCGCGCTTCAATTCCTTTGCTGCGCAAACGGCTGACAAAGGTATAGAAAAAAGAAATCTTTGGAAGTATATACATTCAATTTCTCAGTATAGGGATAAGAAACATTTCCGGAAACGGTAATGATATTGCCATTGCTGAGCCAGTTACGAGTGATTTTCAGCTTTCCGGCTTGTGGATTACGGCTCACCCCGTGATTATGAACTTGATAATAATCGGAAACCGGCGTACAAACTACTTTGGGCAACGAGTCTTTCTGAGCAGGAGAAACCGATACATCCACGCAGCCCCTATTCAGCATGAGAGGGGAAAGATAGGGTTGGAAGGAATAAGGAGTATCGTCCCAACACCAACCGGAACCCCAATAAACTGAGTCTGTCATGGAAACATCCGCTGCAAGGGTATCTGTCACATAACGGATGCCTTTACTTGCCAATGCATCTACCAGACGGTCCAGATCCTCGTCCATAAATTCCGGATCAAAACCGCCTATCAGATACAAGCTGCCTTTCAACGTGTCATTTTCTATTTTTCCACGATAACGAAGACTGGTATCCATGGTATAATCTGCTCCCAGTTGTACCAAGGCGGTAACCGAAGTGATTATTTTCTCAACAGAAGCAGGCCGGTACAGTTTATCGTCTTGGTAACGGTAAACGGATTCTCCGGCGGTCAAATCAAATACGGCAATACCCACTTCGGATGTTTTCAGAACTTCTTCATGCAGTAAAGCGTCCAGCCGCTGAGATAGCGGCTGGGCGTTTATGAAGTGAATAGACAAAATCAGTAAAAAGAAAAATAAAACTCGTTTCATTATAGTTCCCTGAATATCTCACCCACAGTAGGATGAGGAAATACATATCGTTTCCAATCCTCTATGGTCTTACCATCCTCAATAGCCATACCTGCCAATACAATCAGCTCGGAAGCAGGATTACCCAACATGTGCGCTCCCAATACAGTACCGTCTTCGGCTGTCAAAACTTTGCAGACGCCGTTCACTCCTTCATTCTCGGCTACAAAACGCCCGGAGTAAGCCATCGGCAACTTAACGGCTCGATAAGGAATACCTGCGGCCTGCAAAGCTTCCTCGCTCATACCTACCCCGGCAATCTCGGGATTTGTATAGACCACACCCGGTATGGCACGATAACTCATCGCATCTTCCTTACCTGTAATATGATGGACAGCCACTTCCGCTTCACGCACGGCGGTATGTGCCAACAAAGAGACTCCGTTCAAATCACCGCATACATAGACACCGGGGACAGAAGATTGCAAATGTTCATCTACTTTGATGCATCTGCGCTCCGTCCATTCCAAATTCAGATTTTCCAATCCGAAACCTTTTGTCACCGGACGACGGCCCACACTCATCAATAACTTATCAGCTGTAACAGTTCCTGTTCCATCTGCATTTTCATATGACACAGTAATACCGGTTTCCTCTTTGGACACCCCTACTACTTTCGTACTGAGCAGGAACTTGATTCCTTTTTTGGCATATTCAGCCCGGAGCATAGCCGACAGCTCTTTATCCATGCCACCCAGGATCTCATCCAACATTTCGACAACTGTCACCTGTACTCCCAAACTGGTAAAGAAAGAAGCAAATTCCATACCGATCACTCCACCGCCGACAATAGTCAATGAAGCAGGTACTTCTTTATTATCCAGTGCATCACGGTGCGTCCAGTAATCCACATTTTCCACTCCCGGAATAGGAGGAATAAATGTTTCACTGCCGGTACACAGCAGCAAATTCTCACATTCATAGGTTTCCCCACCACATTGGATGGTATTCTTATCTACAATTACAGCTTCTCCCGTTACTATATTTACCTGATGCGCAGTCAGTTTTGCCTTGATACCCAGTACCAGTTTACGAACCACCTTTGATTTACGCGCCACAATTTTTCCTAAATCAAAAGAAGCTTCAGGCACATTCACGGCATACTTTGAAGCATGTTTCGCATAATCATATACTTTAGCCGAATAAAGCAAGGTTTTGGTAGGAATACATCCCTCATTCAGGCATACACCGCCCAAACTTCTTTTTTCGAACAATACAACACTCAGTCCTGCCTTTCCGGCAGCTTCGGCAGCAGTATACCCTGCGGGACCTCCACCGATGATTGCAATTTGATATTTCATGGTATTTATTTTGGGTTAATTAGTTTTTATCTGTTCAAAGCCTTCAACAGACAGATTTGGATCTATTTTTATCAATGCTTCTACAAATTCCAAAGGCTTATCAGGGTTAATCATTACAAAACCTTGGGCATGCTCTATTTTCACTTTTTGCATTCCTATTGCATTCGGATTATAAGACACTTTACGGATTCCGTCTACACATATTCTGTTCCCCCATCCCGGTTTGATTTCCAGAACACCATTGTCTTTTACAATATAAGTAGTTTTCGACCGCGAATAAAACATTAATACAGGAATAATAATTCCCCCAAGCGCCGAAAAAGCCCAACTTTTCTCCAAATACACATTCAGAAAAATAATCAGAACAACCAGACCGACTATAATGATCCACCAGTTACGGGTTCTTTTTGTTTTAAATACTTTCTCCATAATTTATTCCTCCTCTATCCTATGCTCCAACCGCTTCACCAACGCATTGATAAATTCTTCCGGCTTTACAGGAACCAATGACAATAAATTTTTCTTCTCATAATGTATCAATACATATTTCGAAGGCATAATTCCACCGAATCCGGAACTTCGTTTCAGCTCCACATCCGTAATGTCAGTCAAGGGAATGGTCTTCCCTTTATAAAAACGACCATAATACACCACTAACTTTCCATCCGCAGTCAGCATATAAGTAGAATGGATAATACGTTCAATAATAATGATCAGACCCAATGCTACTACCAATCCTATCATTGCCTTCATACACCAAAAAGCAAATACCATGACGGCTGTCAGCAGTATCAGGAGAAAATAAGTACCTCCTGCTATCTTCACATGAAAAATTCGATTCATCATCTTATTGTAATTTGCCCGAAAGATAATAAATTTATCGTTTATCGACCTCATTACGGCGCAGAATGAGAGAATTTATCCTTTTTTTGTCCTCTTTACTGTACGTTTCATCTTCAAAGCATACAAATTTAATTCGATAGAAGATTCCGTTTCTGTTATATCACCCTCATCAGTCAGCAGTTCATTCAGCAGTTCTCCACTACGTTGTACCAGACTCTTCCTCTTTTCCTCATCATACTCGGTAGCCATGATATTTACATTCCGTACTAATGTCCTTAACTTAAAGAATGATTCGATAATGGCAAAAGTAGTTGCGGTAGCTCTCGGACTTCTTAAAATTGTAGCCAGCATATAAAGCCCTTTTTCGGTAAATGCTTTAGGTTCTACGGGAGAATGTTTCAAACTACTGAACCGGTCGAAATTTTCGACCAGTTGCTGTTTTTCAGATACTTGCAACGAAAACATATAACCATTTGGGAATTTGTCCCGATTGTTTTTTACTGCTTCATTAATTCGTTTGGTTTCTACGCCATAAAGCTTAGCTACATCCCGGTCTATCAGTACTTTCTCACCCCTCAACTCAATTATAAGTTCTTTTACCTCACTTTCGTGAATGATTTCTTTATTGTTTTCCATCCTATTCTATTTAAAAATGCAGAAAGTTACACTTTTAATTTCATACTTGCATTATCTATTTCGTTTATTCTTCACGAAAAAAATAGTAAAAACAAGAGTAAAAGGTACAATGAATAAAGGTTTTTCGTAGCTTTGCACCCATAAAGCATATTATCATGGTTAAAAAATTCGATTTCCTTGTTATCGGCTCAGGACTTGCCGGAATGAGCTTCGCACTGAAAGTAGCTCACAAAGGTAAAGTCGCCCTGATTTGTAAAGCAGGACTGGAAGAAGCCAATACCTATTTTGCTCAGGGAGGTATAGCATCTGTTACCAACTTGAAAGTAGACAATTTCGAGAAACACATTGAAGACACGATGATTGCCGGCGATTGGATCAGTGACCGCGCGGCTGTAGAAAAAGTAGTGCGAGAAGCACCTGCACAAATCCAGGAACTGATAAAATGGGGAGTGGATTTTGATAAAAAAGAGGATGGAGAATTCGACCTCCACAAAGAAGGAGGCCATTCCGAGTTCCGCATCCTGCACCACAAAGACAATACAGGAGCTGAAATACAAACCAGCCTGATAGAAGCGGTAAAAGCCCATCCCAATATTACCATATTTACAGATCACTATGCGGTAGAAATCATTACCCAGCATCATTTGGGAATTATTGTCACCCGCCATACACCAGGCATCAAATGTTTCGGTGCTTACGTATTGAATGAGAAAACAGGAGAAGTGGATACGTTCCTGTCCAAAGTAACTGTAATGGCAACAGGCGGATGCGAAGCGGTATACCGCAATACAACCAATCCACTGGTAGCTACGGGAGACGGCATTGCTATGGTGTACCGTGCCAAAGGAGCAGTAAAGGACATGGAATTTATACAATTCCATCCCACCGCCCTTTTCCATCCGGGAGACCGTCCCAGTTTCCTCATCACCGAAGCCATGCGCGGTTACGGTGCTGTCTTAAAGAATCAAAGTGGCGAAGAATTCATGCAAAAATATGATCCACGCCTGTCATTGGCCCCACGTGATATCGTAGCACGTGCCATTGATAACGAAATGAAGCAGCGCGGTGAAGATCATGTATATCTGGATGTAACTCATAAGGATCCGGAAGAAACAAAAAAACATTTCCCCAATATTTATAAAAAATGCCTCAGCCTGGGTATTGATATTACTAAGGACTATATTCCTGTGGCTCCGGCTGCTCATTATCTGTGCGGAGGTATCAAAGTCGATCTGGACGGACAGAGCAGTATCAACCGTTTGTATGCCATCGGCGAATGTTCATGTACCGGTCTGCACGGAGGTAACCGTCTGGCTTCCAATTCGCTGATAGAAGCTGTGGTCTATGCGGACGCGGCAGCCAAACATGCACTAAATGTACTCGACCGATATGACTTTAATGAGGATATCCCCGAATGGAACGATGAAGGAACCATGAACAATGAAGAACGGGTACTGATAACCCAAAGCATGAAAGAGGTGAACCAAATTATGGAAGCTTATGTAGGTATTGTACGCAGTAATACGCGATTAATCCGTGCTTGGAACCGATTGGATATTTTATATGAAGAAACCGAGCGTCTTTTCAAACGCTGTAAGGCTTCACGCGAGCTTTGCGAACTGCGTAACATGATTAACATTGGGTATTTGATCACCCGTCAGGCAATGGAACGGAAAGAGAGTCGCGGACTGCATTATACGATTGACTATCCACATGCCGCTGAAGAAAAAAAAGTAAAAAATATTTTTTTTACTTCAAATAGAACTGATTATTTTTATAACTCCCGTTAGCAGAATTACTTTTTCTTGTTGACCATTATTGCACTACGAAAATTAAATCAATTCTGCTAACGAGATTATTTTTGTCCCATTCGTATAAACATGAACTAAAAACAGCAGGAACAATGACGGAATCATCTATCCGTAATAATTATTTTTCCTCAAGCGGATTAATATTCAGAATGATTCTCTTATAAGATTTTAGATTGGGAATTCCATTATCTGTAAGTTCAAGTATCAAATGTAACTGTTTGCCCGGATTATCCGGTACAATTATCTCCGCCCTCTTCTCATCGGCGTGCTTTATAGCCACCTTTGTTTGCACACTGCCTGCTTCCCGATATTGCCACCATTGGTAAGACAATGAATTTTTATCAGGGTCAAATGAAGGAGAGGCATCCAGTATTATTTTTTCTCCCGGCCGGACTGTGCGTACACTTTCTCCCAATATCCGGGCAACAGGTTGATGATTTGCCTTTGAATATTCATCAGCCTACGCACCAGTCGGCACGAGCCGCCCAGTCATTTTGTATAGCAGGCAACCAACGCTGGAAAGTATAATGCGAATCCGGCACACCGTTTTTCAAATCATTCCCATCTTGCATGTGATTGCCATTTTTATACTCCGGGCGTCCTCCCCATCCTCCTAATGTATAGTCTGTATGCTGTTCAAGTCCATTACGTATAAGAGGCATAAAAGAAGGAGTATCCCCCTCACTGGTATATTCCTGAGGATAGGCGGCACACAGTGGTCCGTGCCCATTCTTAATATGGTCAGCCAACCAAGGTTTATCCATGATCTGTTGCAACTCTTTTGAATTTTTACTAAGTCTGTTCTTAAAATAATAATCCACACTCATGTAATCCCATACATATCTCCATCATGATCCGGTGCGCCCGATTCATAAATAATGATTTCAAGAAGATTCTGTTCTATCCATTTTCCACCGCCGTCCTGATACCAAATACAATATAATCTGGCTTTTGATACCGCTTTTGCCCATTCTGCAGCAGAATATTTCTGCTTGATCTGCCATAAGGCATTGGCCTGGGTGTTGGCTCCACCCCATGCTAAAATATGAACAGGCCTCGGATCAGAATCAAGCAATGTCCTTATGATGAGCTGTGCCCCCTCGCTATCAGACAGTAAAGGAGGCAATTTATGCAAGTCCTCTCTGTTCTCATTACCAACCGCCAAGACACTTAGCAAATATTCAGCATCGGGATAATCGGGATTATGTTTCCTCAAATTAGGCAGACATTCCGCATATTTGGCAATTTGTGATTCGATCCATTTATCTTTACTATGTCCGTCTTTCTGTACCCCATTGACTTGAACAATGCCTGCGACATCATAATCAGAAGAATACATAAGAAAACGAATCATAGAACTTTGATCGTCAATCTCACCATCCGTAGTGACAATAACCCGGGGCGTTCTCCTCGCTGTCGGGCGAACAGACAGATAACATTGAC
>ENA-OQJW01000124-OQJW01000124.1-human-gut-metagenome-genome-assembly--contig:-NODE-124-length-14037-cov-3.607620_pt1 | contig 14037 bp, 10 predicted proteins | sample MGYA00242619_ERZ504786 | MGnify/ENA primary metagenome ERZ504786 (study PRJEB26092, sample SAMD00036357) | human gut metagenome | host: Homo sapiens | study: EMG produced TPA metagenomics assembly of... | reverse complement strand
CTTATTTAAATTAATTCTATACAAATATGACTAAAAAAATCAATCTTTATGCAAGAATAGGTAAACCGTAGTATAATAGAACTATATTTTGGAAAAGTCTTTAGAAGACGCAAAGGGGTATTTATTAATGAAGAAAATTGCTCTTCTGGCTGATGGCTGGAGAAGATATGTAATATATTCGTGGGTTGAGGGTATCATGGAAGGCTCTAAAGAGCTGGGACTGGATGTGTGCCTGTATTTTTACAACACCAACGGAACCTGGAGTCAGGATTCAAAGTTTAACAAAGGCGAGTATGCGCTGAACGATTTGCCTGATTTAAACAGCTTCGACGGAGTGGTATTTGACTGCACCAATACGACCAACCTGGATGAGATACAGTATATGGTCAGAAAGCTTCAGTCGGTAAATGTGCCGGTAGTGAGTATCGGGTATAAGGTTGATGGGTTTTACTATGTAGGCAACGATAATAAGAGGCTGTTTCGCAAGGTAATGGATCATATGTACTATGCGCATGGCTGCAAAAGCTTTGTGTTTGCAGGTGGTCCGCCGTATCATTATGAGAACAGAATGCGTTTTGAGGCCTTCAAGGAGGCTTTAAGTGATTATGGCATACCACTTACAGCTGATATGTACATGTTTGGTGATTTTGATTATCAGACAGGCGTCAGGTATATGAGTGATTGGCACGAGAGCAAAAAGCCGTTACCGGATGTCTTTTTATGTGCAAATGACAATATAGCAGCAGGACTGTGTGCGACAGCAGAGGTTCTTGGATACAAGGTACCACAGGATTTTAAGGTCACAGGCTTTGACAATCTGGATAAGGCTGCGTATTTTAACCCACAGATTACAACAGTGGATAACAACAGGGGCAATATAGGCAGAAATGCTCTTGAGATATTTAAGGCGCTTTGGAATGGCACGGGCGATGCTTCTGATAAATACCTTGATTCTGAGTTTATCCCGGCTGAGAGCTGCGGATGCCCTAATACCGGCAGAGTGGATTATCGTAATTACATAAAGAATATTATCAAAGGCTCCGTTGCAAGAGAGCAGGAGGAGGATGCAGTAATGATCCTCCAGAAAGAGCTCGAGGAGTGCAATGAATACTATGATTTGTTTGAGAGATATTCTGACTATATACAGAGCATGAAGTGTGACGGAGTGTATGTGGTCGGTGTTTCTGATCTGGCAGCTGCAAGGAACAATGCACACTTTAGGAAGCATGGCTATGATATTGACGACGAGGTTGTACTCTATGCGGATGACAAGGACAATGGAAAGCTTGAGTTTAAGAGTGTAAATGACCTTATGCAGTACATGCAGAGTGTAGATAAAAACACCTGCTATATGTATTGCTCGCTGCATTTCAGGGACGAGATAGTGGGCTATGTAATACTCAGGAATCCTGAGTTTTTGTACGACCATCCTGAGCAGTTTGATATACAGTCTGCCCTGCTCAAGAGGCTTGAGAATCTTTTTAAGCAAAAGGTACTTGAGAATACAAATAATGAGCTTAAGAATCTCTACAACCATGATGCGCTCACAGGCCTGTACAATCGTGTGGCATGCAATGAGATGGTCATTCCTATGTTTGCTGAGCTTGAAGCTCAAAATGTCGGCTGCACCATAGTATTTCTCGATGTGGATGATTTCAAGGACATAAATGATACATACGGACACCAGTACGGTGACGAGCTTTTAAAGACTGTGGCGAGGGTGCTTGATGAGCAAAAGCCTGAGGGAAGTATGGTATATAGATTCGGTGGAGATGAATTTATCGTGTTTATCCCAGGGGACAGACATGACACTGCTGAGAAGTATATAAAGCGCGTGTATGATATCATGGAGCAGCACAGCCTGTTTATCAGTCACGGCATCATATATACGAAGCCGGGCAGTGGTAAGAGCTTTGACGATTATCTCGTAAGTGCTGACACAAAGATGTATCAGCTTAAGCAGCAGCGCAAGCAGAAAAACGATAGCAATTTCTTAAAGGGAGTGGATATTTCATCCGTTCCTATGATGGTTGACAATAATATACAAATAATGGATAGGGAAGGTCATGTGTGCAGGGTATTTGATTTTTTAAAGCTGAATAATGTAAATTCAGTCCGTCTGCGCATATGGAATGAGCCTGATAAGGTGCCGGAGTCTAAGGGGTATTGCAGTCTTACATATGTTCTCGAGATGGCTCATGTCATTAAAAAATACAAAATGCATTTTCTGCTGGATTTTCATTATTCAGATTACTGGGCAGATCCGGGACAGCAGAATAAGCCTGATGCGTGGAAGAATTTAAGCTTTGATGAGCTGAAGGAGGCAGTGCACAAGTACACATATGATGTGCTATACAGATTAAAAATCATGGATTGTGCGCCGGATATGGTTCAGATTGGCAATGAAATAAGGAGTGGTATGCTGTTTCCGGATGGTGCAGTGCCACAGTACAGGCAGCTTGCTGCGCTTGTAAATGAGGGAATCAGAGCTGTCAGGGAACTGCTCCCGGAGACAAAGGTCATGATTCATCTGGATCAGGGAGGCAGATATAACTGTATTATGCCTTGGTTTGATTCTATGTTTAATGCGGGCATGCTGCCGATTGACGCGATTGGCCTTTCCTTTTATTCGTTCTGGCATGGTACCTTCATGGATTTGAAGGATACTATGAGCAGGCTCATAAAAATTATATAATCTGCCGGTTTATATTGTGGAGACAGCTCATCCGTGGAGGCATTGCAAGGGAGATCATATCTCGAAGGAACTCATGGAGACTGCAGGCCTTGATGCAGGCAGTGCAGAGCAGAAGAAGTCTCTTGAAATAATCATGCAGATAGCAGCAGAGGTGTCAAAGGATACCGGAAAGACCGGTGTATACTACTGGGAGCCTGTCGGTGTGCCTGGTAAAGGCATGGGAACCTGGTTTGAGAATATGGGTATGTTTGACGAGTATGGCAGGGCTTTGCCGGGCTGGGATGCAATCAGGGACTTTGATCCGAAAAATCCGCCGATTAAAGAGCTTGACAAGTATATTGAATCACTTTATGAGTATGAAGAAACACCGGAGGTGGAGGATTTCATGAAGCTTCTTATGATTCATGGAAATCTAATCTCAAATCCTGAATTTAAGGATGGATTTAATAATTGGCAGATTGAGACAAGCCTCGAAGAAGGACAGTATACACTGGGTAAGGATGGAGTGTTTATCTCTTCAGATGCCAATTTTGACTATTCGATAAGCCAGACGGTGGATATTGAATATACCGGTGAGTATATAGCAGCGGTTGACTATAGAGGAACCAATACAACAGGTGTCGAGGTCGAGCTGTTTATGGATGTGGAGGATGAAAACGGCGTTCATACATATACAAGCGATGTTTTCCCGGATGATATCAGGTTTGTGACACATCTGCTTAAGCCGGTAAGGCTGCAAAAGAATGCCAGGGTGACAGTAGGGCTTAGGATGCATACTCCTCCGGTGTTTGCAAAGATAAAGAAAATTTCACTCGTTGTAATTTAACCTGATATGTGATATTGTAGACAGGTATAGTGTTTTGCGGATGCGTTTTTGCCGTGGCAGGGCATTGTACTTATAAATAACATGACTTACAGATTTCAGGAGGATTCCAATGAGTGAGAAGAAGAATACAGGTAAGAAGGCAGTCATAGCAGTGATTGTGATTGCACTTATCGTGGTAATTATTGCGCTTGCTGTTGTGATAAGCGGCAAGAGCAAAAAGGGTGGCTCAAAGAGCGCAACAGAGGCAGGCACCGAGGCCGGCAGCGAGACGATGCGAAGCGGACAGTTTGACATAGACTACGCAAAGCAGGTTACAAAGCTTGCAGACTATTCAGGTGTTGCAATTACTGTCTCAAACGATTATGAGATAAACGATACAGCAAAGCAGACATATCTGACCAATGTGCTTCAGTCATATGGTGCAGATGCGTACAAGCAGGTTACAGATCGTGATACAGTTGCAGATGGCGATTATGTCAAGGTTGATTACACAGGATATAAGGATGGCAAAGCATTTGATGGTGGCTCAGCTACAGATGTGCTGCTTGATGTGACAAACAACAGCCAGGTCGGCGGTTCATCATTTATAGATGGATTTACAAAGCCTTTAATCGGAGCCAAGGTGGGTGACAAGGTTAAGGGTGACGTGACATTCCCTGAGGATTATGGCAACGATGACCTAAACGGACAGACAGTTACATTTGAGTATACAGTAAAGGGCATTTACTCAGCAGATCCTGTTGCACTTGCTGATATGACAGACGAGCAGGTCAACACAGTGTTTGGAAAGGCCGGAGTGACAACTAATGCCCAGCTTACCACACAGATTGAGAAAGATTTGAAGCAGCAGCTCTACAGCGCTGAGGTGGACAAGATAAAGAGCTACATGATTGACAACAGCACAGTTGAGATTCCTGATGAGTATCTACAGGCCAGACTCAATGAGTATATTGCTTCATTTACCAAGGAAAATGTCAAGGATGGACAGACACTTAAGAAATATTTAAAGTCCAACTACAACATGACAGTGGATCAGGCCACAGAGAAGTGGAAGGAGAATCTGACAGACCAGATAAAGACAGAGTTCATCTTTGGGCTTATCGCTGAGAAGGAAAATATCAAGATGGATGATGATGCCTTCAACAGCTATGTGGATTACATCGTATCAGCCAGCAATGGCCAGTTCAGCAAGGCTTCTGAGGTATACAAGTATTTTGGAAGCGGACACAAGGATGAGGGAAAGACATACCTTAAGAACCAGTACCTTGTAAACAAGGCTATTGATACAGTCACAGAGAAAGCAAATGTGACATTTGAGGATGGCAGTGCAGCGCCGGATACTTCAAGTGGCAGCGCGGATGCCGAATAATAACGATAAATATGCTGTCTGTGGTGATGCGCAGGCAGCTTAAATGGAGGATTAGATAATGGAACTTACAAACATACGCGAGATTTTCCGCAACAAGGACAAATTCGCTGACAAAGAGGTGACTATCGGAGGATGGGTCAGAAGCAACCGTAATTCAAAGAACTTTGGATTTATCGTGGTAAACGACGGTACATTTTTTGAGCCAATCCAGGTTGTATACGGAAATGGCTTAGACAACTATGATGAGGTTGGCAAGATCAATGTCGGAGCTGCAATTATCGTAAGGGGTACACTTGTGCTCACTCCGGATGCAAAGCAGCCATTTGAGATTCAAGCCGCAGAGGTGACTGTTGAGGGGGCATCCACACCGGATTATCCTCTGCAGAAGAAGAGACATACATTTGAGTATCTTCGTACAATCTCACACTTAAGACCTCGTACCAATACTTTTGAGGCAGTTTTCAGAGTGCGCTCACTCTGCGCATATGCTATTCACAAATTCTTCCAGGAGAGGGATTTTGTGTACGTGCACACACCGCTTATCACAGGAAGTGACTGTGAGGGTGCAGGAGAGATGTTCCAGGTGACCACACTTGATTTGAACAATCTCCCTATGACAGAGGAAGGAAAGGTGGATTTCTCAAAGGATTTCTTTAATAAGCCTACCAACCTTACTGTTTCAGGACAGTTAAACGGCGAGACATATGCTATGGCATTCAAGAATATCTACACCTTCGGACCTACCTTCCGTGCGGAGAATTCAAACACCACACGTCATGCGGCAGAGTTCTGGATGATTGAGCCTGAGATTGCTTTTGCAGACCTTGAGGATGATATGATGCTTGCAGAGAGCATGCTCAAGTATGTTATCAGCTATGTGCTTGAAAATGCACCTGAGGAGATGGCATTTTTCAACAATTTCGTGGACAAGGGACTCCTTGACAGATTAAGAAATGTTGTTGAAAATGATTTTGCCCGTGTGACATACACAGAGGCTATCGACATCCTTTCAAAGCACAATGACAAGTTTGATTACAAGGTATCATGGGGCTGTGATTTACAGACAGAGCATGAGAGATACCTTACAGAGCAGATTTACAAGCGCCCTGTATTTGTCACAGATTATCCGAAGGAGATAAAGGCCTTCTACATGAAGCTGAATGACGACGGAAAGACCGTTGCAGCAGTTGACTGTCTTGTACCGGGAATCGGAGAAATCATCGGTGGAAGCCAGAGAGAGGATGACTACGATAAGCTTCTTGCCAGAATAAATGAGCTTGGACTTTCAGAGGATGACTACAAGTTCTACCTTGACTTAAGAAAATACGGCTCTGCAAGACACGCAGGCTTTGGACTGGGCTTTGAGAGATGCGTAATGTATCTTACCGGCATGGGCAATATCCGTGACGTTATCCCATTCCCTAGAACAGTTAATAACTGTGAGCTGTAATCACGAATGAATTTCATATATGAATAATTACCGCCCTTTGCACATATATATGATGTGTGGAGGGCGTTTTTATGTGGAGAAAAATCAAAGGTCCTGTGATAACAATATGTATTATGCATCTTACGGCGCTTTTGTGCCTTATCATACTTTCTATAGTACAGTGCTTTGTCGACATGGCGGAGTGGATAAAGTTTGCACTTGCCATGGCGGTCAATATAGTGGTGGGGTTTGTGTGCGGATTTTTGCTCAAATGCTGCTTTCACCGCAGACGTTTTATCAGGGTGACGGTCGTAGCATACTGGATAACGTATGTGATAGCAACAGTGGTCATAGATATAGGTGAATCAAAAAATATATTCGAGCTTTTGATAATACTCCTTCTGGTAATGTTTTCAGCGCTTGTTTTTCGCTAAAAAAGGACTTTTCATATTGATAATGCTGTGATATAATGTTGAAAGCAAATATGATGTGTCAATGAGACATCGTTAAATGAAAAGGAGATAAAAATGAAACACGTAAAGACATTAAATACAAGAAAATTACAGAACACAGTTAAAAAGGGCGGATGTGGCGAGTGCCAGACATCATGCCAGTCAGCTTGCAAGACATCTTGTACAGTTGGAAACCAGACTTGTGAGCAGTACAAATAGTCATAGGTGAAGCGGATTTAAAGAGTGTGCGCTGATAGGTGCACACTCTTTTCGCAGTGTAATTTTAAAATGTGTATAGAAAGAGAGGAATATTGTAGTGGTTCATCAGTACAAGAACAACGGCTATAATATTGTCTTAGATGTCAACAGTGGCGCAATCCATGTGGTGGATGATGTCACATATGACGTTATTGAGCTGTTTGAGGACAACTCAGCTAAGGAGATTATTGAAAAGCTTGTGGACAGGTATCCACAGACGGAGATAGAAGAAGCAATACAGGAAGTAAATGAGCTTAAGGATAATGAAGAGCTCTTCACGGAAGATACATACAAAGAGCGTATCATAGATTTCAAGAAGCGCCAGACAGTTGTAAAGGCACTTTGCCTTCACATAGCGCACGACTGCAACCTTGCCTGCAGATATTGTTTTGCAGAGGAGGGCGAGTATCACGGCAGACGAGCTCTCATGAGCTACGAGACAGGAAAACAGGCACTTGATTTCCTGATTGCCAATTCAGGCAGCAGAAGAAACTTAGAGGTAGACTTCTTTGGAGGAGAGCCTCTCATGAACTGGGATGTGGTGAAGCAGCTTGTGGCATATGGAAGAGAGCAGGAGAAGCTTCATGACAAGCATTTCAGGTTCACACTCACCACAAACGGTGTGCTCTTAAATGACGAGATTATGGAGTTCGCCAACAAAGAGATGGATAATGTAGTTCTTAGTATAGACGGACGCAAGGAGGTTCATGACCGTATGAGACCTTTCAGAAAGGGTGCCGGCAGTTATGACCTTATTGTTCCGAAATTCCAGAAGTTTGCAGAGAGCAGACATCAGGACAAGTACTATGTGAGAGGTACATACACACATTTCAATACTGATTTTTCAAAGGATGTGCTTCATCTGGCTGATTTAGGCTTCAAACAGATTTCGGTTGAGCCTGTGGTGGCACAGCCTACAGATGAGTATGCACTTAAGGAATCTGATTTACCTGTGCTCTTTGATGAGTACGACAGACTTGCAGCAGAGATGGTAAAGAGAAACAAGGCAGGAAACGGCTTCAATTTCTTCCATTTTATGATAGACTTAGAGGGTGGCCCTTGTGTATACAAGCGTCTTTCCGGCTGTGGCTCAGGAACAGAGTACCTGGCAGTGACTCCATGGGGAGATTTATATCCATGCCACCAGTTTGTGGGCAATGAGGACTTCCTTATGGGTAATGTCTGGGATGGCATCAAAGCCACTGACATCCAGGATGAGTTTAAGTGCTGTAATGTCTATGCCAAGGAGAAATGCCGTAACTGCTTTGCCAGATTCTATTGCAGTGGTGGCTGTGCCGCCAACTCATACAACTTCCACGGCACAATCACTGATGCCTATGATTTAGGCTGTGAGCTGCAGAAGAAGCGTATAGAGTGTGCTATCATGATTAAGGCAGCAGAGGCTGATATGGCAGATGATGCACAATAATTTGAATTTGTCACGGGAAACGGATAGCGGTATTTGTGACTCGTGTGCGAATATATTTGCCATCTGTATACCTATATGGATGGTAGCAAAATGACAGGAAGGTATAAGAAAATGAAAAAAGGAAAGAGTTGGGTGATTATCCTTGTGGCAGTCATTTGTATCGGCTTGCTGGGCTGGTATTCCACTGCAGTAATCACCGACACAAAGCAAAAGCAGGAGGCAACTGCTAATGGTGAGAGCACCAAGGATAAGGATTATCAGAATATCAAGCTTGGTCTCGACCTCTCAGGTGGTGTTTCAATCACCTACCATATCAAGGACAAGAATCCTTCAGACAAGGATGTAAATGATACTATCGCAAAGCTCGAGGAGCGTGCAGAGAGCTACACAACAGAGTACTCTGTATACAAGAGCGGGGATGACCGTATCACTGTAGAGATTCCGGGTGTTGACGACCCTAACAAGGTACTCGAGGATCTTGGAAGTCCGGGATCACTGTACTTCATCGCCCAGTATGACAGTGACGGAAATGCCAACTATACACAGGACACATCGGTTGAGGGCGGCTACAAGCTCAACTATGATATTGACACATTAAAGGCCAATGGTTCAGTCATCCTCGATGGTAACGATGTAAAGGATGCAAGCGCCCAGTATGACCAGTCATCATCTACATCAACCAAGGAGCCTGTTGTTTCATTAAAGCTCAAGGATAAGGCTATTGACACATGGGCAGATGCCACAAAGAAGGCAAAGGATGCAGGACAGTCAATCGGTATATACTATGATGATCATTTCATCAGCGTTCCTACAGTAAGCGCCGTTATCTCAGATGGTAACTGTGTAATCAACGGAATGAAGGATTACGACGAGGCAACAAGCCTTGCAACATTTATCCGTGTCGGAGCCATCAACCTCCAGCTCGAGGAGTTAGAGTCAAATGTTGTTGGCGCACAGCTCGGTGGAACAGCGCTCACAAATGCAGTAAAGGCTGCAATTATCGGAATTATCTTAATCATGATATTCATGATTGTGCTCTATGGTATACTCGGTGTGGTTGCATCTATCGGACTTGCACTCTACTCAATGCTTACAGTACTGTTTATTTACTGGTTTGAGATTACACTTACACTGCCGGGTATCGCGGGTATCATCCTTGGTATCGGTATGGCAGTAGATGCAAACGTTATCGTATTTGCCCGTATCCGTGAGGAAATCGCAGGTGGCAAATCAGTGCTTGCTGCAGTAAATGAGGGCTACAAGAAGGCTCTTTCAGCCATCCTCGATGGACAGGTTACAACCTTTATCGCAGCACTTGTGCTTATGGTGCTCGGTTCAGGTACAGTAAAGGGCTTTGCATACACACTTATGATTTCAATTATTCTGTCACTGTTTACAGCTCTTTTTATTGCAAAATACCTTACAAGAGCATTTTACGGTGTCGGTGTCAGAGCTGAGAAGTTCTACGGCAAGGCAAAGAAGAGAAAGGTTATCAGATTTGTACAGAACAGAGTTAAATACTTTGTTATCTCAGGTGTAGTTATACTTGCAGGTATCGGCGGTATGATTTATTTCGGTGCTACAAGCGGCAATGCATTAAACTACAGCCTTGAGTTCGTAGGTGGTACATCAACCACAGCAGACTTTGGCAAGGATTATACAGCCGCAGAGGTTGAGAAGGACATCGTGCCTTCAGTATCAAAGCTCCTTGGCAATAGTGCAGTGCAGGTTACTACAGTCCAGGGCAGCCATGATGTCACATTAAAGACACGTACACTTTCACTCGATGAGAGACAGGATCTCGCAGCTCTTCTTGAGAAGGATTTCAATGTTGATGCATCAACTATAGAGACTCAGAGTATCAGCTCAACAATCAGTGGAGAGATGAGAACAAACGCTGTAAAGGCAGTTATTATTTCATGTATTTTCATGCTGTTATATATCTGGTTCAGATTCAAGGACATCAGATTTGCTTCAAGTGCTATCCTTGCGCTGGTACATGATGTGCTTGTTGTAGTCACAGCATATGCACTTATCAGAATCTCAGTCGGCAGTACGTTTATCGCATGTATACTTACAATCGTAGGTTACTCAGTCAACGATACAATCGTTATCTTTGACCGTATCCGTGAGAACCTTCACGGTATCAAGAAGTACTCAGCAGATGAGCTTGCTGATATAGCAAACGAGTCCCTTACACAGACACTTTCACGAAGCATCAATACTTCGCTTACTACATTTGTTATGGTATTGTTACTCTTTATCTTTGGTCATACATCAATCAGAGAGTTCTCATTACCACTCATGGTAGGTGTGCTTTGCGGAACATATTCTTCAATCTGCATCGCTACAGAGCTGTGGTATGTTATGAAGCTTTATCTGGGCAAGAGCGCCATCAAAAAGCAGGCGGCTGCACCGGCTAAGGTTTCTAAAAAAGCTAAGAATTAATAATTAATTTATGGCCCGGCCTTTAAAGGCTGGGCTATTGTTTTTTGTGGACTTATTAATATATGCAGATATGTTTATATATTTATAAATTTATGTGCGGAGTAATAGAATGGAGCATTATTTATATGAAAATTTTTCTGATTTATCTGCTTCTTATGAATATAGCAGGCTTTGCTGCGATGGGAATTGACAAGTGTAAGGCCAAGGCACACGCATGGCGCATCCCGGAGAAGACATTATTTGGGCTCAGCCTGCTGGGCGGAAGCGCCGGTACCTGGGCGTGGGATGTATGCCTTCAGGCACAAGACAAAGCATTGGTATTTTGTAAAGGGATGCCGCTTATTTTCTTTATCCATGTGGTTATTGCATGTGTTATCTACAGGAATTTCTATTAGAAATTTCTATTAGAAATTTAATTATACTAGGTAACAAAATACTTAATGTAGGTAAAAAAGTAACAAAAAAAATGTAGCATATAAGTACATAATTGTGTATAATAGATAACAGATAACAGGTACAAAACCACTACACAACTATCAAGGAGGGCAAAATAATGTGGGCATATGAAAGTGTATTTTATCAGATTTATCCGTTAGGCTTCTGTGGAGCACCATTTGAGAATGATGGTGTTTTGGAGCACAGAATTTTGAAAGTGAATGACTGGATACCTCATATCAAAAAGCTTGGGGCAGATGCAATCTATTTTTCACCGGTGTTTGAATCTGATACACACGGATATAATACAAGGGATTATACAAAAATAGACACAAGGCTTGGCACAAACGAGGACTTCGCACAGGTTTGTGACAATCTGCACAAGGACGGCATAAAGGTAGTGCTGGATGGTGTGTTCAATCATGTGGGAAGAGGCTTCTGGGCATTTCAGGATGTGACTTAAAAAACAGAGAAAGCTCACCATATAGTAAACTTGGTTTGACCGTATAGCGTTCGATGGCAATTCAAACTATAATGATGGATTGTGGTACGAGGGCTGGGAAGGAAACTATGATCTGGTCAAGCTTAATCTGAGAAATGAGGGATGTAATCCAAGCATATCTTTTCAGCGATAAAGGGCTGGGTAGACGAGTTTGATATAGACGGGCTGAGACTTGATGTGGCATACTGCCTCGACCATGATTTCATCAGAAGACTAAGGGAGTTCTGCGACTCACTAAAGCCGGATTTCTTCCTGGTGGGAGAGACACTGCATGGTGACTACAACCAGATTATGAATGATGCAATGCTTCACTCGGTAACGAACTATGAGTGCTATAAGGGTCTGTACTCGAGCTTTAATTCCATGAATATGTTTGAGATAAATCATTCGCTTCTCAGACAGTTCGGACCGGAGCAGTGGACTCTCTACAAGGGTAAGCACCTGCTGTCATTTGTGGACAATCATGATGTGACAAGAGTGGCAAGCATACTGACCAATGAAAAGCATCTGCCACTAATCTATGCAATTGCATTTGGTATGCCGGGCATCCCTTGTGTGTACTATGGCAGTGAGTGGGGAGAGAAGGCAAAAAAAGAAGACGGTGACCCGGCTCTGAGGGCATGCTTTGAAGCGCCACAGTACAATGAGCTGACTGAATGGATTTCAAAGCTCGCAGAGGCAAAGAAGCAGTCAAAGGCACTCTGCTACGGTAATTTCTATTCGGTTGTGCTCACAAACGGCCAGTGCGTTTTCGGTCGTGAATGTGATGGCGAAAAGGTATTCGTGTGCATCAATGCCGCAGACCAGTCGTTTTTCGCGGGCTTTGATATGGGAAAGGGTGATGCAACAGACCTGATTACAGGTGAGCAGGTTACATTAAACGGTGGCCTTGAGCTGCCACCTTACAGTGCATACTTTTTGAGATAACATTTGTATGGACAATAAAAGAAATAATAGAAGAAAAAATGAAAGAAAAGAGCTCATATGTGCTGTCACAGCCGTAGTGGTACTTTACACAGCTATGGAGTCGATAGGCATCACATGCCCCATTAAGTTCATCACCGGAATATCATGTGCAGGCTGTGGCATGTCGAGGGCATGGATGGCATTTTTACATCTTGATATAGCAAAGGCATTTGCATACCATCCGCTTTTCTGGCTTGTGCCTATTGCGGTAATAGTGCTTTTGTGTAAATCTAAAATAAATATTAAAATTTATAAAATAATTATATTTACAATCATCATTATGTTTGCTATAGTTTATATATGCAGATTGATATGGTCAGGCGATGATGTAGTGGTTTTTGAGCCGCAAAACAATATCCTGTTTCGTATCATCCGTGTAATAAAAAGCAAATAAAAAAGGAGAAAGAAGATGTTTTGCGAGAAATGTGGAAAAGAAATTCCTGATTCAACAAAATTTTGTCCATACTGTGGAGCACCTGTTTCCAAGGCACAGGATTTTGTCAACAAAGCAGGAGAGGCCTTCAATGCAGCAGAGCAGGAGCTTGGAAGTGCATTTGATGAGGTAAAGCAGTCCTTCACAGGAAACAGTGCAAACCAGCAGAATGCAGGTGGACAGTACAATGGAAGCTACCAGAACAACGGAGCCGGACAGTACAACGCAGGCTACCAGAATAACGGAGCCGGACAGTACAACGCAGGCTACCAGAATAACGGAGCCGGACAGTACAATACAGGCTACCAGAACAATGGTGGTCAGACTCCTCCGCCATACAGGGGAGAGAAGTTAAAGGACGACAGAGGTCTTGCCTCATACATCATCCTGTCTATTATTACATGTGGTATTTATGGATATTATTTCATCTACAAGATGGCTCATGATGTCAATATAGCATGTGATGGAGATGGCGAGAATACATCAGGTCTCGTAGCATTTATCCTGCTTTCAATGATTACATGCGGTATCTATGCATGGTACTGGTACTATAAGCTGGGCAACAGACTGGCAAATAATGCAGGCAGATACGGACTTTGCATTCAGGAGAATGGAACCACTGTTTTGATGTGGTGTATATTTGGTACACTTATCTGTGGAATCGGACCATTCATCGCTATGCACATCCTTATCAAGAACTCAAATATGATCTGCAATGCTTACAACAGGACACATGGACTTATGTAATTTGAGTTTTGATTTAATTTAATTAAATAATTGATTATATTATTCTTA
>ENA-OQJW01000118-OQJW01000118.1-human-gut-metagenome-genome-assembly--contig:-NODE-118-length-14256-cov-2.631538_pt1 | contig 14256 bp, 9 predicted proteins | sample MGYA00242619_ERZ504786 | MGnify/ENA primary metagenome ERZ504786 (study PRJEB26092, sample SAMD00036357) | human gut metagenome | host: Homo sapiens | study: EMG produced TPA metagenomics assembly of... | reverse complement strand
AAGGTAGTACTCTCCTTCCCGTTTATTATCAGCTGACAAGGAAATCCCTCAACAAAGTATTTTTTCCGATCAATCCGGAAATTTATGGGTGACAGGTTATTATCCTTCTTCTTTCATTATTTCTTTTCTTCCTAATGAAGTGCTTCCTTTGTCTATGGAAGGGGTAAAGCAAAAATTTGGGGATAATCGCGTCTCCTATGCAGTTTTCTCAAGAGAAGAATTATTATTGGATCAGACAAAAGAAATTGGGGCTGTATGCTTATGATCCCCAAAGAGATCGTATGTCTGTTGTTAAGAATGACAGGGAGCTTTCTTTTTTCTTTGAGAAGCCATCGGATAGAGAGGGAATCTATATGGTAAGGGATCATTCGGTTATATTAATTCGGTATAAGGAGGACCGGCTTTTTGAATCCATCGTATGTACCATACCCATTAAACAAGGTGAGCGTATCCGCGCTTTGCATGATGACCGTCGTGGGAATCTTTGGATAGGTACCACTTACCATTTATTCCGGTATAGGATGAAGGATGGCCGATTGACTACAGTTTGTGATGATGTTGGTTTTATAAATGCTATCGTTTCGTCTAATGAAGGAGTTGTTTATTTTGCAACTGAAAGTAGAGGGTTGTGGAGAGTTTCCGGAGAAAGCCGGTTGCAAATAAAGGATACAGGAGAAAATTATTCGGTATTGACTGTCGCACCGGACAACAATCTTTGGGTGGGTACTAAACAGGGCAATGTGTATAGTTATTCTCCGGATACGAATGATTTTATTTCCCGGACAAAAGATTGTGGATTGACAGGGGATGCTGTGTTGGATATAAAGTCGGATGACGATGGGAATCTTTGGATTCTTACATCACAGCGGGTGATGGTCTATCATCCCGGAACACATATCTTTACTATGATGTCTTGTACTGATTCTTGGATAAATCTGGAAGATTTCCAGTCATTGTATAAAGGTCCTCGGGGAGAAATGAGTGTGGGTGGACGAGGTGGAATTGTGACTTTTCCTCACTATAATGAAAAAAAAGAGGAGGATACCTGAGCCAACGGTGTGTTTGACATCCGTCGAAATGAATAACACCTCTGAAATCGGGGTGGATAATCAAAAGAAAATAAGCCTGTCTCCTCATGAGAGAAATGTGAAATTGTTTTTTTCTACTTTTGACCATTTGAATACGAATAAGGTAAGATATGCTTATCGTTATAAACAAAGAAACGATAATTGGGTGGCCTTTCCGGCAGGGGAAAATAGTATCGGCTTGTCTGATTTGTCAAAGGGGGAATTTGAACTGGAAGTCCGTGCTACAGATGAGAATGGGCTGTGGAGTAAGAGTACATTGACGGTTATGATCCAGTGTCTGCCTGCTTGGTATGAAACAGGTTGGGCGTATTTGTTTTATGTACTTGTTGTTTTATCGGTTGTTTGGGGATTGGGCCGGATGTATATGAAATTACGGAAGCCCATTGTTGCACAGACTGTTCTGCCACTGGAACAAAATCCGGAACAAAGGCATGAGATAGATCCATTGCCGAAAGAAGGAAAAGTAGAAGCGAATTCTATTTCAGCATCTGATGAGCAATTAATAAAAAAGGCATTGGACATGGTTGAGAAGAACCTTAGTAATCCTGAATATTCCATAGAAGATTTAAGTAGGGATATGTGCATGAGTCGTGCCACTCTTTACCGGAAGATTACATCTATCACCGGAAGTTCGCCTTCTGATTTTGTGAAGAATGTACGTCTTCGTAAAGCTGCGGAATTATTGAAAGAGGGAGGTCTTTCCATTGCTGAGATAGCTGATAAGGTTGGTTTTAATACACCTAGTTATTTCACAAAATCATTCAAGAAACTGTTTGGGGTATTGCCTACACAATATAAATAAGCTTATAACGGGCTCTGTTGTTTTATTTTGCAACATTTGTTCCATATCTTGCAACGTGTGAACGGTTTGTATCGAAGAGTGTTTTCTACTTTTACAACCTATAAAGAATATGAACCAATAATTAATTAAAAACGATTTGTTGGATATGAAATGTATTTTGTTGTTTTTATCGTTAGTCTGCTCGTTGAGTGTGAGCGCACAGTATTGTTCAGAAGTATGGTCTCCCGACAATGGGGACGGTACCTATACCAATCCTGTGATAAATGCTGATTATAGTGATCCCGATGTGGTAGCTGTAGGCGATGATTATTATCTTACAGCCAGTTCTTTTAACTGTATGCCCGGGCTACCTATTTTACACAGTAAAGACCTTGTTAATTGGGAGATAATAGGTCACGCCTTGCGTAGCCAGTTTCCTGATTCTGTGCGCACACAACATGGTATGGGTATATATGCTCCGAGTATAAGATATCATTCAGGCGAATTCTATATCTATTGGGGAGATCCCGATCGGGGTATTTTTATGGTGAAAACCAAAGATCCTGCAGGTGAATGGGAAAAACCGGTGATGGTGGTTGAAGGTCTCGGGTATATCGATACGACTCCGTTGTGGGATGAGGATGGTCGTTGTTATCTTGTCAATGGATGGGCTAACAGTCGTATAGGTTTTAATGGTGTGCTTACTGTACGTGAATTGTCTGCTGATGGTACACGCGCCATAGGTGAGCCATGTATTGTATTCGATGGTGATGCTACAGGCAATGTTACTACCGAAGGGCCTAAGTTTTATAAGCGTGACGGCTGGTATTGGATTCTTTGTCCTGCCGGTGGTGTAGCTGGAGGCTGGCAGTTGGCTATGCGCAGTAAATCGCCTTATGGTCCATATGAATGGAAACGTGTATTGGAACGCGGAAAAACCACGATGAATGGACCTCATCAAGGTGGATGGATACATACAAAATATGGTGAAGACTGGTTTATACATTTTCAGGATAAAGGTCCTTATGGCCGCGTGTGTCATTTACAACCTGTCGATTGGAGTAGTGGATGGCCTGTTATGGGGAATGCTGGTGAGCCTTACTGGAAATTCCGTAAGCCGAAATCAGATAGTAAGACTATAGTTAATCCTGTGGAGACTGATGAGTTTGATTCATCAAAACTTGGTATGCAGTGGCAATGGCAAAATGATTATAAAGAAAGTTACGGGCAAGCTACAAGTATGGGGTTTTTCCGCCTGTTTACGTATGCATTACCTGAGCTTGGAGATGTCAGTAATCTGTGGTATGTACCGAATATGCTATTACAGAAAACACCGGCTGATGAATTTACAGCTACCACAAAGCTGAGTTTTTGTTCGCGTAATTCAGACCAGTATGTTGGTCTTGTCTGTATGTCGGCCGAATATTCGTCTGTGGGTCTGCAACGTACCGAGGACGGTTACGAGTTACAGATACGCCATAATCCGAATGCCATGCGTACTCACTTGACTGATGAGGTGTTAACTGTGGATACCTTGAAACCCACACAAAAAGGAACTCCACGTAAGGGACGTCCTGCGGAGATGCATATAAAGGATGTGTACCTACGCATGAGTATAAAAGACAGCAAGGTGAACTATGCCTACAGCATTGATGGAAAGAAATGGAAGAAGGCTGGTGGCGAGTATGCTATGGGCAAAGGACGTTGGATAGGTTCAAAAATAGGATTTTTTGCCGTTGATCCAAATAAGACCGGTCGCAAAGGATTTATTGATATCGACTGGTTCAGGATTTCCCGATAGCTACTCTGTAGTCGTATCTTGCAACATTTGTTCCACATCTTGAAACGTGGGAGCGGTTTGTATCAAGGTGGATTTTCTACATTTGCTGTTGATAAATCAATGAATAATACCATGAACAGACAGAATTTACTTATTTTATTATGTATGCTTTTGCTTTTTCCCGTATCCGGACAGAGCAATAACCGTGAGAAATATAATTTCAACCCTGGATGGTTGCTTTATATCGGAGATACGCCGGGGGCGGAAAGAACGGATTTTTCCGATGAAAACTGGAAAAAAATTACTTTGCCCCGGGCTTTTAATGAAGATGAGGCATTTAAAGTACATATATGGGGAATGACGGATACTATAGCCTGGTATAGAAAACATTTCAGGCTCCCTAAGACTGCAAAAGGGAAGAAGGTCTTTATTGAGTTTGAGGGAGTACGGCAGGCGGCGGATTTCTATTTGAACGGCAAGCATATAGGATTGCATGAAAATGGGGTGATGGCGGTAGGCTTTGATCTGACTCCGTTTCTGAATTTTGGTGGAGAGAATGTGATTGCTCTCCGAACAGACAATGACTGGAGGTATAAGGAGCGTTCGACTGGAAGTTTGTTCCAGTGGAATGATAGAAATTTCAATGCCAATTATGGAGGAGTACCTAAAAATGTATGGTTGCACATTACTGATAAATTATACCAGACCTTGCCTCTATACAGTAATTTACAGACTACAGGGACTTACATCTATGCATCCGATATTAAGGTAAAGACCCGTGAGGCGGTTGTTCATGCAGAGTCACAGGTGCGGAATGAGTATGGCAAGTCCGTTCATGTGGATTATGAGGTGAGCATTTATGATTATGATGGAAAAAGGGTCAGTACATTCCGGGGACAACCGACGACAATGCAGTCCGGAGAAACAGTTGTATTGAAAGCTTCTGCACCGTTAAAAGATCTTCATTTTTGGAGTTGGGGCTATGGCTATTTATATGATGTGAAGACTACCCTGTTGGTGAATGGCCGTCCAGTGGATGAAGTTGTTACCAGGACAGGTTTCCGCAAGACTCGTTTTGGAGAAGGAAAAGTGTGGCTCAATGACCGTGTGTTGCAGTTGAAGGGATATGCGCAACGGTCCAGTAATGAATGGCCGGGAGTAGGAATGTCTGTACCGCCTTGGATGAGTGACTACTCTAACGGATTAATGATTGAGCATAATGCCAATCTTTTTCGGTGGATGCATGTCACTCCCTGGAAACAGGATGTGGAATCTTGTGACCGTGTGGGGGTGATACAGATGTTGCCTGCAGGAGATGCGGAAAAAGATGCGACCGGCAGACGTTGGGAACAACGGAAAGAGTTGATGAGGGATGTCATTATTTATATGCGTAATAATCCGAGTATTTTATTTTATGAATCGGGAAATGAATCAATCAGCCGTGAGCACATGGTTGAGATGATTGCCATACGGGATCAGTATGATCCGTACGGAGGAAGGGCGATAGGTTCCCGGGAGATGCTGGATATTCGTGAGGCTGAATATGGTGGTGAAATGCTTTATGTGAATAAAAGTGAACATCATCCTATGATTCAGACTGAATATTGTCGTGATGAGGGGCTGCGTAAATATTGGGACGAATATAGTTATCCGTTTCATAAACAGGGAGATGGTCCTTTGCACAAAGGACAGGATGCCGGAGCATATAATCAGAATCAGGACAGGCTGGCTGTGGAATTTGTCCGACGTTGGTATGATTTGTGGCGTGAGCGTCCCGGAACAGGCCGGCGTGTCAATTCAGGAGGTGCGAAGATTGTGTTTTCCGATACGCAGACTTATGGACGTGGTGCCGAGAATTATCGCCGGAGCGGTGTGGTGGATCCGTTGAGAATCCCTAAGGATGGCTTCTTTGCACACAAGGTAATGTGGGACGGATGGGTGGATGTGGAAAACTATCATACTCATATTATTGGTCATTGGAATTATACTCCGGATGTGAGAAAACCTGTTTATGTGGTTTCATCGGGAGATGCAGTGGAACTGTTTGTAAATGGAAAATCCAAAGGTTTCGGCAGACAGGATTATCGGTTCTTGTTTACTTTTGATTCTGTGCAATGGGAGAAAGGGACGATTGAAGCCATATCTTACGATGAACAGCATAAAGAATTGAGCCGTCATTCTCTTCAAACCGTTGGAGAGCCTGAACGGTTAAAACTGACCTTGATGCATAGTCCGCAAGGCGTCTTTGCCGACGGCGCTGATATAGCTATGGTGCAGGTGGAAGTGGTGGATGGCAATGGAGAACGATGCCCGTTAGCTAATCATAAGATAAAGTTTGATTTACAAGGCCCGGCTGAATGGAGAGGAGGAATAGCACAGGCGGCAGATAATTATGTGTTGGCAAAAGAACTTCCTGTGGAATGTGGTATAACACGAGTGATGATCCGCTCGACAACGCAACCGGGAAATGTGGTGCTGAAGGTGGCTGCGGAAGGGTTGGCTTCAGAAGAAATAGCTTTCAGTACGCAGCCGGTAGAAGTTAAAATGGCTTAAGTACCTTTTTCCCTTCCGTTGGGTTGCCTAGCCGCTTTGACCGTGGTGAAACTCCGTCCTCGCCCTCTTATAAAGAGACCAAAGTTGATGTCAGAGTGGCTGATGTTACAGCCGGAACAAATCAAAGGGATGCAGGGAAAAGTTTTGATGACAACGAATTGAGCGAGTGGAAAAATGATGGCAGGTTGAACACCGCCTGGATTACATATAAATTGGAAAGGCGTGCGGAAATAGATGATATCTGTATCAAACTGACCGGATGGAGGCAGCGTTCTTATCCGCTTGAAGTATATGCCGGAGAACACTTGATTTGGAGCGGGAACACGGAGAAAAGTTTGGGATATGTTCATTTGATGATTGACCGTCCGGTACGTTCTGATGAGATAACCATCCGTTTGAAGGGGGCTACTCAGGATTCCGATGCATTCGGCCAAATCATAGAAGTTGTGGAACCCAAGGCCGGAGAGCTTGATCTTTTCAAAGCTGAAGGAGGCAAGAAGGTACACAATGAACTCCGGATAGTTGAGGTGGAATTTTTAGAAACTTTGAATCAGTAATTTCAGAAATTAAGAAAATACGTCTATATTTACATCAATTATAAAATATCTTTTTATGAAAAATAATATTCATAGGGTTGATAGCTGTTTGGGGGCTTTTTCTCGTTTCATGTGAAACAAGGGAGCCCATGGCTGAAGTAATAGAAAGAGGGCTGGAGGTTTCCAAACGGCAAGCTGTCTTTTTAGCGAAGGAAGTGGAAAATCAGAAAGGAAGGCTTCCACGGACTTATGAGGGTGGTGAACTGAAAACATCCGATTACCGGGCATGGATTTCCGGCTTTTTCCCGGGAGTGTTATGGTATTTGTATGAGAATACGCCTACGGATGAACTGAAAAGATATGCGGAACTATATACAGAACGGGTGGAGTCTGCCAAGGATATGACCACCACCCATGATTTAGGGTTTATGTTATATTGTAGCTTCGGAAACGGATATCGGTTGGCAAAGAATCCTCATTATTTAGAGGTGATGACTGTAGGAGCGGAATCCTTGGCAACTCGTTATGATGAGCGGGTAAAAGCTATCAAATCGTGGAATTCAAATGAAAAATGGCAGTTTCCCGTCATTATTGATAATATGATGAATCTGGAATTTTTGTTTTTTCTTGCTAAGACAACGGGGGAAAAAAGTTTGATGAATATGGCTGACAGTCATGCACAGACCACTCTTCGACATCATTTTAGAGATGATTATAGTTGTTATCATGTAGTTTCTTATGATACGCTTTCCGGACAACCACATTTTAAAGGTACTCATCAGGGGTACGCCGACAATTCGGCATGGGCCAGAGGACAGGCATGGGCACTGTATGGCTATACCATGATGTACAGGGAGACCGGAAAGACCGAATATTTGGAACAGGCGCGGAAAGTAGCTTCTTATATTAAGAATCATCCCAATTTGCCGGACGATAAAATACCTTATTGGGATTTTGACGCACCGGATATTCCTGCTGCTCCCCCGGGATGCATCCGCCGCTGCTGTTATGGCATCGGGACTTATTGAACTGAGTCAGCTGGATAAAAGTAAGGAAGGAGCGGATTGGCTGGAGCTGGCAGAAATGCAGATTCGTTCTTTGTCCTCTCCGGAGTACCTTGCCGAACCGGAAACCAACGGAGGTTTTATCTTGAAGCATAGTGTGGGAAATTATAATAAGAATTCGGAAGTAGATGTTCCCCTGTCTTATGCAGATTATTATTATGTCGAGGCTTTGTTACGCTTAAAAAAACTACAGAATGAGAACTAGGAATTGTTTGTTGATTGCTTTTTGTTTTATTTTTTTGTGTGGAAAACTGTATGCTCAGCCTACAGGTAGTGAGGACCGTATGTACTGGGTGCAGACTTTAACAAGGATTGCTGATCCTGTGTTGGTCAATCTCAGTCAGGGCACGTTGAAAAAGATATGCCGTTTGAGTCACTGTCTGATGAACCTTTACGTAGAAGTGTTTCCTATCTGGAAGCGGTAGGAAGAACCGTTTGCGGTATTGCTCCTTGGCTGGAACTGGGACCTGATGATACTCAGGAAGGAAAGTTAAGAGAAAGGTATATTCAACTGGTGGTTAAAGGACTGAAACAGGCTGTCGATCCGCAATCAGCTGATTATTTGATGTTTGATAACCGTCATTCCCAGCCCTTGGTAGATGCGGCTTTTCTTGTACAAGGTTTGTTGAGAGCTCCCAGACAACTTTGGGGAAATCTGGATGTGGATATTCAAAAAAAACTGGTGTATGAGTTGAAAAGAACGCGTGGCATAAAGCCTAATGAGAGTAATTGGTTGCTTTTCGCTTCGATGGTAGAAGCGGCCTTGTTGGAATTTACGGGGGAATATGATAGTCAGAGATTATATTATGGTGTAAACCGTTTCATTGATGAATGGTATAAAGGAGATGCCTGGTATGGAGATGGGGCAGAATTGCATCTGGATTATTATAACAGTTTGGTCATCCATCCGATGTTGACGGATGTATTGTATGTCATGAAAAAGCATGGATTGGAGCGTGCTGAGTTCTTGGAACGCCAATTGGTTCGTCAACAACGAATGGCTGCCCAGCTTGAACGGATGATCTCTCCGGAAGCCACTTATCCTGTAGTGGGCCGTTCTATCGTGTATCGTTTTGGCGCTTTTCATGCGCTTTCTCAAATTGCTTTGTTGGACAAGATTCCTCAGTCTCTTTCCAAAGGACAGATCCGTTCTGCTCTGACAGCTGTTATGCAGAGGCAGATATCTATGCCCGGTACTTTTGATGAAAACGGGTGGCTGAAAATTGGCTTTTCAGGCAGTCAGATAAATATGTCCGAACCTTATATAAATACAGGCAGTCTGTATATGTGTACAGCGGTCTTTTTGCCATTGGGACTTCCGGCAAATCATCCTTTCTGGACTGAGCCTTATAGTGAATGGACTAACCTGAAGGCATGGAAGGGTGTTGATGTAGGGGCGGATAAGGCTTTGAGAAAAGGTTAGGTGTCTATGAAAAGAAAAGTAACTTAACTTATTTACCCGGGTAAGTCAACTTAAATGCCGAAGTAACTTAACTTACTTGGTCTATGAAGATAGCTTACTTTTCATTGGCCAGTTTGTCTAATTTTAAAGAGCATGGAGATTTTTCCTTTAATATGGAAAAATCTCCATGCTTTATGTTTGTATGTCAATAGAATAGCTATTGTGTAATATGGAATCCCCCTCTACTTTTGCATGGAATAAATTATAAAACTTTAATTGATTGGCAATGGAAAACAACAAGATGTTCAAAAGTCTTTATGATCGTATTTTATCTGTGAAATTCCTAAATACAGTTTTAATAGGTTGTGCTGTAATGGGAGGGGCTTGTTCTCTTTCGCATCCGATAACCGATATGACCACCAAAGAAAAGGCTTGGGAGGAGTTTTCTCATCCTGTAGATTCCACCCGTACTAAAGTTTGGTGGTTTCATGGAGAGACAGAAACAACTCGTGAAGGTATAACCGCAGATTTGGAAGCTTACAAGCGTGCCGGAATTGGAGGGGTGGTATATTACGACCAGGTTCATGGAAAGGCGGAGAATGCGTTGCCTGCATTATCTCCGGCATGGTGGGATATGTTGCGCTTTGCAGCATCTGAAGCCAAACGTATCGGACTTTCCTTTGAAGTGAATCTTTCTAATGGTTTTGTAGCAGGAGGTCCTTGGATTACTAAAAGGTTGGGGATGCAACGTCTCATAGCCAGTGATACTCTTGTCAGCGGTGACCAACATTTCTCTGCTATACTTTCCAAGCCCGGAAAAGATGAATGTTGGGATGTGGCGGTACTAGCTTTTCCTGCTACCCGACAGAATTGGGAAACAAGTTACCACCGCCGTCCTCGTATAACGACAACCCCTTCTCATATTTGGGGTAAATCATTATTTCAGCCAGATGGTACACTCGTTACAATTCCTGCACGTGCTGTAGGAGAATCTGTTTTGGTGAATCTTGATTTTGGTGAGGATTTTACCGCTCGCAGCATCAGCTATCAGGTTCGTCCACGTGGGGCAAAATCTTCTACAGGGGCTATGAATCCTCCCGGGCATCCGGCTGAGAGTTTTTTATGGCTTGGGGTACCAAAAAATTACCAGATATAGGACAGTTGGAGGTTTCCAATGATGGTATTAATTATGAGAGGGTTTGTGATTTGAAACCTATTTATCAGACTCCGAGTAATCGTTGGATTCAAAAAAACAATTTACATTCCCGGCAGTAAAAGACTCGTTATTTTCGTCTGAATTTTCACGATTGGTATCTTCCTAAAGATACTCGTCCGGATTTGGTGATAGGAAATTTTTCTCTTTCTTCACGTGCACGAATGGACCAATGGGAAGAACGTGCCGCACTCTATTCTGAATATATTCAGAGAAATCTAACACCACCTTATGAGGGCGAAGAGACGATAGACCCGGAAAAAATAGTAGACCTTACAGATAAAATGGATTCTGAGGGGAAGTTGGAGTGGGAGGTTCCGGCAGGAGAATGGGTGATTATGCGTTTTGCTCATGAGCCTACTGGCGGTCCGTTGAGACATGGGCGTGCCAATTTAATGGGATTGGAATGTGATAAAATGTCGGTAGAAGCGGTGACGGTTCAATGGGAAAATTATACCAAACCTATTTTGGATTCTTTAGCTGCTATCGGTTGTTTGCCTGCAGGAGTCACCATGGATAGTCATGAGGCCGGTTCGCAAAATTGGACTCCGGGGTTTGAACAGGAGTTTTTACATCGAAAAGGGTATGATATGCGTTGTTATCTGCCGGCTATGATGGGATATATCGTAGGTTCGGTGTCTCAAAGTGACGGTTTCCTATATGATATGCGCCGTACAATGGCTGATATGATTTCTGATAATTATTACGGCACGTTGCAAAAATTAAGTGATAAGGCGGGAGTGAATCTGACAGCACAGGCTGTGGGGAACGGATTGAGCCTGGTGGCGGATAATCTTCAGGCAAAAGGACGTGTTAATAAACCACAAGGTGAATTCTGGACTTCACATCCTGATGGAGGGTATGATGTGAAGGAAACTTCATCTGCCGCTCATTTTTACGGAAAGCCTATTGCTTCAGCGGAAGCTTTTACCGGCAGCCGTTATTATCACTGTTTTGCAGATCAGAAAAATTCGGCGGATTATGCTTATGCTTTTGGAGTGAATGAATTTGTGTTATGTGCGTCTGCTTATCAGCCTTGGATTGATAAATATCCGGGTAGTACGGCTGGCGGCAAGCATTATTGTCTGAACAGGAACAATACTTACTGGGAATATAGCCGCCCGTTCTGGGATTATCAGGCACGTTGTTCCGCATTGATGCGTAAAGGAGTGCCTGTTGTCGATATATGTGTGTATTTGGGACAGAATCCGCCGGTGAAATTGGTAACTTATCGCCTTCCTGAAATCCCCGAAGGTTATGATTTTGTATGTTTGTTACAGCTGAGGCATTAGTAGGGCGTACGATGGCTGTGGATGGTCGGTTGACCTTACCGACAGGAATTAGTTATAGTTTATTGGTGATTCAGCGTAATAATGATATGCCCTTGCATGTGTTGCATCATATAGCTGGTTTAGTTAAAGGAGGTGTCATCGTTTGTGGGCCACGTCCGGATGGTTCCGATTCCTTGAAAGATAAAGCGGAATCGGAAGAATATCGAGCATTGGTTGATGAGTTGTGGGGAGAGTTGACTACTGTATCACAGATCCGTAAAGTCGGTAAGGGGAAAATTTATGAAAATATTCCATTGTCGGAGGTTTTGAAATATGAAAATATTCGTCCTGATATAGCAATAAAAAGTGGTAATACAGCGAAGGATAAAGTTTATTTTGTTCATCGTCGTTTATCGGATGCCGATGTGTATTTTTTGAATAATCATAGTGACAGAGCTTTTCATGATACTATCCGGTTGCGTACGGATGCCCGACAGGCGGAATATTGGGATGCTGTGACTGGGCAACGTTATATGATACCTGTAAAAGCATCCGGAGAAAAAGGTATGTTGTTGAACTTGACTTTGGCTCCTCGTGAGTCTGGATTTATAGTGACTTCAAATAATCAGGCAACCGGTTTATTGCCGAGAATAGCGGATGTACAAGAAACAATTACTCCGATTGAGGGTAGTTGGAATGTTTATTTTGATCCTCGCTGGGGTGGTCCCGGGAAAGTCGTTTTTTGACGAATTGATAGATTGGACAGTGCATGCCGATACAGGTATCCGTTATTATTCAGGCACGGTGGTTTATCATAAAGAATTAAATCTGGCGATGCCTGCTCAAAATGAACGGTTACTGCTTCGTTTTCCTCGCTTAGGTTCCTTAGCGCGTGTCTGGGTAAATGGAAAAGAAGTCGTTACTGTATGGTGCTCTCCTTGGGAGGCTGATATAACCTCTTATGTCCATGAGGGTAAAAATAATCTAAAAATAGAGGTGGTTAATTCATTGATGAACCGTATGATTGGGGATGCCTCACTTCCTGAATCCGAGAGGTTTACTTATGCTTATCCTCAAATAGCTACTCCGACTGATAAACTTGTGCCTTCGGGTATTATGGAGCAATTGAATTTGGTGTACCGACAGTGTCAGTAACAGGAAAATGCGTTTACATATCAATCAGGAACAAAACACTAAAATATTATACTTTATGAATTTACGTACTATTTTTATTTCTATCGTTTCTGTCATTGAGCAGCCTGGGGGTGGTTGGCTCAGGAACGGATTAATTTAAGCGGTACATGGCAATTTGCATTTGCCGCTAATCAAAAGGAGGCGGACCGTTTGGAAAGGTTTTATACGTCTGATTTTGCTAAAAGCAAATTTAAGTCAACTCCTGTTCCATCCAATTGGGCCTTGTTGGGATATGAAGAACCGGTTTATCGAGGATTCAAGGATAATCAAGCCGGTGAGGGATTTTATGTGAGGGAGTTTACAATTCCTCAGGATTGGAAAGACAAACGTATCTTGTTGCATTTCGGTGGTGTATGGTCATCGGCTGAAGTTTGGCTCAACGGGAACGAACTGGGGCGTCATGATTGCGGATATACTTCTTTTGCTTTTGATGTGACGAATAAGCTGAAAGCGGATGAGCCTAACAAACTGGCTGTCAGGGTAAGGCAGATCACCCGTGAGTATAAGTTTGATGTTTGTGATGACTGGACTTGGGGAGGTATTTATAGAGATGTAACTTTGGAGGCTATGCCGGCTAAACGATGGATTGATGATGTGGTGGTGCAGACAACTTTTGACCATTTGTTTCAAGATGCGAATCTGGACATACGGGTGATGATCAGTGATAAGCATAAGAATACATTGCCCGGAAATTATCCTAGTCCCGGCGAGCCTTATAAGCTATGTTTCACACTCACTGACAAAGAAGGCAAAGAGGTGGCACAAAGACAAATGGCTATACCTGCCCATGTTTCGACGGATCGGGAGATTTGTTTGAGCTTGCCGGTTGAGGCTCCGCACCAGTGGACTGCCGAAACTCCTTATTTGTATAGCCTGAAAGTGGAACTTTTAGAAAAAGAGGCAGTAACACATACACGTATGGAACGTGTTGGTTTCCGTCAGATTTCCACTGATGGAGGAGTCTTCAGAATTAACGGACAAGCAGTTAAACTTCGTGGGGTGAACAGGCATGATGAACATCCGGATGTAGGTCGTGCCACTACCCGTAAGCAGTGGTTGGAGGACCTCACACTGATGAAGGCTGCCAATATCAATTATCTTCGTCTCTCACATTACACACCTGCCGAAGGGTTTATTGAACTATGTGATTCAATGGGAATGTATGTGGGTAATGAAGTGACGCTAGGGGGAGCCGGGGATTTGATGTATGATCCTTCATTCTCGGGGGCGGTTCTGCAACGTTCGTATGAAACGATTGTCCGGGATATAAACAAGCCGTCTATTATTTATTGGTCAATAGGTAACGAAGATCCTTTGACCTCTCTGCACATGGTTTCTGTAAAAATTGGTCAAGGCACTACAGGGACTACGGCG
>ENA-OQJW01000115-OQJW01000115.1-human-gut-metagenome-genome-assembly--contig:-NODE-115-length-14300-cov-2.458618_pt1 | contig 14300 bp, 18 predicted proteins | sample MGYA00242619_ERZ504786 | MGnify/ENA primary metagenome ERZ504786 (study PRJEB26092, sample SAMD00036357) | human gut metagenome | host: Homo sapiens | study: EMG produced TPA metagenomics assembly of... | reverse complement strand
CATATAGAGTTCGCCAACATCAATCGCGTCAGCCAATGTCGGATCGTCCCAGTCAAAATCGCCTTCCATCGTCTTTATGTACTCAATATGGAAACCGAGGACATTGTTATCGAAGATAGCATCCTTGATCAGATAGTTATGCAAACATTCCCCAAACAGCATTTCGGTGGTCTGTGTGATCTTGCCCTCCGTCTTTCCGTTCACTTCAAAACGGGGCGTACCGGTAAAGCCAAAGAACTGCGCCTTCTTGAAATGCCGAACAATATCCTTGTGCATATCTCCGAACTGGCTGCGGTGGCATTCGTCAATGATGAAGACAACCTTTTCGTCACGATATGCGTCCATTACCTTTTCGTATTGAGGACGCTTAACGGCATTTGCCATCTTCTGCATCGTCGTGACAATGAGCTGCCGGTTCTTATCCTTCATTTGCCGCACAAGAATGTCTGTGCGATCGGTGACATCAACGGAACCAGCCTCGAACTTGTTAAACTCTTCGGTGGTCTGAGAGTCCAAGTCCTTACGGTCAACAAGGAAGATTACTTTTTGATATTCGGGTTGGCTGCGAGAATCTGAGCAGTCTTAAAGGATGTCAGAGTCTTTCCTGCACCGGTGGTATGCCAGATATAGGCGTTGCGATTTGTGAGCGTAGCCTGCCTTATAAGGGATTCTACGGCATACACCTGATAGGGGCGCATAACCATCAGAATCTTATCCGTATCGTTCAGGATGGTATAGCGTGTCAGCATCTTGATGATGTGATCCCTTGCCAGAAAAGAGATTGAGAAGTCCTTCAGGTTGGTAATACGGATGTTGTTGAAATCCGTCCAGAAGAAGGCGAGGCTATACATCAAGTCCCTGTCGGAGTTGGCAAAGTATTTGGTATCAACGCCGTTGGAGACAATGAAAAGCTGAATGAAGTGATATAGTCCGTTATAGGAGTGCTTCTTATAGCGCATGACCTGATTGACCGCCTCTCGAATGTCAATCCCCCTGCGCTTTAACTCGACCTGAATCAACGGCAAGCCATTCACAAGAATCGTTACATCATAGCGGTTGACATACTTGCCTACAACCGTTGTCTGATGTGTAACTTGGAAGATATTCTTGGTGTGATCCTGATCGAAGAAGGAAAGGTAAACCTTCGTCCCGTCCTCACGCTCAAGGACAAACTTGTCTCTCAGAATTTTTGCGCTCTGGAACACGGACTTTCCAAGCATGAGGTTAAAGATACGCTCCCACTCTTTATCGGTGATAGGCGTATCAAGTTTGGGCGCATTGAAGGCTTCAAACTGAACTTTGAAGTTCTCCACCAATGCGTCATAATCAGGAATATCGACTGTGCTGTATTCCTGCTTGTTTAGCTGCTCTATGAATTGTTGCTCAAGAGCCGCTTCGCTCTGGTATGCCATATCTTCATCTCCAATACTTGAGGATCATTTTTGGTTGCCAACCGATCCTCATTTTATTCTATCACGGCTACTGTCCGATATAACGGACTCATTTTCGTCTTATTTCCAATGTCACATCGCCATTATCCGCAATGGACATTTGCATCGTTTTCAAATACTTATCCACAAACTGTTTCTGTTCCGAAGAACTCATTTCAATTCGAGTCGCTCTTAACGCCTCTGTGAACATCTCATAGATATTCAGCCGCACCGCCTGATCTATGTAATGATACATCTCTTTGAACAGTGCGCCGATCTTAATATCCTCTGCATTGCCGGAGTAGAAGTCATCAATGTAGCAATAGAATATACCGGCATTGACAAGTGCGTTCTTCAAATCCGGTCCGCAGTTTTCGCGCTCTATCATGACAAGGAACCGAGCCTCCGGTAAAGAAGAAATCAGTCCCCAATAGTCGGAGTCGCTGGACACCAAAATAAAGGAATCCACATTGTTTTTGTAATGCTCCTGACAAGTTCGGGCAATCAGCATCACATCGACCAGAGACTTGTTCTGCTTTACCCGTTCGGTCATCATGTGTTCGACCGGGATGTGGGTAAAACTATCCAGAATACGCCAAGCAGATGCACTATGCACATCATCAAACAGGATGATGGATGCTATCTTCTGTGTGTACTGATAGTCAAGATTCTTGAGCGTAGCGCAGAGCTTGTACGGATCAGAGTTTTCACAATCTACCACTACGACAACCTTTTCGCTGCTACCAATAAACTCGTAGATGCTTCCTTTAATGTAACTTCCAGCATCAGAAACTTTACTGTACTCTGTAAAGTAGTCACCGTTCATTTGATAAAGCAGCGTCACGAATTTTTTATCGTTATAGAGCAGATTACCGACATCCTCCGGTTCCCAGTTTATATACATCTGGTAAGGATAAAAGAGCAAATGAGCGTAATAAATATCTGCTGCTGCTTTTGTCCCTTCCTCTTTCAAGCCATCTGGCATGAGAAAGAGGTTTTTTACATACAGCCAATTCAGCCAAAGAGGAAATAGCTTCTTGCAATTATTGATCCGATCAGAAATCAGCTTGTTTATCTCAACGATATGCTGACTTAGCTTCGTGCTGGACTTCTTTATAAAACTAATGCCATCCGCATTTAGTTGTTGAAGGCTATCCTGCGGCACATATTCCGGCATACTGCTGATTGAGAGATAACTAAACTTCATGCGCTCGTTGATATGCTTGAAGTTTCTTTCAATCGCTGTCCTTATGATACACAAATGACGGATTATCCGTGCCGTTTTGTCTGCATCAAGTTTTTCGTATATCTCTATTTTGGGTGCTTCATGCTCATTATCAAAAATTCGTTTCGGAACACCAATCAAATATGCAACCTTAGAAACAATTTCATAGGTGCTGTCTTTGTAGGTGACTCGATCATCTGTGGGAAACGCCTCCGCTTCAACGAGGGCATTTTTCTCAGTCACAGCATTCTCAAGGACATCCATATATGCTCCTTTCGCTGAGGTATTTTTCTCTACGTATAACAAAATAGCCGCACGAAAACTCGGACCTACTTCTTGCCCGTTCGCACAGCTTCACATATATCTCCAATGTCACAATTCAAATAGTCGCAAATGCGCAGCAGAACAGAGAGAGCTACATCCTCGTTCTTATTGAGCTTACTCATCGTGCCGGGAGACAGCTCTATATCCTTGCGTAAAGTTGATTTTTGGGATCTCTCTTTCAATGAGCATTACCCATAATTTCTTATAGCTTATCTTCATAAAAGCACCTCTCTCAAACGCTTATAGTGATATTCATTATATTATACACCAAACGCTTCAAATTTTCAATACGATGCTCCAAAAATTCAAAATATATTTCAATTTCATGGAGCGCATTACGAAGAAGAAAGCCTGAGCCGATTTATTCATACGGCTCAGGCTTTGGTGGTTATTCCAACTCGCTACTTTTGGCTTTTTCATGCTCCTGTGAAAGCGTTGGACTGAGGAAATCATCGACATTTGCCTTCATGGTATCAATCACTTTAGCCTCTTTTTTGAGCCTTGCTCGTTCGTCGTAGAGACGCTGCTGCTCTTCCAAAAGGCGTTGCTGCTCGGCTTGCAGAGACTTCATACTTGGAAGTTTTTCACCATCTTGCATAGCAAGCAATGTACTCTTTGCTGCTTCAAAAACGACAAGCTCTGCCTCGTGCGCAGCTCGAAAACTCTGCTTGTTCTTTGTCTTTGAGTAGGCATCATAGACCGGCTTGAGCTTTTGATAGGTTGAGATATTCTTGATAAGCGGCTGCACCTTTCGGAGCTGCGCTTCAACGACTTTCAAGTCAGCGCCGGTACGCTCATAAGAACTATGGATGTCTTCGACTTTCTTTTCAAGATCGGCATATTGAAGCAGCTCGTTCTCAGTGAGGTAATTGAGCGTTCTGGCGGCTTCTTTGAGAATCTTGATCTTCATAGAATGCTCAAAGCCCTTACTGTCGATCTGCTTAATTCTGTTTTGAATATCGCTGATGAGAGAGATGTTCTTCCTACCGTTCTGCATCTGCCGTCTGCGGGCATTGCGTCCTTGAATGCGTTCCTTGATCCGGTCCTCGGTGTAGTTATCTCCGATGGTTTTTGCACGGGTGAAACGCTCTTGCCCTTCGGCACGGAAGGAGATGTATTTGACGGTTTTGATTTCATATCCGGCGTCCTGCATCAGCTTCAAAAACTCATCGTAGTCCTTTGCTGTGATCACACAGCGATCAATGGTCTGCTTGAGTTTTTGCTTCCAACTTGTACCGCGTTTGGCTTCGGTGTATTCCTTGTAGTCCATGCCTTTTCCCTGAGAGGGAGGAATAACTGACAGCCCGTGTTCAGCACATATCTCATCACTGAGATGCCGCATCTCACGATAGGTTTTCTTATTGCTTCGGTACGCATGGAAGTCAACATAGTTGACAGCGTTAAAGATAATATGATTGTGGCAATGCCCCTTGTCGATGTGCGTTGCAATCACATACTCGTACTTTCCCTTGAGCCATTCGTCGGCAAACTGCTTACCGATTTCATGCGCTTGTTCCGGCGTGACTTCATCAACCGCAAAGGATTGGATCAGATGTCGGGCGATCACCTTCGGCATCTGCATTCCTTGTTGAGCAGCAAGATTTCTTGTCCACTCAAATTCCTTCGCTGCGGCATCGCTGGCAGCGCAACCATAGGAAGAGACATAGAGCTGGTCATCTGTTTTCTGCGGATCAAGAATGTATGCGAGAGCCTTGTTCACAGTTCCTCGGATTGGCTTGATTTTAGTAATCGCCATATCTCAGCCTGCCTTTCTTTCAGCTCTGCAACATCGTCCTCATAGAAGTGTCCTGTGGAGTTGATTCGGCGGCAAATGTGGTTGATATTTGCCGCTGCGCGAGATACTGCTGCGGCAAGTTTCTTCTGCTGCGAGTAGTCCACTTTGATGATGTAACCGTCAATCGCCATCTTGCGAAGATACGCTCCCATGTTGTTTGTACCAAGCTGTTTCATCTTTCCTTTGATAATCCGTTTCTCGTCATCTGAAACAAAGAAGAGTATCTGATTTGGTCGTGTTCTGTTTGCCATAAGCGGTTTGTCCTTTCGTAAAGATAGAGGGTTTGGGAGACATCCCAACAAGCATTTTCGGGATTAAGGGGAGGGTTTCCTTAATCCAAAATCGCCGTGTGTATATACACCGGCTGTGCTTGCTAATCTCCCAAAATCGTATTCCCCGAAGATTACTCCGTGAAATGTCCCTTCACTTTACAACGGACACAATAAGAGCGTTTGTTGAGTACCGGATTTCAAAAAAGTCAAAAAATCATTGGATTTCCCATGTAAAAGCCACTGTGTCTGTCACATCAATATCATCTGGTTCAATCTCAGGTGCGGCACACTTGCTCATCGCCATGAGAGGCTGAATGCAGTCTTCGACCTCATAGCTCGTTCTGGAATACACATTGAGTTCGCCCCAGTTGTAGTCGATATTGAGTAGTTGTCCAAGCGTACCGCCTGATGCTTTGCAAAGAATCTCCGCCTTCGCTCTGGCATTCTCCGTCGCATTGATCAGCAGTTCTTCGCTGACTCTTGCCGGGTTTTTCACGGTGAACGCAATGCTGAGTTCCGGCTTCGCACCGCATTCTGCAATCGCAGAAATAACCTGTGCAAGCTGCTTGCTGTCGAAGTTAAAGGCAAGTTTCAGGCGATAGTTGCAAGCATACCCGGCAAACTCTCGCTTGTAATTTCCTTGCCGATCCTTGACGTTCTCGTACTTTGTCTGGACATCAAAGCTCGTGGTTTTCAAGTCTTCTTTGCGATACCCAACGCGGACAGCGACACCATGCAATTTTTCAATCTTCACGGCAGCTTCCGACATTGCACGGTCATAGGATTCAGATAAGGTTTCAATGTTCAAGGAGAGGATGATGTAATCCGGTCTTGCGGAGACATTGCCTGTCCCTTTTACGGTGATCGTTTTCATTGCTTTCTCCCGTCCTTTCTGGAATTGAAGTCCTCATCAATACGCTTTTTCCAATTCGTACCCAGCGGTACGCTGCAACGGACGGCGGAAACCGCTTCGCTCAGAACCTCATAGTTGAGCTGCGTTCCCTCGTGGTCAGAGTGGTAATTGACCGCTCGGTCTGCTCCGATTCCAAAATGCTTTGCCGTCTCAACTGCATCAATGTTTGCACCGAGGAATAGAAACTCCCAGCCGTACTTTTCCTTCTGCCGCTCAATCATCTTCTTGACCTTCTCGCTATCATAACGGCGGCTTCCATTCTCCATGCCGTCGGTCGTGATGACAAACAGCGTGTGTTCAGGCACGTCCTCAATTCTTGCGTACTTATGGACATTCCCAATGTGATGAATTGCTCCGCCGATAGCATCCAGAAGGGCGGTGCAGCCACGAACAGAATAGTCCTTGTCGGTCATCGGCTCGACCTTTTGAACCGGTACGCGGTCATGAATAACCTCGCTCACGTTGTCAAAGAGGACGGTAGAGATCAATGCCTCGCCGCTCTCCTTTTTCTGCTTTTCAATCATGGAGTTGAAGCCTCCGATGGTGTCTGCTTCCAGCCCGCTCATAGAGCCGCTGCGATCAAGGATGAATACGATCTCCGTCAAGTTCTTTCTCATGTTCAGTACCTCCGCATATAAAAAATATGACTGCTTGGCGTCTCACCTTACAGTCATATTGTACTTCGATATTCACTTCGTTTGGTCGCATGGCAAGCGACATTATTCTAAGGACGAGAATATCTCTCCGTCAATGCTTAGAACGTCATCCATCGGAATCTTCGAGCCGTCCTGCATAGTGATCCGCCGCTCAAAATCATCGACTTTTTTGACCGTACCGACTGCTGATACATATTTGCCGCCAGCCTTCCGCTCATCAGGCTGGAAGTAAGTAATGGTGACTTCCGGTTTGTCATCGAGGGCATCCATGAGAAGCTGATACTTCATGTCCAATGCAGTCAGTGCTTCCTCGTCAAGCTCAATCCTTTCATCGGTCAGACGCCCGGTTTCTATGATTGCAGCATCGTAACCGGTGAGGGCAGCGAAGGGAGCGAACTGCGCCGCCCGATCTGACATCGGCATCTGCGGACGAGTGGGAGAGACATGATGTGGAAGGTTGATAATGTCCTCGTATTGATTCAATCGGTTGCCTCCTTTGTAAATGCAAGGTCAGATAGATTTTGAAGGTAAACCATATCTACCAACTGAATGCCGCACTCAAAAAATCGGGTGATCATAATTATCTGTAAAAAACTTAGGAATTATATGTGAGCGCACAAATCCGCATTTTTCATAAAACGGAATAGTCAACGGGCTATCACCCGTACCTACTTGCAAAATCTCAAATCGCCCACTGTATTCTCGTGCAATAAAGCTGATCAGCATTTTCGCATAACCCTTGCCCTGAAACGCAGGCTCCGTAGCAATGTTTTTTATTCAAGAATACCGTTTCCTTCATCTGTCACAACGCACTCACACTTTACTCCGTTGTCTTCAAGGACATACATTCGTCCTCTATCAAGATAGCGGTCTATCATGGATTCCTGCTCGTCAGCTAATAATAGTAAATTCAGATATTCTTTCTTGTTCTCGGTTATCTCTTTTATCATCATGCTTTCCATAGCCATTTTCTTATGCCTTATGTCCTCCGATCTGAGCATTCCGATCCTTTGCCGTTGCGCCTTCTTCAAGATTCATCGCCTTGAGGATGGCGTTCTTTCCGTACTTCTTTTTGATGGCAAGAGCCGCCTTCTGGATTTTTCTCTCGCGCTCCAATGCAGCATCCTCGGCTTTCTGCTTTTCCTCTTCGGCGGCATAGTCCGTGAAGAGGTCAAGCTGGACAACCCCGTCATTTTTCTTCGGCGCGTCCGCTTCCGGCAGGACACGATTTGCAACAACGTACATACGGCGGACAAGCAAATTCTTGTCCACAATCCGGTCGAAGAGTTCTGACACAGCACACATTATTTTGCGCGTAGATGATGTGTGACTGTCGAGGTTGATAGAGCCATGCGCCTGTTTGGGAATTTCCCGCCCATAGGGATCTTTCTCGACTGCGCCGTGATACCTTGCCCGCCGCGCTGGGTCGGTCAGGTTCTCAATGTCATAGCCAACGGTAAGAACCATCTGATCGGTGACAAGTCCTTTGTCTACCAAGTCCAGCACAAGCAAGTCCGTCATTTCCCGTACAACCAGCCTTGCTTTCTCCGGCTCATAAGGACAGTGCAAAACCTGACCGGAGCTGAGACTGTTGGAACTGGGACGGTATGCCTTGATTGCCTCAATGGTGGTCGGCTCCCAGCCCCACGCATGGTCGATGAGCAATTCCGCATTCTTGCCGAAGAGTTTATAAAGCAAGTCCTCATTCCGCTCAGAACAGAGGGCAACATCGCCCATCGTGAACATCCCGTTCTGTTCAAGTTTCTTGGCAATGCCTCGACCCACGCGCCAAAAGTCCGTGAGGGGCTGATGCGTCCAAAGCTCACGCCGGAACTTCATCTCATCCATCTCTGCAATGCGGACGCCGTTCTTGTCGGCGGGGATGTGCTTCGCCACAATGTCCATTGCCACTTTGCAGAGGAAGAGGTTCGTGCCGATTCCTGCGGTTGCTGTGATGCCGGTTGTCTCAAGCACGTCGAGGATAATCTTCATAGCAAGGTCATGGGCGGAGAGCTTGTAGGTGTTCAGGTAGTCCGTCACATCCATAAACACCTCGTCAATGGAGTAGACTACGATGTCCTCCGGTGCGATGTACTTGAGGTATACCTGATAGATGCGGGTGCTGTACTCCATGTAGTACGCCATCCGGGGCGGTGCAATGATGAAGTCAATCGCCAGAGACGGCTTTGCTTGCAGTTCCGAGAAGAAGTGTGATGTGCCGTCCAGCTTGTGTCCCGGCGCGTCGTGCTGCCGTCCGGCATTCGCTTCCTTCACGCGCTGCTTGACTTCAAACAGCCGTCCGCGTCCGGAGATACCGTAGCTCTTGAGGGAAGGCGTGACGGCAAGGCAGATGGTCTTGTCCGTCCGGCTTTCGTCCGCAACGACGAGATTTGTGTCCAGAGGATCTAAGCCGCGCTCCCGACATTCCACGGAGGCGTAGAAGGATTTCAGGTCGATTGCAATGTAGGTGCGTTGTTTCATCTCTAAGCCTCCTTCATAGTCAGATCAGGCTCCTATTAAGCTCTGGTCAAAGGCAAACAGAGCCTCGTTAATCTCAAAGACGTTATAGTTTCCATGCTCCACGAAATACTCCACGATGATGTCAAACTTGTTTGAGTGGGAGAGCGCAAAGCCCGCCTTCATGAGCATATCCTTCATTTCTGTAAGCGGCAGCTCAAGGGCAATGGAAAACGCAATGACCGTGGACTTGGAAGGCTTGTAGGACTTGTCCGAGCGGATCTTCGAGAAGAGTTTCCGGTCAATATTTGCCTTCTTGTAGCACTGTGCGTCCGTCATGCCGCGTTCGCCAATCTTCCGCAGAAGCATCTCGGAAAAGCTCTCGTCGATCTGTTCCAGTGCATCGTCAAGAGTTGCTGCCTGTTCGGAGCTGACTGCCATAGGAGCTGTGAGCTTTTCAATAGCTTCATCGCAAACGGATGACTCGCAGGGCATCGGCTCGTCCATCCGGAAGGCGTTCATTCTGCGCAGCCGCTCGGAACGGCTGTCGGTATGCTCGTCCACATAGCGGTCATCTATGTACGCTGCAATATCAGAAAACAGCTTGCCGCTGATCTGATAGGCTTTACGGTCGAAAATGACAATGTACACCGCCATTTCGTTTTCAAGAAGGAAGCTGCTGATGGTGTCAATCGCAACCTTGAGAGCCTGATCCTTCGGATAGCCAAAAATGCCAGAGGAAATCAGCGGGAACGCAATCGATTCGCATCCGTATTCCTTCGCCAGCATGAGCGATGTCCGATAGCAGGAGATCAGCAGTTCGCGCTCACGATGCCGCCCGTCATACCAGCGCGGACCGACTGCGTGAATGACATATTTGCAGGGCAGGCGATAGCCCTTCGTGATTTTTTGCGCTCCCGGTTTTGCAGCCGTGTAGCGTTTCACATTCCGTCAGCAGCTCCGGTACCTGCTAGCACGATGAATGCAGCCATCCACGCCGCCGCCACCCAGCAGCGACTCGTTGGCAGCGTTGACGATGGCGTCCACCTTCATTTTTGTGATGTCATTTCTGACGATTTGAAGCGGCATGATCAAGCCCTCCCATTCGGTTACTTCGCGCCGGTCAGCAGTTTGTCCAGCGGGATTCTTTCCGGGTATTTTCCTTCGGTCAGAATGTCATATAAATACCTGTTATCCAGAATCATATCATCCCGGATAAGCTGCCAGTTTGCCTTTTTCCTGAAAAACACTTTGAAGATCAGGAAGTTCATGATCGCCCCAATTACCGGCGTGGTCATGCCGAAAGCCTCGGTGTGAGAGAAATGGCATCCTGTTTTGGTTCTTTTCCCTTCAAAGGTGATGAACGCCGTTTTCTTGTCGCTCCGGAATACAATGCGGAAGTGGTTCTCATCCTGTTCGCATTCCGTAATTGTGCCGGTCACATCGTAGTCCAGCCCCATGACGATCTCGCGGAAGCGGATCTTGCTTCCTGCGTTATAGTTTCCGTTATAGAGATTGCATTCGATGTGGTAGGGACTCCATTTCACAAACTCTTCCTCAAAGTTAGCAGTCCATGCTTTTAATTTTTCATAGGAAGCCGGAATCTCTATCTGCTCTGTAAGAACAATCATTGTCAGTTTCTCCCATTCTGTCAAAGCGGCATCGGTGTCCGGGCGATCAGAATGACCGCCAGAATCGCGCCCACAAATGCCGCAGCCCCTATGACCGCCAACAACTTTTTGCTGAGGTGCTTCTTCGCTGCCTTGCAGATCAGCGCGGCGCAAGCTATGCAGATAGCCGCCGCCACAAGTGCAATGCCCAGCGTTTTCCCATAGCCAAGATAGTTCATATAGAATTTTCATGCGTTCATCATCTCCTGTTCGTTAAACTGGAAGTTGACATTCCGTAATCAGTTTTTTGTCGGTGCAATGATTACCTTACAATTTGAACAATAATGCGCTTCCGCTTTATATCCATTCGTTTTTAACGGTTTGAACTGATTGATTAGGGGAACTCCCTGTTCTGCAATTGAAAAAGAGAGAACCGATGGTCTTTCTCCGTTCGGAATCCATTGCACAGGCTGTCCCCCGTTAGGGATATAGCCCAGCTGCATTTCTTCTTGGCAATATGGACATTTCATAGTACATTCTCCTCTGCAACTTCTGATTTATACTCTTCTTAAAGTCCAAGTCCTTCAACCCACGCCGCAAGCTCCTGATGCCCGACGCTGCCCTTGAAAACCTTGCCGTCCATCAGCTTTGCACCTTTGCAGCTCGGCGCAAGGCGCTCGTTCACCTTGCCAATGCCGCTTCCTCCGGAGGTTGCAAACGGGATGATCGTCTTGCCGGTCAGATCATAGCTCTCAAGGAACGTATTGATAATCGTCGGCGCGACATACCACCAGATCGGAAAACCCACAAAGATTGTGTCGTAGTCCTTCATGTTGTCCCGCTTGACGGCAATCTCAGGACGGGAGGCAGGATCGCTCATCTCAATCGTGCTGCGGGCTTTCTTGTCCATCCAGTTCAGATCAGCTTCCGTGTAAGGCACCTTCGGCTCGATCTCAAAGATGTCCGCGCCGATTGTCTCTGCCAGCGTCTCGGCAACCTTCGCGGTCACGCCGGACGCAGAAAAATATGCTACAAGTTTATTACTCATTGTGTTCTTCCTCATCAATCTTTTCATTTCCTTCATTCAGCATGAAGTATAGCAGTGCTTCCAGCAATGTTACCATATAGTGAAGCGACCAGTTTTCATCCGGTTCTTTTGCCATCTTATCAAGTACGGCTCGAAAAGCCGTGGTACGGTCAATCCTTGTTTCCTCATCAATGCGGTCAAGTATGTCCTTCATTTCTAGAGCGAGTTCCTTTTCCTTCGTTAGAAAGCTCCGGTATGCCAAGTAGCGCAGATAGTTTCTTGTCCTGCATAATAGCATCGCATTCGATGTATGACTTGTGTTCGGCTGACATCAATTCTTCAAAGTAGTTGATAAAAATATGAACGCGAATGCCACCTTCTTCCTCCGGGGAGAAGCAGACGGTTTGCGACTTTTCTGCAATTTCTTTCAAAAATGCAAGGTCTTCTGAGTCATCGAACTCCGCAAACGGAAGAAACATATTGATTTCCGCGTGCCAACGATGATAGTCCACGATTCCCTTGATATACCCGCGGTGTTGCTTGACAAACGCATCACAGCGTTCCAGAAGATACTCGTAGTTCTTCTTGTCCTCCGGTACAATGATCTTTGGTATCTTGTCCATTGCTTCGGAGTACGCTTTCAGCATACCCCCATTGACCGCGCGGTCAAACACCTCATCGCACCATTTATCGTATTCGGCAGACTCGGTTTCCCGGTAATCCTTCTCAAAGATAATATCGTCCATTGCGTTACCCCTTTATGATTTTCTCAAGCTGCATTTCGGTCGCGTTAGGCAGACGTGATTGCAGATGTTTTAGAATGCGCTCTTTGGATTCCTGCGGGTCTCGCTGATATGCAGATGTGATAAGGTCGTACCCGAAAAGTTCTTCCGGCGTCGCATACTCTGCGACACCCCAGCCATAAGGTCTTCCGTATCTGTCCTGCATATAGACGAAATCCGCGATGCAGACATAGCTCTGCATTTGCAGTCTCGTGATACACGTCTCAAAGCCGGTGTTGCCGCCCCTGCGGTAGTTCAGAGCATCTTTCAGCCGTTTGGAAAGCACCCTGCCTTCACCGGCTATGGCTTCATAAAGTTCCTTGTCCTTGTAGGACGCCAAGCCGTCATCCCAACGGGCGTCAAAGTCATAGCCGTCACGCCGGAAGTTCGCAAAGTCCGGTATCCACTCCCGGCTCACAAAGCCAGCCTTCTTGTTGAAAATCTTGCCGTAGAGACATTTGCCGCTCCGCGCAGCCGGTCCTTTCCATTCCCACGGACCATCTACATCATCCGCAAACCATAACTCAGGTGGGCAAAGTTCCTCGATGGAGAAGCCGTGAATCTCGTTCCGAAAGAAGGGCAGGAAGCCGTATTGCTCGACGGCAGCAATCAGATCATCACTGCTCCGCAGCAATGTCTTTTTCTCATTCTCTTTCATTCCATGTACTCCAAGCCTTCCTCTGCACACCAGCGGATCGCAAGGTCCCGGTACGCCTCCGCCAAATAGTCATACCAACGCTGTTCCAGCCCGTGATAGCGCACAGACTGTTTGAATCGGCGGAACGCGCCTTTTCCCCGGATAGCATAGGCAAGTTCCTTCTGCACCTTTCCGAGAGAGAGCTGGTCAACGAAATCCTCCATGATGCGGTATTGATGAATCTCATACTTGGTCGGAAAGCGAAGAAACCGCTCCGGCGTATCTTCTATTGCGGCGGCAAGAGCTTTGTCTTCCTCCGTCATATCAGTCACCAATGGATCGGCAAGATAAACGGTCTTGCCGGTCTTTGCGTCCCAGAAGCTCGTGAAGACTTCATTTGCTTCTTCGATTGCCTGAATGACCTGTTTTAATGGGATCGTCATTTTCCGCAGCACCTCTTGTATTTCTTCCCGCTGCCACAAGGACAGGGATCGTTGCGCCCGACCTTCTTCTGCTTCTCCGGCTGGGGAGCGGAGGGCTTGATGTCTGCAAGCTGTTTCAGAAGGTCAAAGCGCAATGCCTCGCTGGGCAGCTCCATTGTGAGGATCTGCTTGCGGAAGTCCTCGATGTCCATTTCGCCGGTTTGGAGGGATTTTCGGATGTTCGGACCCAGAGAGAGCGACTTGAAGCGTTCCTCCGGTGGCGTCATCGGCATCATCTCATCCGGTGTGTAGCCACGGTTGCAGGGCATCCGCGTCGTATTGCTGAATTTGCTGTAAAGTTCAACAAACCAATTCATGTCCCGATCAGACCGGAAGCGGATGTTCCTTTTATCGAAGTGACTTAGAACGCCCTCCACACTGCCCGAAACAGACCGGACGCCGTAGAGAAGATCGTCAAAGGCGTCTTCCAGTTTGTCACCGCTCAGACCAACCCGTTCTTCCATGAAACGGCGGAGCGCAGCCTTTTCCGGAGTGTCCTCGCAGTAGAAGGGACCATCGTATTCCAGCAGATGCTTCTTGTCCGGCACATAATAGGGCTTATCCTGCTGGCTGCGCTTCGTCTCTATGAAAAGGTCGATGGAATCACCAATCAGGGTGACATCAATGATCTCGCGGTCAAGCGGCTTTGTATGCCTGACATCCGTGTAAAGCTCATCCCCGCCCAGAATG
>ENA-OQJW01000114-OQJW01000114.1-human-gut-metagenome-genome-assembly--contig:-NODE-114-length-14303-cov-4.421981_pt1 | contig 14303 bp, 6 predicted proteins | sample MGYA00242619_ERZ504786 | MGnify/ENA primary metagenome ERZ504786 (study PRJEB26092, sample SAMD00036357) | human gut metagenome | host: Homo sapiens | study: EMG produced TPA metagenomics assembly of... | reverse complement strand
CGTTTTTTTGATCAGGGAAATATCTCGCCTACCATATAGGTAATGGCAGCTCCGGCTGCACAGGAGGCCGATACCGCACCGCAGAAGGCAGACAGCTTCCCTATATATTGCTTCTGATAAACTGTGAGGAGATTGGAAAACACCAGAGCCCTGTAGAGGCTGTAATCCGGCAGCTCCATCTCTCTTGCATAGACGATCAGCGGAACAGAGCATGCAATTCCCTGATTTCCGCTTCCGGAATTGATGACAACCGGCATATCACAGCCACCCATACGTGCCTCAGAAGCCGCTGCAGTAAGACTTCTCATTCTGGTGAGCATATCGTGAGAATAATTTTCACGGATCACGCGCCCGATACCCAGGCCGTATTTTCCGGTCATTCCCTCATGAGCAATGGCCATGTTGCTTCTGATCTGCGCATCCAGAAGCTCCTTTACATCCCTTGCAAACAGCTCGCTGTCCTTTTCTTTTATGGAATCCATATCCTGCATCGTTTCATCCAGATGTTCCCGGTATCTGCGCTCTTCCAGAAAGTCTTCCCTGTCCATCTGGCGCAGCTTTTGGATCTTCTCTTCTTCCATTCCCAGTTCACGCAATTTCTTTTCTTCCTGTTCTTTCCAATAATTCCACTTTCGTTCTTCACTTGTCTTGTTATAAGCCATTTATCTTTCCTCCGATCTGATTTTTGATATAGAAATCAAATCGGAGCATGGCGGTGACCGGATAGGTACGTTATAATGTTCGAAAAATGTCGAAGAAAAAAATGCTGCAACCTCTTCGATTACAGCACTTTTTTCCATCTTACGTGAATATTTCTTGTTGGTTCATAGGAGATTCCTTCTTTTTCTCATAATGAATAAAAGACTCTTGTCATCCATTATTTATTATAATTTTTCTACTATTACAATAGCTTTTTTAACAAGTTTTCTTGTCTTGGAGTTTAAAAGAAAGCTACCAGTTTTTTTCCTCTGATAGCTTTCCATTCATTCTTATTCTGTTGGGAACATCGCTGCTTCCAACTTATTCATCTCTGTATCCAAAAGACCATATTTTCCTGAGTTATCTTTTTCCACGGATACGTTTACAGTAACAGCTTTTCCATATCTGTTCTTTTCAAGACTCTTCTGGACACTTTCTGTTAATACAGCTGCAAAGACTTCCGGATCATTTCCATCCAATCCCTGCTTTATTTTTTCATTGCTTACCTCTGTAGAGCTTTGTTGCAATGTCTGAAATACATTGGATGGTTCAACTTGTACACTTACTGTATAGACTCCATCCTCTTCTTTCACATCTTGTACTTTGTATTTTGCCAGTTTCTTTACTTCTGTCAGTTTTTCCGCATAATCAGCAATTCCTTTATCCGTAATGTTATCGGAATCATCAAATTGCTGTTGGATACTCTCATTAAAATCCTCTTCGATTTCTTTCTTGGCATCTTTTTCCGAGATTTCTAACAGATTCGCATAGTCCTTATATTCTCCATGATAGTGTGCATCAAGAGAACTTTGGACGTAGGATTTGGCATCAAAGTCTGGTTGTCTGGAGCAAGCTGATAACAATATACATACTATAATTCCTATACTTATGCACAAAACACAATTCTTCTTTTGCATATTCTCTCCTTCACGCTTTTATTTATCTTCAATTTTTATCGAAAATAACATTTTTAAATACTGTTCTATTGACTCCTTTTGAACTTTTCTTTCAATATTATATGGAATGCACATAAAAAACTCCACATAACCATTATCAATAAAACTCAGCAATACTTCTCCATTTTCTGTTAAAAAATGTACATATTTTTTTATTACATTTACTTTCAAATTTAATATTCGACATTTGCTTGTATATTTTTTTTGTAATGATTTTTTTATGCTTACTTCATCTGTACAATCAGTTCCATCACCTATCAAAAAAGAAATATACAACTTATCATAATCTTCATTTCTATATGTCATATAAGAATCTGTATGACCATCACCAATATTTTTATAATGCTCATTTGGAATCGAATAACTAATTATTTTCCCCCTCTAATGTTTCAAATCTTTCTGTTTCATCAATTCTAATTTCACATGGTTCAAACATTTTTTTTATAAACAAGCCCAATTCATAATCCGACATTTCTATAAAATTAATATAATCTTTTTCTTCCGTTTTTCGCGAATATCCCCCTCTATTATTCCGTTCCCATCTTCTAATTTCTAATTCATCTCCATTTTGTTTCAAATCAATTCTTTGATAATTCTTGGAAAATGTTGGAAAACTTTTATATTTTGTTTGTTTCCAAAAATTGTTTAATTGAGATTCGTCTACTTTTGGGGAACTTTCTGCAATTTTTATTCCTTTTCTAATTGCACAGCCTATCTTATCTATTGTTTCTTCAGCCATAATTTCAATTGTAGGTTCGATAGAAATATAACATCCCATAAACCTTTCAATGGCATTAGGCACAATTAAGAAACCATATTTTTGATTATAATATACAGAAATCATATCCGTTTTCTCCTCTCTATTACTTAAGGGGAATAAAATATTCCCCTTAAGCTATTTACTTTGCTATTATTTTCCTACTGTAATAATGAGTTTAACACCTTTATCAATACCATGTTTTGTAGCATTATTAACTGCATTTATCTGAGCTTCGCTTAATGTTACATTTGGAACAACTACTTGTAATTGTCTACCCACTATTTCTTCCGCATTAACAAATTTACCATTAAATGTTTCTCCTATAAATCCTGAAACTTTATTAATGTCCTTGACAATTACCTTTTCCAATTTATTACCATTTTGATAAGTCTTTGCACCTAAGTCTCGGCTTTTAACACTAGTCACAACACCATTTTCTACTTTATCTATGGTCGGGAAATTGTGTCCCAAGTTATTTCCCATAGCTTTGTCAATAATATCTCCTCGCTCTAATGGTGGTTTTTCCCAAGTGCCTTCTGGCAATTTTGTTTCGGTTACTTCTGCAACTAATTTTTTAAACGATTTATCAATCCCATCATTATGGGTACTTCCTGCACTCCTTACTACATTCAAAAGTTTCCCAGCCCCATAACTAAGGCCACCCATAACGCCACCTGTCACTGCTCCTGCAATACCACCGACTAACGTATCTTTTGCTACTTGTTTCAGACTATTTCCAGACAAACCTGAATTCACTGCACTATATGAAGCTCCACCAATAGCTCCAATAACTGCTCCTGAAACCATCGCCGTTCCTAAGCCACCCATTGCTGGCAATGCTGCCAGAACTGCTCCTGCAGCCAAACCGCCTGTTGCAGCAACTACAAGACCAGAAACTGTAACCGCAGTTATACCAATGGCTACTTTTTTCACCGCATTCCAGTCTACTTTTCCAAGCTTATCTGTAATACGATTTGTTGTCGTACACATATGTCGTACCACTTCTGAGCGGATTTCTGCCGTTCTTTCTGAAACATAGGATTTGAAAGATGTATAAGTTTTTCCAATTTTCTGTACCCCATTGCTTACAGAACGAATAAACTGACTTCCTCTGGATGTGATCTTTTGATATGTACTGCTACTGGTTACACGATTTTTCACAGATTGATATGTCTGTTTTGCATGTTTAGCTGCATTTTTGGCAGTTTTTGCTACCCCCTTCACTGTGTTAACAATAGTTTTTGCTGCTTTCTTAGCTGTATTTACTACTGTTTTGACTACCTTTTTCGCAGTATTAACGATTTTCTTGCCGACACTCTTGACTGCTTTCGCTGCTTTTTTAGCTGTACTCTTAATCCTGCTCCACAATGAATGTCCTGTCGGATCACTGTAATTCAGCGGATTATTGGTCGTATAATCGTAGCGGTTTCTGGTCAATGGATTTTCTGTCGTTCCAAGGTCACTATCTTCAGTTGTAAAGGTTCCGTTCTCTGCGTTATAGTATCTTGCCCGCAGATACTGAAGTCCTGTTTTTACATTTGTGGACTCCCCATTGTAACCGTAGTAATTGACACCGTCTGCTGTTCCTGATGTAAGGTTACCGTATGAATCATACTGATAACTGTTCGTCAGATTAGCTGTTTCGGTCAGGATTCCGGTCACGCTGTTTCTTCCGTCATATAAATAATAACTGCTTTCTTCCGATTTATCAACGCTTACCCGTTCTCCGATTCCACTTTCTCCATAAGTATAAGCCTGACGTACTTTCTCGTCTGCTCCATACTCTGCAAGGACTTCTGTATTCTCGCGATTGATATCGTTGATATACTCTGTCAGTGTGTATCCTTTGGCATTGGAACCGCCTTTTACCAGAGAGGCAAGCTGCTCTTTCGGGCTGTTTCCATCTTCGGTACGCTGGTTCGCCGGGATCAGGACTTCATCGCCATAGCAGTCTTCCCATTTATAGGTGTTATCAAGTTCGAATACCCGGTTGTTATCTCCATCGTACATGGCTGCCATCAGGACTGTTCCACCCTGTTTTACTACTGCCAAACGATTCTCTGCTGTGTATTCATAAGTAACCGGATCTGCACTGTTTGTCTTATCACATTCCTGGATCAGATTGCCATCTTTATCATAGCTGTAGGTTGTTCCCGGATCGCCCCAGATCTTTGCATTGGTGCGTTTGATGAGCTGGTTGGAATCGTTGTACTTATAGTTATATTTTGCTTTGCTGACACCATCCTCGATCTTCTCGTAAGAGGTCCGGTTTCCAATCTTGTCATAAGTATAATTATGGACTGTCTTTTTACCGCCCTCTGCTTTTTCTGTACAGCGTGTCAGTTCCCAGTTGTCATCGTATTCATAGGTACGTGTCGTCTGGATCTCTTTTTCCTGATGCTCACAGTCTGCTTTGTCTGTCTCTTTCTGTGTATCGCCCCAGTTGTACCAGTCTTCCCAGCTTGGCGTCTTTCTTGTTCCAGCTTCCAGTTCCGTAGCTGTTTCTCCAACTACATATCCCTGATCATTGTACTTGTACTCATAAGTACTGATTACTTTGCCGCAGGAACCACAGGTATTCACAATCTTTGTGATATGATCTTCTGCATCGTAAGATACTTCCGTCTTTGTTCCATTACTTCTAGTAACTTCTGTCACACGGTTCAGTGCATCATGCTTGTAAGTGGTTACTTTTCTATTACGGTCTGTCAGTTTTACCAGATTATCATTTAAGTCGTATTCATAGCTGATCTTTGTCCCATCCGGGTATACGATTGCCTGCAGATTATCTGCGTCATCATAAACGTAGCTGACATCCTTTTTCGAACCGCTTGTCACTTTGGTGATTCTTCCAAGTGCATCGTATTCGTAGCTGCTCTTGCCTGTCTGATCCTTCATGGATACCCGTTCCCCGGCACTGTTATATGCGTAGGTCACGTCCTTTTCGGATGTCTCGCCTTTTGCGTCCTGATAAGATTTCTCCAACAGGTCATTCAGTTTGTCGTAATCATACGTGGTTTTCTTGCCGCTTGCCTGTGTATGTCCGGTCAGTCTGCCTTTTTCATCATAGTCGAATTTCTCCGTTCTTCCTGCCGGATCTTTGATGGATGTCAGGTTGCCTTCTAAGTCATAAGTATAATTCGTTGTCTTATTTGCTGCATTGGTGAAGGTCACCAGGTTATCCATGTTGTCGTAACCATAAGTTGTTACACCGCCAAGGGCATCAGTTACTTTGGTCAGGTTGTCATTCTTGTCATATTCCAGATGGCTCTTTAATCCGGTCTTATCTGTAACAACCTGAATATTCCCATGTGCATCGTAATCAAATCCCGTTGTGAATCCACGCTTGTCTGTAATAGAAGTTACCCTGCTGTCCTTATCATAGGTATAGGATTCCTTCTGCCCCAGTGCATCGGTCTCTTCTGTTACACGGTTGTCTTTATCGTAGACTGTCTTTGCAACATAGCCCATCGGATCTGTTACAGATGTAACATTATAATTCTTATCATATCCATAGCTGGTCTTTCTTCCACCCGGTTTGGTGATCTCAGTAATATTTCCTGCCGGGTCGTAAGTGTAAGCAGTTATCTTACCAAGCGGATCAGCTGCAGAAGTCATCTGACCTGCCAGGTCATAACTGTAGGTATTGCTCCGTCCAAGCGGATCTGTCTCCTTCACCAGATTGCCATACTTATCATAAGAAAAGCTGGTTGTTCCATCCAGTGCATTGGTAGAAGACTTCATGTTATGGAGCTTATCGTAAGTATAAGTAGTGGTACTCTTTAAGCTGTCGCTTTCTTTTACCACGTTGTCCACTTTATCATAAGAGAAATTTTTAGTATAACCCAGTGGACTGGTCATACTCTTCAGACGTCCGGCTTTATCATAACTATAGGTATACTCTCCACCATTCGCCTGTGTCATCTTTGTGACATTGTCATTCAGGTCAACACTGTACTGTGTCTCATTTCCCTTTGCATCCGTTACAGAAATGACATTGCCATGCTTGTCGTAATCATATTTGGTAACTGCTCCCTTTGGAGAAATCTGTTCCGTCATGTTACTCAGGCTGTCATATTTGTATTCGGTAATGAGTCCCATCGGATCTTTTGATTTGGTAAGATTTCCAATGGCATCATAACGGTATTCATTTGTTTCTTTTAACGGAGAAGTCTCACCGATCTTGCGGTCCAGTTCATCATACTGGTAGGTTGTCGTATTTCCATTTCCGTCTGTCTGGGATACGAGATTGTCATTTTTATCGTAAGCATACTTGGTAACCGTACCGTTTTCATCGACAGATTCCGTCACATTATCATTTCCGTCATACTTAAAGGTGCTGGATGCTCCCAGTGGATTTGTCTGAGAAATAACCCGGTCTTTCTTATCGTAAGCGTATTTATATGTGGCTTCCTCTTCTTCTGTCATGGATAACTGGTTGCCGACTTTATCGTAGGTAAAGGTTGTTTTATGACCTTCCGCATCCGTTACCGCTGTAATGCGGTCCATAACATCATATTCATAAGATGTGATACTTCCGTCTGCTTCAGTAAGTTTCAGGAGTCTGCCGTACTGATCGTACTTGTATGTTGCTGTCCTGCCAAGTTCATCGGTCTGTGTCAGTACATTTCCGGCACCATCATAAGTATAATCCATACTGTTTCCACCATTGTCGGAGGAATGGATCAGGTTGCCTGCTCCGTCATATTGATAGGTAATTACGAGTCCCTGTGCATCCGTACATTTTACAAGCTGTCCGATGGCATCGTACTCCATCAGCACCTTGTCCCCTGTCGGCAGTATTATGGATGTGTTATTTCCCTCTTTATCATACACATAACTATACGCATTGCCGAGGGCATCTGTCATCTTTGTGCTGTTGCCCTGTGAATCGTATTCGTAAGTGGTCTTTCCTTTCAGGGCATCCACCGTCTGTTCCAGATTGTCGGTGGAATCATATTTCATTGCTGTAATGTTGCCCTTTGCATCGCTTACCGATGTCATGTTTCCATTACCATCGTAAGTCATGGTACTGGTATTTCCATTTTCATCGGTAGAGGATACCAGATTTCCATTTAAGTCATACTTCATGGATACGGTATATCCAAGGGCATCTTTGGATGTAGTCAGATTTCCTGCCTTGTCGTAAGCATAAGTATCTGTTCTTCCCTCTTCATCGGTAGAAGATACCAGATTTCCTGCTTTATCATAAGTATATGTGGTAGTTCCACCTTCTGGGTTGGTTTCACTTAAGCGGTTTCCTGTATTATCGTAGGTATAAGTCCAGGTTCTTCCACTGTCATCTGATTTTGATACCAGATTGTCTGCCGCATCATAAGTATAAGTGGTAACTGCACCTAATTCATCTGTCTCTTTAGCGAGTCTTCCGCAGTTATCATATTCCTTGGAATGGCTGCTTCCATCTCCATAAGTAATCTTGGTTTCATTTCCTAATGCGTCATATTCATATTTGGTTATATTACCAACTGCATCTTTGGACTGAAGCACCTGTCCAAGAGAATCAAACTTGGATACGGTTGCATTTCCATTTCCATCGGTATATTTTTTCAGATTTCCTGCTTTGTCATATTCATAGAGCTTTGTTCCAAAATCTTTATTACTCTCTTCTATGACACGTCCCATGCTGTCATACTTATAAGTAATTGTATTTCCTTTTGCATCGGTTGCTTTGACCTGCTGATAATTCTTATCATAAACGTAGCTGATCTGATTTCCTTTCGGATCTGTACCACTGGTCATGTTGTACATCTTATCATAAGTATAAGTGGTGGTATTCCCCAGTGCGTCAGTACTTGCTGTAATATTTCCCACACCATCCAGCGTATAAGCGGTCACACCGCCATCGGCTGCTGTCTTGGAAGTCAGATTGCCATTCGCATCGTAACTGTTCGAGGTTACATTTCCAAGTGGATCTGTCATGGTAACTGCACGATTCATCGCGTCATACGTGAATCCCCATGCTGCTCCATTTCCATCCACATATCCGGTCATGTTCGGTCCGTCATACGAATACGTTGTTGTGACACCTCTGCCGTCTGTCTGGGATACCATACGATGTTTGTCATCGTAAGTATAGGTAATGGCTGTTCCATCCGGTTTTGTAGATGTGACCATATTTCCATTACCGTCATAACTGTAAGTAACCGTTGCTCCGTTATATCCAGTTGCACTGGTCAGCTTATTCTGCTCATTATAAGTATAAGAGGCTGTCTTTCCATCCTCTCTTGTCTCCGTTGCTACATTGCCAAATGTATCATAAGTGTAAGTTTTTGTTCCGGCTGCTGTCGTTTCGGAAGCAAGCTGATTCTCTGCATTATAAGTCTTTTCACAGGTTGTTCCATCCGGATATTCAATGGATGTTGTGCGGTACTGATCATCATAATGATAAACGGTCTTATTTCCTTCGTTATCCGTTGTTGTAGTAGAACTCTTTCCGTACTTGAAAGTTGCCGTTCCTTTTTCTGCATCAGTCTGCTCTACAACTCTTCCTTCTTTATCGTAAGTATTCTTTACAACCGTATTGCCATTCTCATCTTTCCAGCTTGTCATACGGCTGTCATCATCATATTTGTACTCTTTTGTTGTTCCATTCGGATCTGTTACAGATATCAGATTTCCCTGCTCATCATATTTGTAAGAAACTTTTCCACCATCTGGAAGAGACAGTTCCTTGATATGCCCGAATTTATCCTGTTTTACCCCGAATGTTTTTCCGGATGGTGTTGTAATCTTACTCAGATTATAATCATCGTCATAATCTAATACTGTCTTAAATCCATTCACATCCGTTACATAACGTAAAATTCCATATTTATCAAATGACCAGACGCTCTGATCCGCATCTGTCAGTTCCCATCCGATGTAGTCATGGTCTGTATCTTTATAGCTGACTGCTTTTAAATCATATACATAACCATCCGGAGCAGTGTAGCTTCCATCTTCATTCTTATCAAAGATCAGATAACTTCCGTCCCCTCTCATATACAGAAGACTTCCGTCCTCCATTTGAGAAAGTGACTGGTCATAGTTAAAGCTCCATCCACGTCCGAACATGGAATGCTGGTCTGTTCCTTTGGAATTGTAGCTTCTTGTAATGGAGAATTCTCCATTCAGTTCATTCATCGTCGCATCGGACTGATCCATGTAGAAGTTACCAGTATTTAAGTTGACTGGTTCAAATCCAAATTCACAGTGCAGGCCTCTTCCCATCAATGCTCCGTCAATCCGCATCTTATCCTGATCGGTAAGCGGTGCAGGACTATATGGAACATTTGTCTGTGGGTTACGGATAAAGATCGTGTTATTTGCGACTACCAGTGCGTCCATAACCTGATTGTCTTTCATAATGTTCTTAAGCGGAACACCATAATATTTTGCAATCTTCGGGAATGTATCAAACTGCTTCACTTCATAGATCACAAAGCTGTCACTGGTCACTTCTTTTCCTGTTTCCAGCTTTCCATCAATCTCTTTCGATGCTTTTGCTTTGATCTTATAAAGCTTGTCCTTCGTCAGCCCTGAATACAGTGCACTCTGCCAGTTGGAATCTTTGCTGTAATACTTATTCGCCTCCGGGAACTGCTTATTGTATTCAGTACTGTCTGGATAGGAATACAATGGTTTTGCATCTGTTTCGTGATGTTCTTCATTTTCCTCATCTGGAAGCAGATAATATTCTACTGTAGATTTGCTCTTTGCAATTCCGTCTGCAAATACGGCATCAAACTTCAGCTTTCCATTTGTATTCTTTTCTGTCATCGGGCGAAGCAGGATCGTTGTTTCATCCAGTGACATATCTCGCAGATATGGATCTTCAGCCGGTGACCACTGGATGCTGAGTTTCGGTCCATAAACGGATGCCCTGTTATTCAGTACCTCACACTGCATAGAAGCTCCAAGGTTATTTGCCTCGGCAATGGCTACCAGTGCAAATCCGTTATTCGCATGAGTTCCCTGCACCCAGTCATTGACCAGATCTTTGACGTCATAATTGATATAGCTGTTCCTGCTGGTACTTGCATTCTGTACATCCTGAAACGTAAGATTTACTGGTTTTGTTTTCCATGTGATGGAGGTGTTCCACGACTGATCTACACGATAAAGTCCAAACTGGGATGCACCACCACTGTATGCAGTTTTCTGACTGACTGCAAATGTTGCACTGTCAATTTTGGAATCTTTCGGAATCTGACTAAAATTTGAATTTACTTTGATATAAGTCCGGCAGTTCTGGTGTGCAGTACCAAATCCTGCAAGGTTCCCAGACTTAATACCATCATCAAATCCGACATACGGATAATTGTTGTCACCAATCTGACTGGTAGGACTTCCCTCTTCCACACCGATCATGTTAAAGGAACTCTTCTGAATCTCTACTGGTGTCGGATCGATCCTGACCGGATACTGACGTTCTTCTGCCGAAAGCCAATCCCTATCTGGTTTTACGGTCAGGATTGTTTTTCCATCTTCTTCCCGAAGTTCCAATGTGATCAGGAAACTGATTTCCCCGGCAGCATCTTCCATTGATGGCGTCTCCAGAAGATACTTCGCATCTTTGATTGTCTTCCCTTCCGGATAGATATAGACCTGATTGTCTTTTACTTCTGCCTGATACCCCGGAATCTGCAGCTCGTATTCATAGACTTCCCTGTCTGTTGGCTGCTGAAGTACGATATCTTCCTTAATGCTGGAATCCAGTACTGTATACTGAACATCTGCGCCCTCGTAAACTTCATTATAAAGGATCGCATTGTCTTTAATAACGGAATGTGTATAATCTCCATCTACCGGAATGATCCCGATTCTGGTCTTTCCATTTTCAATCGTTACACCATTCTCTTCTGACATCTGTTCCGGAAGAAGGATAGCATAATCGTTTGCCTTGTTCTGATAAACTTCTGTTTTCTCTTCCTTTTCTTCAGTTGCCACTACACTGCTGGCTTCCTGTGCTTCTTCGGATGCCGGAGTATCTGCTTCTTCTGGTTTTACAAGTGTATTATCAACCAGCTCGGTATCTCCATCCTCATTCTTATAAGTTCCGACATAACCTCCATAAACGGTTGTATACTGCTTGTCCCCTGTCTTATAAGTCTTGGAAATGGCATCATAATCAATCAGTTCACCTTCCGGTTCTTCTGGAATCGGATAGTAATCCTGTGGTTCTTTCAACTCCACTTCTTTTTCCTGCGGATTTTCTTCTGTTTCTTCCGCTGGAGTTGTCTGTTCTTCCTGCGTCTCTGTATCTTCTGATGGCGTCGTTTCATTTTGTACGTCCGCATCAGACTGCTGACTCTTATCTTGTTCTCCAGATGTGGAATCTGTAATCCCTGCTTCCTCTTCCGTCAAAGCCTCTGGTCTGGAGAAATCTGCATTCTTCTGTACATCCTCAATGGCCTCTTTTGCCTGTACAAAAATAGGCTCTGTTCCCTGTAGTGCCATCAGGAGTGCAAGTACTAAGGCTATAGCCGACTTTCGAAATCTCTTCATAGTCTCTTTCTCCCTCTTGTAATCTTTTTCTATAATTCCTTTACAAAATAACCGCTACCCTCCTTTTTTCTGACTTTGGCACTACTATAATCTAAAAAATCACAAAATTTTCATAAATGGTAAAAATGCCCCTTGAGGTGGCAAAAATAGACGAAATCGGTCGAAAAAAATAGTAAGACACCATCGCCTTACTATTTTTCATCTAATTTCATATATAATAATATTTTCACTTGAAAGGATTTCTCCGTATGGCAGATCTCCATCTGACCATGATATTTTTCTACTACGAGTTTCACATTTTGTAATCCTATTCCATGTCCTTCTTTCCTGCTTTTCGTTGTCAGATAAATTCCATTCCGCACTTTTGGTGTATCTTTTATGCTATTCTCAATCTGGATATTCATGATTCCTTTTCCATAATACATCTGAAACGATAATCTCCTTTCATCTGAAGCTGCTGTCCCACGAATAGCATTATCCATAAGATTTCCCACTATTATACTTATATCAAATAATTCTTCCCCTATATGATTCGGTATTTCTACAGAAATCTCCGGATTTTCAATTACTGATTTCGAATCTTCCAAAATATAATTCAGCAGATTATTCATATTACGGTTTTCTGTATATAAATGATGACATAAGGCTGTTCCGGCTATATTCTCCATTTGTTTCAGATACGATAGAATCTCTTCATTTCCTCCCGTTTTTGCCATTGCCCCTATTGTTGTAAGATGGTGCTTGTAATCATGATGTATCTTATTCAGCCTGTCCTGTGATTTCATCATCATCTCCAGTTCTTTTGCATACTGGCTCATCTGAATTTTCATCTCTTCCTGTTTTGCTGTTTCAATATAACTTTTCTGAACCTCATCGTGCAGATAGAAAATAAACACATTGATAAACAGTAAGAATAATACAATCGTAGACCGCACACCTCTTCTGTCTGGCAGCAATATCCTGATACAGACTATAATGCTGATCACCGGGACAGAAAGCATAGCAAGCCAATGACGGTTCTTTATATAATAACTTCTCTTTACACCTACTTTTCTTTCAATAATGACTTCCAGTAAAAAGAATATAAAATTTCCCATTACAATAGTTCCCGGTCCCATGTGATGATGCACCGGATTTCTTGCTACCGCATACCGTTGAAAGAACACGATTGGAATCCCATCACATAAAATTCCCATAATATATACCATAAGTGTATTCCAGACATGATGTTGCCAGTCTGCCTGATATGCCACTGTTATAATTAACAGAGCTATCAGCTCAAAGATCAGATCTCCGTACATCGTTCCCCACTGCATGCTTCCCCAGCATGAAAGCAGATATGCACAAAAATATGCAAATAGCTTTTGTGTATCCTCATTTTTTGGATACAGGATGGTATTGTAACGGAACACAGTATAAATCCAGAATAATTTACTTGTCAGATAAGTGATCAAATGGATATTCATAATCTTTTCTTCTCCGTTTGTAATAGTCTTTCCCTGACCTTCTTGCGATTTGCTTTACTGATACTGAGACGTGTCTTGTCTTTCATAACCACGTTGTCATATTCGTAATGCTCCACGTGTTCCATATTGATGAGATAGGACTTGTGAATCAGTAAGAAATATTCTTCTGTTACATCCGCTACATCCTTTAATTTTCCTCGATATTCATATTCTTTTTCCGATGTCACGATATGTACTCTTTTTCCCAGACTATAAAAATACAGGATCTTGTCATAAGAAATCTTGTGGATTCCTTTTGTATCCGTATATTCAAATATTTTCTTCCGTTCTTTTAACGGTTCCCGTAATTCACCTATCACCCGGAAAAGTTCTTCCTCTCGGATTGGCTTTACAAGAAAATCAAATGGATGAATACGGAATAATTTCATAGCATATTCCTGATATGTTGAAATATAGGTAATCCGCAGTTCTTTTCCATAATTTTTCTTTCGTATCTCCGTTCCGATATCAATTCCATTCTCATGTTCCAGACAAATATCAAGGAATAACATATCGTAGGATTCTTCTTCCAGCCTGTTAAGAAGCTGCTCCGCAGAATAGTATATTTCTATAGATATCTGACAGTCATTCGCTTTCCCATAATGGAGCAGCTTCTGTTCTAACCAATTACATAGGATGATGTCATCATCACAGATTGCAAGTTCTAGCATATTTTCTTACCCTCAGTCTTTCGTAACACGACAAATGGGGAAAAGAATCCCCTTCAATTCTTTTCCCGAATGGACATCACTAATTTTGTGTCATTTTTCCGATGCAACAGCACCACTTCCTTTGCTGTCTTATTTTGTCCTCTATATAATAAACACTTGACAAGAAAACTAGTCGCCACTTTATTAATTTATTTATTATTTTTTA
>ENA-OQJW01000105-OQJW01000105.1-human-gut-metagenome-genome-assembly--contig:-NODE-105-length-14624-cov-3.907498_pt1 | contig 14624 bp, 9 predicted proteins | sample MGYA00242619_ERZ504786 | MGnify/ENA primary metagenome ERZ504786 (study PRJEB26092, sample SAMD00036357) | human gut metagenome | host: Homo sapiens | study: EMG produced TPA metagenomics assembly of... | reverse complement strand
GATCCGTGCTATGAGCAGCAAGGTGAATGGAAAAGAACAGATCGCGAGAGTTGCGGCAGTTTCTTCCGGCGATGAGGAAGTCGGACAGATGGTTGCGGATGCGATGGAAAAAGTATCGAATGACGGAGTCATCACGATTGAAGAATCCAAAACTATGCAGACAGAATTAGACCTTGTAGAAGGAATGCAGTTTGATCGAGGATATATTTCTGCATATATGGCAACAGATATGGAAAAGATGGAAGCGATTCTTGATGATCCGTATATTTTGATTACAGATAAGAAGATTTCTAATATTCAGGATATTCTTCCGGTGCTTGAGCAGATTGTCCAGTCCGGCGCAAGACTTCTTATTATCGCAGAGGATATTGAAGGAGAGGCTCTCACAACATTAATCGTAAATAAACTTCGCGGAACATTTAATGTTGTTGCAGTAAAAGCTCCTGGATACGGGGACAGAAGAAAAGAAATGCTCAATGATATTGCAATCCTGACAGGCGGACAGGTAATTTCCGATGAACTTGGAATGGATCTGAAAGAAGCAACAATGGATCTGCTCGGACGTGCAAAATCTGTAAAAGTTCAGAAAGAGAACACAGTCATTGTTGACGGATGCGGAGATAAGAAAGCAATCGAAGACAGAGTGGCTCAGATCAAAAAACAGATCGAGGAGACAACATCTGAATTTGACAGAGAAAAATTACAGGAAAGACTTGCAAAACTGGCAGGCGGTGTTGCAGTGATTCGTGTGGGAGCAGCGACAGAAACTGAGATGAAAGAAGCAAAACTGCGTATGGAAGATGCACTCAATGCGACAAGAGCAGCAGTAGAGGAAGGTATCATAATATAGATCTTAGTGAACTGCATCTGGCATATTATGCATATAATTCGCTGCTAGATCCGCTTGGTGGAACAGTGGGGGACTATGCAAAGTACTATATGAATAATACAAGTGTTCAGTATGGTTATCTCAATCGTGGTGGCAACTATTTGATGGCGGCACGCAGAATGGGACAGTGGTGTGGTCCGGTAAGCGAGAGTGATGTACCATATAGTAAGGTGGCAAGCAACGGATATACAGCAAGCACTATTGATACTTTTCTTAATACAGGTTTATCTGATGAATATGCATATTCAAAGGATAAGGCACATCTGGAAAATACATACATGATTAATATCAAGGAAAATGCATCAGATGTGAAAAAAGCCATAAAAAAATATGGTGCAGTGGGAATCATGTATAGTCATAATGATAACGGATATCATTACATAAATAACAGTTATAATGATAAAACAAATAACAGAGCAGGTCATGCGGTAATGGTTGTTGGATGGGATGATAACTATTCTAAAGATAATTTCAGAGATGGTGTTAAACCTGAAAAAGATGGTGCATGGCTTATTCGTAATAGTTGGGGAGACGGAACCGGTTCATATTATAATCAGAGTTATTTCTGGATGTCATATGAAACGTTTTCTTTATCCGATACGGCTTGGGTGTTTGATTTTTCTGCTAATGATGGATATGATAACAATTATCAGGTTGATGGAGGATTAAATGTAGCCCATCAAAGCGGTTACAGGAAATTGGCCAATGTTTTTACTACTCAGGCAAAACAGGGAGTATCTTCTGAGGACTTAAAAGCAGTTTCCATGTCTATTACATCTAAAACGAATGTGAATTATACAATAGAGATCTATACAGATTTAAAGGATATGACAAAGCCAACCAGCGGAACAAAGCAGGAGACTGCTACCACTACAGGGCAGACAACCTATGCCGGAGTATACACAATTCCACTTAAATCAGCGGTTAATCTGAAGCCTGGGACAAGCTATTCGGTTGTAGTGACTACTGATACACCTGCCGTTGATCTTGAGGCAGCGATGACCGGAGATATAAATGATAATAATGAAATGGTGTGGGAGAATCATGTGTCAAGTGATAATACGGCAAGCTATTATTTCTATGGTACAGGGTTGGCATATTCCCGCAATTGGAATTATCAGAATGTGTATGGTAATTTCTGTATTAAAGCATTTACCGCCAATAATGTAGAAAAAGATTCTGAGAAGCTTGTTGGCAGGAGCCTTACTTTAAAAGATAATATTGATATGAACTACTATATGGAGCTTCCTGAAAGTATCAAATCAAACAGCAACGCATATATGGAGTTTACGGTGAATAATAGCCAGCCATATAAGGTCAGCGTAAACGATGCAATCCCTGTTGAGAAAAACGGAAAGGTTATATATAAGTTTGCATGTCCGCTAAATGCTGCACAGATGTCAGATACGGTTAAAGCTAAAATGGTGGTGGATGGTAATAGTGGAAATGAGTACACTTACAGTGTAAAAGAATATGCCACCGAGCTCCTGTCAAAATCAAACGAGTATCCGGAAGAAACCATTAAGCTGGTGAAGGCACTCTTAAATTATGGAACCGCAGCGCAGAACTTCTTTAAATATAACACTGATAAGCCGGCAAATGCTGGTTTGAGCGATACAGATAAAGCTGTAGCAGCAGCTGATTTTGCTGCATATAAGGCTGTTATTAAAACAGATAGTGCAAATAGTCAGAGTAATGGACTGACATATTACGGAAGCTCTCTGATATGTAAGTCTGAGATGACAGTAAGACATTATTTTATGGTGAACGAAGGCTGTGATATAAACAATTACAAGTTCAGCTATGTTAATGCATATGGCAATGAAGTCAGTCTGACACCTAAAAAGGCTTCAGATGGGGTGTATTGTGTAGATATAAACGGAATAATGGCACGCAACCTGAATAGTAATTATGCATGCAAAGTCACCGAAAAGAATAAGGCCTGTATTTTAGAGCTGGACTATGGTCCGTTCAGCTATTCACAGAAGGTCATTAATAGTGGAAATTCATCTGCTGAATTAAAAAATCTGGTGAATGCGCTATATTGGTATTGGTATTATGGATATAGAAATTAAAAAGACTGCATAATTAAAACCACCGCAGAATTTAACGCTTTAACTAAGCTAAATTCCTGCGGTGGTTTCTTTTGTGCTTATCTGCTTACAATGCTAATCACGGAAGACAAGACCGCCTTTCTGACATATGGGACAAAGTAATTCACTGCTATCTGATAAAAATATGCTGTCATTTTCTCTTAATAATGACAGTATGATGGTCTATGGCTGGACACTCAAGATTATAAATAATTGTATTTTACAGGGTAATCCGCTATACGAGATATAAGTGTAACGGATTATTTTTATGCAATTTTACCACTTCACCGCATTAAAATTTAATATTTTTTTTATAAAATGTGCAAAATATGACAAAAAGTACTGGACAAAATGTACTATATGGGGTAAAGTAGCATATATGCAATCAAGCAGCACATTTGAAGGTTGTGCAGATAGTATTGGGCATATTTTACGAATTGGGGGGATTTTTCATGAGAATATATCAGGCTAAGGATTATGCAGATATGAGCAGAAAGGCTGCAAATATCGTATCGGCACAGGTGATTATGAAGCCTAATTGTGTATTGGGACTGGCTACAGGCTCTACACCTATCGGCTTGTATAAGCAGCTCGTTGAGTGGTTCAAGAAGGGGGATTTGGACTTCTCAGAGGTTATGACGGTGAACCTTGATGAGTACAAGGGACTAAGCCGTGAGAATGACCAGAGCTACTATTATTTTATGCATCAGAATTTGTTTGATCATGTGAATATTCCGATTGAGAATACTCACCTGCCAAACGGCATGGAGCCGGATTCTCAGAAGGAGTGCAAGCGCTATACAGAGCTGATTCAGTCTCTTGGCGGTGTTGATTTACAGCTTCTTGGTATCGGACACAATGGTCATATCGGTTTTAATGAGCCGGGCGAGTCTTTTGACAAGCAGGTACACTGTGTGAATCTGACAGAGTCTACTATTGAGGCCAATAAGCGCTTCTTTGCATCGGCTGATGATGTTCCGAAGCAGGCTTATACAATGGGCATCAAGACCATCATGCAGGCTAAGAAGATTCTTATTGTTGCAAGTGGTGAGGATAAGGCAGAGATAGTGCACAAGGCTTTCTTTGGACCGATTACACCACAGGTGCCGGCTTCTGTATTGCAGCTGCACAATGATGTTACGCTTGTAGCGGATGAGGCTGCATTGAGTAGCCTGTAAATGTTTTTTAGTTGAGAAGGTACATGTATATGATAATAAAAAATGCAAGGGTATTTACAGAGGATGGCAGCTTTATGCAAGGTGATGTTGTCGTTAAGGATGGCCGTTTTGACAGTGTTTTGGAGAGAACAGCTGACACGGACGCGGCTAATGACAGCGCACCGCAGGAGATTATAGATGCATCAGGTCTTATCATGATACCGGGTCTTGTGGATATTCATTTTCATGGATGCAAGGGTGCTGACATGTGTGACGGCACCGCAGAGGCACTTGATGTGATTACAGCATACGAGGCTTCTGTCGGAGTGACTAGCGTGTGTCCGGCTACTATGACCATTCAAAGGGATGAGCTTTTGAGTGTCATGAAAAATGCCGGTGATTATAATTATCAAGGTGGTGCACATCTTGTAGGTATCAATATGGAGGGGCCTTTTATCAGCCCATCTAAAAAGGGAGCACAGGCGGCAGAGAATATCATGCGATGTGATTATGATTATTTCTGTGAGCTTCAGGATGCGGCCCATGGCTTGATAAAGCTTGTAGATATCGCTCCGGAGGAGCCGGGCGCGATTGATTTTATAGACAGGGTAAGAGGAAGTGTTGTGGTTTCAATAGCACACACAGCGGCGGATTATGACACCGCAGTAGAGGCTATTGAGCATGGTGCAAGCCATGCTACACATTTGTATAATGCGATGCCACCGCTTCATCACAGGAATCCGGGAGTTATCGGGGCTGTGAGAGATTCAAAAAAATGTCATGCAGAGCTCATTTGTGACGGAGTGCATATTCATCCGTCGGTTATCAGGGCGACATTTGCCATGTTTGGGGCTGAGCGCATGATTTTAATAAGTGACAGCATGAGAGCCACAGGGCTTGAGGATGGTGAGTATACACTCGGTGGACAGGCAGTGACGGTCAGAGGTTCGCTTGCCACACTCCATGATGGGACAATTGCCGGTTCGGCAACCAATCTGATGGATTGTATGCGTTTCACAGTAAGGCAGGCAGGTATTCCGCTTGAGGAGGCAATTATGTGTGCTACAGCCAATCCTGCTAAGGAGATTGGCATCTATGATGAAGCAGGCAGCATTTCTGCAGGAAAGAGAGCAGATTTTGTGCTTCTCAATGATGATTTGGATATTGTGAGTGTGTATATCGACGGAAAGGAGATATCATGTTAGGTTTTTTTAAGAATAAGTCAAAGGGAAAGGTGATCTGTTCTCCGTGCAACGGCAGAGTGGTTCCTATTACAGAGGTTCCGGATCCTACTTTTTCTGAGAAGATATTGGGAGACGGCGTGGCCGTGATTCCTTCTGAGGGCAGGTTTTACGCTCCGGCGGATGGTGAGGTGACAGCTGTATTTGATACGCTTCATGCTTTTACCATGACGACCACTCAGGGAGTCGAGTTGCTTTTGCACATTGGTCTGGATACAGTGATACTAAAGGGTGCTCCTTTTAAATCACATATTTCCGTTGGTGATCAGGTGAAGAAGGGTGACCTTTTGATGGAGGCTGACCTGGAGCAGATTAAGGCAGCAGATCTTAATGTCATTACTCCGGTTTTAATTGGCAACACTGCTGATTATAGTGAGATAAAGATACTCAAAGAGGGGGATGTATCCGCCGGTGATGAGATTTTAAGTCTCGCGTAGATTTGAATATAATTATATAATAATAACGAACTTTATTGGAGTATCTCCAGTTTAGTATACATAATGTAAAGGAGGGGAAATTTATGAAATTTCTTCAAAAACTGGGTAAAGCTTTAATGCTTCCCGTAGCAGTACTTCCTATCTGTGGTATTCTCATGGGTATTGGATATTTTTTATGTCCTGCAACCATGCAGGGTGGTGACATCGAGGGAGTGCGTAATTTAATAGGTCTGTTTTTAGTTAAAGCAGGGGGCGCTTTGATTGACAACATGGCCATCCTTTTTGTAATCGGCGTTGGTGTCGGTATGTCGGAAAAGAACGACGGTACCGGCGGTATTGCAGCTTTAGCTTCATGGCTGATGATGACAACACTCCTGTCTACAGACTTTGTTACAAAAATCATGCCATCTATCGCTGACAGCGCTACAAAGACACTTGCATTCGACAAGATTGCAAACCCATTTATCGGTATCTTAGCCGGTGTTATTGGTTCTTTGTGTTACAACAGATTTAAGGATACAAAGCTTCCTGACTGGCTGTCATTCTTCAGCGGCAAGCGTTGCGTAGCAATTATCGCAGGTGTTGTTTCAATCCTTGTATCTGTAGTATTACTGTTTGTATGGCCATTACTTTTCGGTGCTCTTGTAGCTATCGGTAAAGCAATCGTTGGTTTTGACGTAGTCGGCGCAGGTATCTATGCATTCCTGAATCGTCTGTTAATTCCTACAGGATTACACCACGCATTAAACAACGTATTCTGGTTCGATACTATCGGACTTGGAGACCTCTCTCATTTCTGGGCAGGCGAGACATCAAAGGATGTTTCATGGAGCCTCGGAATGTACATGTCAGGTTTCTTCCCATGTATGATGTTTGGTATTCCTGGTGCAGCACTTGCCATGGTTAAGTGTGCAAAGCCTGCTAAGAAAAAGGCTGCCATCGGTATCCTTGCTTCTGCAGCTATCTGTGCATTCATCTGTGGTGTTACAGAGCCTTTCGAGTTTGCATTTATGTTCCTTGCTCCTGTTCTCTATGTGATTTATGCTTTACTTTATGGTATTTTCACAATGATTACAGTAGCTCTTGGATTTAGAGCAGGCTTCTCATTCTCAGCCGGCGCGATGGATTTATTATTCTCATCTTCACTTCCGGCTGCAGCAAGGACATGGCTCATCATTCCTCTTGGAATCGCAGCTTTTATCGTATTCTACATTGTATTCTATTTCGCTATCAAGAAATGGGATCTTAAGACCCCTGGTAGAGAGGACGATGATGTCGAGGCAGAGAAGAAGGCAGTGCTTTCTAACAATGACTACACAGCAGTTGCAAAGACTATTCTTGAGGGCTGCGGTGGCAAAGACAATATTGCAAGCATTGACAACTGCATCACAAGACTCAGACTTGAGGTTAAGGATATCACTCAGGTTGATGACAAGAAGATTAAATCTGCAGGTGTTGCAGGCGTTATGAAGCCTGGCAAGAATTCTGTTCAGGTTATTATCGGAACCAAGGTTCAGTTTGTTGCGGATGAGTTTTCTAAGCTTTGCGAGTAGATTTGGTCTGCAATATAGCAGTGTTGATTCACATTAGGTGATTCAAATAATTTCATAATACATGATTAAAAGCCACACCGGGTGTTATGCCTGGGGTGGCTTTTTTAGTTGGTTCGGGCCGTAAGCTCCGCCCGGTCGTGGTGCACACGGACTCTCGTTTTCGCTACGCTGCGCTGTTAAGATACTGTACGGATTATGCTTTTGGGTTTTCAATGCTCGACGAAACCGGCTTTTATGCGCCGTCCGTGGCGCATAACGCCTTCCCCAGCCGTCCATGGCTGCGGATTTCTGTGCTTCACGGGCATAATCCTACAGTATCTAAACAGCTTCGCTATGCGCTCTCACGAGAATCCGTGTGCACCCGCCAGGCGGGGCTTACGGCCCTTACGCTGTGGTGGTAATCCACCTAGGAGAGCGTCGCTGGTCATACTGTTAGGTGTGAACAGTAACTTCAAAAATATTTGTGGAAACTTTAAAAGTGCTATTGCATAAAAGTTTTCATTATGGCATAATATTACAGAATTGCGGCGGACGTCTGCGGACTATGCCTAAGGGAGTTGGATGCGTCCGGCTTCCTTTTTATTTTATAGAAAATATACATATAGGTTTTGATTGTGTGTATATTTACTAAAAAAGAAGTTCAAGAGTTGTTAGTATCATCGAGCAATCTTAAATGATAGTTTAATAAGCTGGTATTTATAAGGATTCGAGCATTTGCTCGAATCCTTTTTTTAGTTTACGCGACATAGGTGCGTACTACCGGGGGAAACTCACTAACATACCAAAATAGTGGGAAATATATAGCTTTACAGCAAGGGTTGAAAAACAAACAAACGTTTGCTATAATAAATGAAGCGAGGAAATAAAAGTATATTAGGTTTAGTAATTTAAGTATTCATTTAATTTATTGTGATTAGGGAAAATCCAATATCAATCGATTGATAGAAAGAGTGATTTTATATGAACATATGGCTAAAGTTAAGGAAAACAGCTGCAATTACACTATGTGAATTACTTGCAATTGCTACAATTTTTACAGGCTGTGCCTCCACTGATTTATCCGGCACTGAAGGTGCCGGGCATGTCGCAGTAGCTGAAGTGGCAGGTGAGGATTCTTCCGGTGCTTTAGGCAGCAAGGATAAAGTGGATGGGCCACAGGAGGATCTTGTAAACAACAATTCTTACGTTTCCCTTGATGCGATTCCTGCATATGATGGCAAGGCATACGTGGCTGTCAACAATAATGAGCCTTTTTTTACGGACAGCGATATGATTACCACTGCTTTTGAAAATTACAGTGATTTGGATTCACTTGGCAGATGCGGTGTGGCTTATGCCAATATCTGCAAGGATATCATGCCGACTGAGGAGCGTGGCAAGATAGGCATGATAAAGCCATCAGGCTGGCATACGGTGAAGTATGATGTGATAAAGGATAGATATTTATATAATCGCTGTCATCTTATTGGCTATCAGCTTGCCGGGGAGAATGCCAATCCGAAGAATCTTATTACCGGCACGAGATACCTGAATGTAGAGGGGATGCTGCCGTTTGAGAATCTGGTAGCGGATTATGTAAACAATACAGGAAATCATGTACTCTACAGAGTGACTCCGATGTTCTCGGGCAGCAATCTAGTTGCAAATGGCGTTCTCATAGAGGCAAAGTCGGTTGAGGATAACGGTGGCGGCATACTTTTTAATGTCTATTGCTATAATGTGCAGCCGGGCATCGGAATAAACTATGAGAATGGTGACAGCTGGCTGGAAGGCACCACTCCGCAGCAGAGTGCTCAGACGGATACACCGCAGAATGAAGGCTCGCAGAGCAGCGCTGGAAGCGGGGCAGGAGAATCCGGCTCTTCAGGCAGTACAACAGGAAGTGCATCATCAGGCTCAGACAGTTCAGCAACAGAAAATAGCGCTGCTGATTCCTCAAACAGCGAGACGATGGTTCATATCACTGCAACCGGCAAGAAATATCACCGTGCGGGCTGTCGGACTTTGAAAAAGAGTGACACAGAGGTAACGCTTGAAGAAGCAAAATCCATGGGCTTGTCTCCGTGCGGCATCTGCAATCCACCGCAGTAGAAGCACATTAGCATTTGCAATCTGCCACAGTAGATGTGCATTAGCATTTGTAATCCGCCGCAGTAGATGTGCGTTAGCATCTGCAATCCACCACAGTAGATACACATTAGCATCTGAAATTTTCCACAGTAGACGAACATTAGCATTTGTAACCTTTCACCGCAGATGCTTGTTATCTTTGCCGTACAATCAAGTTTATTGAAGTAACTTGGAAGAAACCGTGCAAATGAAAATATTGTCACAGAGTAAGGGCTGCAAGCCACGGCACCGCTAAGGCGCACGCATATGCATTTGATTGAGCGAATAGCGAAGCCGCTTAGATACTGTAGGATTATGCACATGAAGCACAGAAATGACTTGCCATGGAGGGCAAGTCAAGGAGAACCGCGCCATGGAAGGCGCGTTTCGACGGTTTCGTCAAGCATAGAAGAATAAAAAGCATAATCCGTACAGTATCTTAGCGGCAAAGCGTAGCGAAAGCAAATACATATGCGTGCGCCTTAGCGGTGCCGTGGCTTACAGTCCGTCCTGTAGTACATCCTATAGCACATACAGCAAAATCCCCTGTAACCCTTGACGATTGCAAAACCGAAAAGTATAATAGAATAGCTAATGAATTCAATATTTTAATATAGATGGAGGAAACCAAATGGCACTGAGCAAAAAGCCGGTCAACGGCATGAAGGATATACTACCTGCAGAGATGGAAATCCGTGATTATGTGACAAGTGTGATCAAGGATACATATAGAAGCTTCGGATTTACACCGATAGAGACACCATGCATGGAGAATATAGCGAATCTCACAAGCAAGCAGGGCGGAGAAAATGAGAAGCTGATCTTCAAGGTAATGAAGAGAGGCGAGAAGCTGAATCTGGAGACAGCAAAGGAAGAATCGGATGTAGTAGACTTTGGAATGCGCTACGACCTTACAGTGCCACTTTCAAGATATTATTCAAACAATGCCAACAACCTGCCATCGCCGTTTAAGGCACTTCAGATGGGCAATGTGTGGAGAGCAGACAGACCTCAGAGAGGCCGCTACAGACAGTTTACACAGTGTGATATAGATATACTCGGAGAGCCAAGCAATCTGGCAGAGATAGAGCTGATTACAGCAACCACTACCACAATCGGCAGGCTCGGCTTCGAGAACTTTGAGATAAGAATCAACGAGAGAAGAATCCTAAAGGCAATGGCTGCTTACAGTGGTTTCGCTGAGGAGGACTACGACAGCGTATTTATCACTCTCGATAAGATGGACAAGATAGGAGTGGAAGGCGTTGCAAGTGAGCTTGCACAGGATGGCTACCCACAGGAAAATATTGACAAATATCTTGATTTGTTCAAGCTTTTGGAGCAGACAAGGGATGTGACTGAGGGTGTAAAAATACTTTCAGAAAAGCTCGGTGAATATTTAGACGAAGAAGTGGTTACAAATATGACAGAGATAGCTACGGCTGTCAATGCCACAAAGGGAGCAAAGTTTGAGCTCGTATTTGACCCTACACTTGTTCGTGGAATGAGCTACTACACAGGAACTATTTTTGAGATATCAATGCCTGAGCTTGGCGCAGCCTGTGGCGGTGGCGGACGATATGACAAGATGATTGGAAAGTTCACCGGAAATGATGTACCGGCCTGTGGTTTTTCAATCGGTTTTGAGAGAATTATCCTGCTTCTCATGGAGAGCGGCTTCAAGATTCCTGAGAGTCCAAAGAAGGTGGCTTATCTGGTTGAGAAGAAATATCCGGCAGACAAGCTTGTTGATGTCATGAACCAGGCAAAAGACGCAAGAGCAAACGGACAGCAGGTGCTTGTTGTGCGCATGAACAAGAATAAGAAATTCCAGAAGGAGCAGCTTATGAAAGAGGGCTACGAGGAGTTTGTTGAGTTTTTTAACAGATAGGAATCTGATAAGCAGCAGTTTAGCTGTGTAGCAGTGGTACTAAACAGTTATTAGAATAAATATATAGTAGAAATATAAGGAGTATAAAATGGCAGAATCAATGCAGGGCTTACATAGAAGCCATAGATGTACAGAGGTATCAAATGCCAATATCGGTGAGAAGGTCACCGTGATGGGCTGGGTACAGAAGAGAAGAAATTTAGGAAGTCTCATTTTCGTAGATTTAAGAGACAGAAGCGGAATACTTCAGATAGTATTCGGTGAGGAAAATGTAGGTGCAGAGGGCTTTGAAAAGGCAGGCACCTTAAGAAGTGAGTTCGTCATCGCAGTTGAGGGAACTGTCCAGAAGAGAACAGCCGCTGTCAATGAGAACTTAAAGACAGGTGATATCGAGGTTATCGCTACATCAATCAGAGTGCTTTCAGAGGCACAGACACCTCCGTTCCAGATTGAGGAGAATTCAAAGACCAGCGAGGACATCAGACTTAAATACCGTTATCTTGATCTTCGCCGCCCTGATATCCAGAGAAATCTCATGCTCAGAAGCAATGTGCTTCGCGTGATGCGTGACTTTATGGCAAACGAGGGCTTTTTGGAGATAGAGACACCAATCCTTTGCAAGTCTACACCGGAGGGAGCAAGAGATTATCTCGTGCCAAGCCGTATACACCACGGACATTTTTATGCGCTTCCACAGTCACCACAGCTCTTTAAGCAGCTTCTGATGGCTTCAGGCTATGACAGATATTTCCAGATTGCACGATGCTTCCGTGATGAGGATCTGCGTGCAGACAGACAGCCTGAGTTTACACAGGCCGATATGGAGCTTTCATTCGTAGATATCGATGATGTAATCGAGGTAAATGAGAGACTGTTAAAGCACCTTTTTAAAGAGGTCATAAATGTGGATGTTGAGATTCCGTTTAAGCGTATGCCTTGGCAGGAGGCTATGGACAGATTTGGTTCTGACAAGCCTGATACACGCTTTGGTATGGAGCTTTGCGATGTTTCGGAAGTGGTAAAGGACTGTGGTTTTGGAGTATTCACAGGAGCTCTTGAAAATGGTGGCTCTGTCCGCGGTATCAATGTAGAGGGACAGGCAAAGATGCCTCGTAAGAAGATTGACAAGCTTGTAGAGCACGCAAAGGGCTGTGGAGCAAAGGGACTTGCTTATCTGTGCATCAATGAGGATGGCACATACAAGTCATCATTTGCCAAGTTTATGACAGAAGCTGAGCTTGATGCACTTGTTGCAAAGATGAACGGAAAGCCGGGAGATTTACTCCTTTTCGCAGCAGACAAGAATAAAATCGTATGGAATGTACTTGGAGCGCTTCGTCTCATGCTTGGAGCTGAGCTTGGCCTGATTGATGAGAACAAGTACAATTTCCTCTGGGTAACTGAGTTCCCACTCCTTGAGTGGTCTGATGAGGAAAACAGATTTATGGCAATGCATCATCCATTCACTATGCCTATGGAGGAGGATTGGGACAAGATAGACTCAGATCCGGGCGCAGTTCGTGCAAAGGCATATGATATCGTACTCAATGGTACAGAGCTTGGTGGAGGCTCAGTGCGTATCCATCAGGATGACATTCAGGAGAAGATGTTTGAGGTGCTTGGCTTCACAAAGGAGCGTGCACATGAGCAGTTTGGATTCCTGCTTGATGCATTCTCATATGGTGTACCGCCACACGCAGGACTTGCCTTCGGTGTTGACCGTATCTGCATGCATATGCTGCATACAGACAATATCAAGGAGGTTATTGCATTCCCTAAGGTAAAGGACGCTTCGGACCTCATGTCAGAGGCACCCGGAACTGTAGATCCAAAGCAGCTTGAGGAGCTTGGAATAGCTGTAGCTGCAGAGGAAGATGAGGAATAACACTATAATATGAATTTGAAAAAAAATATTTTCAATGCGATTACCATAATACTGCTCGCCGCACTTATTGCGGGGGCAGTATTGCTTAATAACAGGATAAAAAAGCTCGAGACACAGATGTCATACACCTCAGACAACACATCGGTGATACTTTCTGATGTGCAGACCATGCAGGATGATATCAAGTCCACTCTTGAGGAGGAGGCCAGCCTCATAACAGACTGGGATATTTCCTTAAAAAGTGCAGATTTTACCGATATGACATACACAGTCTCTGTCTCGGTGGTGCCAAAGGAGTACACAGAGGATACAAAAACCAGTGTATTTTTCGGTACAAACGAGATACCGCTCGAGCTAAACGGCATCAAGTATACGGGTGAGGCCACCCTTCCACTGTCTGAGGACTATGCAGGCAATGTGACATTTCTGTTTGTTGACGGAAATAAGAGAAGCACAGAGGTGCTCGATGAGTTTAAAGGTGTGACATCAGTGTTCAAAAATGTAGCATCCGGCATACTTGCCAATAAACCAACCTTTGACAATGGCAGCATAAAGCTTGGCACAGATGTAGATGTAGCGGTCATGGGAAATGATTACTTTGACTTTAACAGTGTGCAGCTCGTAGTTGCAAGCTCAGATACAGAGCTAAAGACATACGATATCCGACAGCTGTTGGCAGAAAACGGCACAGACAGTGCAGACTCTGCAGACACAGACTCCATCACATCCGCCTTAAGCCGGAAGGATGATGCCAAAAAAGATGGCTCAAAGAATGACACGGAAAATGATACCTCTGATGCCTCAAAAGAGGACGACGGTAAGCTCCATAGCCTCGAAGGCACAGTCAAAATCGAAGACTTAATCCCTGTCACAGCCGCAAGCAATATCAAAATATATGTCAAAGCAGTATCGGCACAGGGCTACACCTTCACATATGACCTGTTCGATGGTATCGTAAATCAGGACATCACAGACTTTGAAACTACAGCCGACATATCCGGCGGCGACTACACAGTAACCGACCCGGCCGGCAGCAAATATGAACCGTAAATATGATATAAGCGTAATTATTTAAAATCAGTTTTTCTTGTGTTTTCAAGGCGGCTCAGAATATTTATAAACAATATATAACTATTAAATAAGCTCATTTCGCATAAGTGAAATGAGCTTTAAATTTTAAGAAGAAAAAAAGTGCCGGACAAAATTTCACGCCAGTGAAATAAGTCCGGCACTGCCAGAATGCAAGGTAGCAAAGCACCTCGCTCGTAAACCTGAATTAGCCGGAGCGTACACGGTGTGTTCCGAAGAAAAATGTGAACTGCCGCGGAGTTCCATAAAAGTAAAAAAGAAAAAAAATAAGTAAATAAAA
>ENA-OQJW01000102-OQJW01000102.1-human-gut-metagenome-genome-assembly--contig:-NODE-102-length-14991-cov-3.015945_pt1 | contig 14991 bp, 15 predicted proteins | sample MGYA00242619_ERZ504786 | MGnify/ENA primary metagenome ERZ504786 (study PRJEB26092, sample SAMD00036357) | human gut metagenome | host: Homo sapiens | study: EMG produced TPA metagenomics assembly of... | reverse complement strand
GTTCATGGAATGACTGGTTATTATTGTTTTCTCCATCAGATGAGCTCATGGCTACAAGAGAGTTCTTTGCAATAATAAGCTCAGACACCTGATTCATAAGCATATCAAGCTTTTCGATATCTACTCTGACTGTTCGGCTTGTAGTAGCTTTTTTATGAGAAACAGCCTGCTTTTGAGAGTTATTTGCAGTTTTTGGCTTTGAAGATTCTGTCTTTGCAGCAGGAGTCTTTTCCTCTTTTTCTTCCTTATCTGCCTTTTTTGTCTCTTCAGAAGCCTGTGCTGTCTGCTCTGCTTCACCCTCCAGGTGAAACTCGGTGATTTCTTTTCCCTCAACCTTATCAATCTCAGATACGTTGGAAGCTGCATGCTCCAATTTATCAAAGCCCTCGCCTGATGCAACATAAAAGCTGAATGACAAATCAAACTTCTCATCCTCAATATCCTGTGAGCTTGGTCTGTAAACCAGAATCTGTCCCAGCTCCTCAACTGCCTTGAAAACAAGGAAAGCTCTTGCTGCTTTGAGCAGACAGTCGCTTGCTACGGTAACTGTCATGCCGTATATTTTAAGGCCTGCTGAAATTGCCTCGTCAATTAATTTTTTCTCGTTGTCTGTCAGTTCAATTGTATCAAGTGCACTGTCAGATGCATCTGATGAATCCTTTGTTTCAGCTTCAGCAGCCTTTTCTTGAGGCTCAGCCTGTTTGCTTACAGTCTGTCCGTTTGCTTTTGCAATAAAATCGTTGAGTTCCTTTATGATAACCTCATTATCATCAGTACCCTCATCAGATGTGGATTTAATATTTTCAACATAGCTGTCTATAGCGTCAAGGCACTTAAAGAGCAGATCAATCATTGAGCTGTCAACTTTAATTTTATCGCTTCTGACCTCCTGAAATACATTTTCCATATCATGTGTAAGGTGCTGCATGCGCTTAAAGCCCATTGTACCTGCCATACCCTTTAAGGAGTGGGCAGCACGGAAAATCTCATTTATAGTGTCTTTGTTTTCCGGCTCCTGCTCAAGAGTCATGATACAGTCAGACAATGTCTGAATATGCTCCGAACTTTCATCAATAAAAATATCTAGATACTGGCTAACATCCATTTTATTTTACCCCACATTTTTTGTGATTGCTTTGGCAACATCTGATAGTGTAACGACTTCATCAACCACACCTGCCTCATAGATGGCTCTTGGCATGCCATACACAACACTTGATTTCTCGTCCTGTGCAATGACATAGATAGGCTTTGATTTGCCAAGTGAAAGAATGCCATTCGTGCCGTCTGCCCCCATACCTGTGAGTACCACACATACAACCTCATCATAATTAGAGGATGTCAGTGAATCAAACATGATATTGGCACAAGGCTTGAGTCCGCTGATAGGTGGCATATCATTAAATGATATAACATGTGAAGCGCCTGATTTCTTTATAGCTATATGTGTACCGCCCGGAGCTATATACACTACTCCGTTTTTAAGCACCTCACCGTTTGAAGCCTCCTTCACCTGAACCTGACTTAGCTCATTAAGGCGCTCAGCCATGCTCTTTGTAAAGCCGGCAGGCATATGCTGTACTAAAACAACCGGTGCCAAAAGTTCAGCCGGAAGAAACGGTATTACACTTTGCAGTGCCTTTGGACCACCTGTAGATGATGCAATTGCTACTATTTTATTGCTGCCTGCTGCCTTGTGTTTGTTTACAATAGCACCGGCTTTCTTCTCAACAACTGTGAGATTGCGTGAAGCACTATGAGCAGGTGTGATTCTAACGGCTGCATACACAACCCTGAGCAGAGTTTCCTTAAACTGGTTTCCCTTTGCCTCTATGATATTGTTTGGTTTTGTGACGAAATCAAAGGCACCAAGCTCTAAAGATTTGATAGCTTCATCTGCTCCCTCTATGGTTAGAGTGCTTACCACCACAACAGGTGTTTTTATGCTCTCCTTCTGCAGATGTGAAAGCACCTCAAGACCATTCATCCTCGGCATATTTATATCAAGAATAACAGCATCGTACTTTTGTGTACGGAGCTTTTCAAGTGCTTCCAGTCCATCCTTACATGTATCAGTTGCCTGTAATTTATTGTCTGAATTGATTATATCACACTCAACCCTTCTCAGTAGTGCAGAATCATCAACTATTAAAATGTTAGATTTCATATTATTACTCCATTTCTCTTCGTCTTATGCGTCTTTCTTCTTCAAACACAAATCTGACTATTTTCTCCCGTTCTGTCATGCGGTCGAAAATAAACTTTGAACGTGCAAAATATCTGTCTGCATAGTCCAAAGACTGAGTACAGTTTATTACCTTACAAACTATATTGAATTGTTGTGTACACTCCTCAAGTGCTAAAGAAAACTGAGCCATAAAATATGTACCTTCTTCAAGAGGTGTGCTTAGAGAAAATCTGATGCCTCCTCCACTTATATCAAGGATAACCGATTTGACAGTATTCATATTTTTGCTGTTGATTGCATGATTCTTATACATCTTTTTGCAAAACTCAAGCTCACTCTCAGCTTTATCATCGTATCTGACTTCAATAAAAATCCATGTCTATAGTACATGGAAGTCTAGAAAAACTGACGTCTTTGTATCTTTTCCAGATTATTTATAAGCTCTATAGCAAGAAAATACATATTTTCTTTACGATAACGCTGTCTGACTATAGCAGAGTCTTTTAGTATAGTTTTGTTTTTTGTGTATATTATAAAGTCAAATTGCGTGCCAAGCTGAAATAAAACCACTCTGCCACTGTCAACAGGCATAGTTATTTCCCACATGCTGTCTGTTAGCTTGTCAGAAAAGCTGCTCTTATATGATGTGCTGTTATCGGATAAACCGGATGCAAAGATATCAATTTTGTCACCCGGAAAAATCAAACTTGTATATTCCATATGTCTTCCTCTTAAATTAACTATTGCTTTCTGTTAAAAAAATTTGAAAAAACATGTGAGATTGTTCTTTTCTCATCCAAAGCAGCAGATTCATTATCCAAAAGTCTTTTTGCAATTTCTTCAAATGACCGTGCAGCCTTTGAGGTCGGATCATAAATTGAAAGTATCTTCTGCTGCCTGACAGCCTTTTCAACCATTGCATCAGACGGCACATATCCCAGATACTCAAGACTTCCGTTTAAGAACTGCATAACAACGGAATTAATCTTGTTGAACACTATACTGCCATCCTCTTTTGACGCAGCCCTGTTGGATATAACGCGTATGCATACTTTTGACGGATCGAAATCAGGTCTCTTATACAGTGCTTTAAGCAATGAATATGAATCGGTGATTGAGGTAGGCTCCGGGGTTGTAACCAACACAATTTCGTTGCTGGCCGCAACAAATTCCATGACCTGTTCAGACACTCCTGCACCGGTATCAATTATGATAAAATCATACATACTGTTCAACTCATTTATTGCAGAGACAATGAAATGAATCTGTTTGTGGTTTAGATTATTAAGCCCTACAACACTTGAGCCGGCTGAAATAAAATCAATGCCCAAAGGTCCGTTTGAGATGATGCTCTTTATAGTCTGGTTTTCATATATTACATCAGCAAGAGTATACTTAGGAATAACACCAAACATCACTTCGACATTGGCAAGACCGAAATCAGCATCAAAAATAATTACTCTCTTTCCGAGTCTGCTGAGCCAGACTGCCAGATTGACAGAGGTATTGGATTTGCCTACACCACCCTTGCCGCTTGTAATGGTAATAACACGGGCCGGTTCTATATAATTTTGATTACGCTGCTTAATAACATTTCTAAGCTGCTGTGCCTGGTCCATTATTGTCTGCCTCCGAGTAATTGTTTGACAATCTTTTGTGTATCAAATACCTCTATATCATCCGGAACGTTTTGTCCATTCGTGACATATGATATACCGGCATCAGAGTATAGCTTTATATTTAACAGATTGCCATATGATGAGGTTTCATCAAGCTTTGTAAATATCAGCTTGTAATCGTCAATATCCTTATAGGAATCAATTATAGATATAAGATCCCTGTACTTGGTTGTAGCACTTAAGACGAGATATACCGACTTCTCATATTCAGGTGATAGACCTGCAAGAAGTGCTCTCATATCATTCCGCTGTGTCTCGTTCTTGTGTGAAAAACCCGCTGTATCAACAAAAATCACATCTGCCTGCTCATATTCAGCCACCGCACTATTTAACTCTGTGGCAGTATAAATGACAGACAAAGGTGTATCCAGAATATTTGCAAATGTACGTAACTGGTCTGTTGCAGCTATTCTGTATGTATCAGCAGTGATAAATGCGATATTTTTATTATAATTAACCTTGAATTTTGAAGCAATTTTAGCAATTGTGGTTGTCTTGCCAACGCCTGTCGGTCCGACAAAGAAAACAACTCTTGGTTTTTTGCCGTTTACCTTTATAGTTTCAGGCTGACCAAATCTTAAAATGAGTTTCTGGTATACATTTGATAAAATCACATCGAGACTGTTACCGGGACGTAGGAATTTCTCGATTTCATCAAGAATCTGGTTGATATATTTCTCATCCACCTCATTATCCAGCAGTGTCTTGTATAAAATGCGGACAAATTTAAGCTCCTGTGCACTTTGAGGCTTTGAAGGCTCCTTATTTTGAGGTTTATCAAATGTGCTTTCCATCATTTTGGCAATGGAATCAAGCTCCTTGATTTCCTGTTCAATATCGCTGGTCTGTTCAGCCGCCTTTGGGGCTGCCGGTGCAGGTGTAGGTTTTAAGGTCTCAGATGCAGATTTTGGGGCGAATGAAGGCATCTTTATTTCTTCATCTGCCTTGTAATCAATTTTACCCGGGAGTGTAGTCCTTGCAAGCTGCGAGGTCGTTATTGTCTGTGTCTGTTTTTTTTCATCCATAGCCGCAGTCACCTCATATGTTGAGCTTTTGAATATACCAAATAATCCCTTTGGCTTAATCTCCTTGATATTCATAATCACAGCATTTGGACCAAAGGCCTGCTTTGCACATTCAATTGCTTCTTCTTTTGTTTTTCCAGTGAATTTGTTAATAGTCATTTATGCAGTCACCATTCCTACCGACTGAAGCTCAACATTTGATTCAACCTCATTGTAGGATAACACAATGAGATCCTTGAAATAATCCTCAGTCATTTTCTTAAAGTACATTCTAACAATTGGAGATGTAATAATAATAGCACTCTTTCCCAAACTTTCCAACTTACCAATTTCTGTTTCAACAGATTTGATAATAGCCTTTATCCTGTCAGGATCAAGAGAAAGGTAAGATCCCTGCTCTGTCTGTTTAACAGATGACATAATTTCCTGCTCCACAGCAGGGTCAAGTGTGATGACACTTGTGGTCTCATTTGCAGGAAAATACTTACTTGATATAGCTCTCTTTAAGCCCTGGCGCACGTATTCCGTAAGTACATCTGTATCCCTGGTGGTCTGTGCGTGATCGGCAAGCGTCTCAAAAATTGTAAGCAGATCCCTAATAGAAATTCCCTCGCTCAAAAGATTCTGAAGCACCTTCTGAATCTCACCAAGACCAAGCAGCTTTGGTATGAGTTCGTCCACAATGACAGGATTTGATTCCTTGAGATTGTTGACCAGATTCTGTACATCCTGTCTGGTGAGAAGCTCTGCAATATGAGATCTGATAACCTCAGTCAGATGAGTAGCTATAATCGATGGCGGATCTACAACTGTATATCCAAGACTCTCAGCACGCTCTCTTTGGCTTTCCGTAATCCATATGGCCGGAAGATGGAATGAAGGCTCAAATGTAGGAATACCTGTTATCTCCTCCTCCACATAGCCCGGATTCATAGCCATGTAGTGATCAAAAAGTATCTCACCTTCTGTTACCTGTATGCCCTTTATCTTGATGATATACTGATTAGGATTAAGCTGTATATTATCCCTTAATCGTATGATAGGTACGACAGTTCCAAGCTCTAAAGCAATCTGTCGCCTTATCATTACAACTCGGTCAAGCAGATCCCCTCCCTGATTTACATCTGCAAGAGGAATGATACCATAGCCAAACTCAAGCTCAATAGGGTCAACCTGCAGCAGTGAAACGACATTTTCGGGTTTTCGTATTTCCTCGGCATCGCTTTCAGCCTGTGCTGTCTCATCCTCTATGCTCTCAATACCGGCTTTTTTATCCAGATTTTTACCTGTTACAAAAAAAGCCACCGCAAGCCCAATAAAGAGCCACCACTCATTGCGAAGAGGTGTGAGTATACCTAAAACCACAAGTACAATTGATACAATATAAAGCACCTTGGCTGTGCCAAAGAGCTGGCCTAAAAGCTCTCCTGAAAAATCATTCTCATTGGAGCCTTTTGTGACAAGAATACCGGTTGAAAGAGATATAAGTAAAGACGGTATCTGTGAAACAAGTCCGTCTCCGATTGTGAGCAGGCCAAACTTCTGTATGGCCTCATTTGCATCAAGCCCCTGGAACATAACACCCATTATGGTGCCTCCAACCAGGTTGATAAGTGTAATAATAATACCGGCTGCTGCATCTCCCTTTACGTACTTTGTAGCACCATCCATAGCTCCGTAGAAGCTTGACTCCTTCTGGATTTTATCACGGCGAGCCTTGGCTTCCTTGTCAGTGATGGCTCCTGTGTTTAAGTCGGCATCAATAGCCATCTGTTTGCCGGGCATAGCATCGAGCGTGAATCGTGCAGTTACCTCAGCAACACGCTCAGATCCCTTGTTGATAACAACAAACTGGATGATAATGAGCACTATAAAAACGATTGCACCGATGACTAAATTACCTCCACCGACGAATTGACCAAACACATTTACAACCACACCCGGGTTTCCGGTTGATAAAATAAGCCTGGTAGATGAGACATTAAGTGAAATCCTGAATATAGTCGTAAAAAGTAAGAGTGTCGGGAAAAATGACATATCAAGCACTTCTTTTACAAAAAGCACCTTAAAAAGAATGATGAGTGCTATTGAAAGGTTGAATGCAAGCATAACATCTAACAGGAAGGATGGAATAGGTATGATAAAAAACAAAATAGCACATAACAGATATAATCCAACACCTAAATCTGTCTTTTTTAACATATTCTATTCCTCCTTTCCGTTAAATCACGGACTGCATATATAAAGTCCGTATTTATCTTTTTGTTTTATAATAATAAATTAATCTAATTATTTTCCTTGTAAATCATGGCAAGTATTTCCGCAACTGACCGATAAAGCTCAGGCGGTATCTCAGCTCCAAGATCCACATTGTGAAAGAGCATTCGTGCAAGAGGTTTATTCTCGACTATATGGATATTATTGTCTCTTGCTATTTCCTTTATTTTCTGCGCCACATAATCCTGACCCTTTGCGACCACTACCGGAGCATCATTTTTTTGTAGCATCGTACTTTACTGCAACAGCAAAGTGAGTAGGGTTGGTGATGACAACATCAGCCTTTGGTCACATCCTGCATCATCCTTCGCTGTGAAGCCTCCTGCATACGTTTACGCTGCTGACCCTTAATGGCCGGATCTCCCTCTGTATTTTTAAACTTCATCCTTGACCTCCTGTTTGGTCATCTTCATATCATTGTTAAACTTGTGCTTATTGTAAGCAAAGTCAGCAATACCGACTATCATATAGACAATACTGATCTTAAGACCGGTATTTATGATGATATCACCAATCAGTACTATTGCCTGTTTGAGCGGAAGCTCATAGAGTATAAATATATCATTCTGATGTGATTTAACAGAGGAATAAGCCACATACATAATGATTCCTACCTTTAGTACAGACTTAAGAAGCTCAAAGATGGAGTCCTTTGACAGTATCCTCTTAAATCCGTTTATGGGATTAAACTTGCTAAGCTTTGGAGCCATAGGCTTAGTGGATATTTTAAATCCAACCTGGATGATACTCACGAGAATCGTGATTACAACTCCGAAAGACAAAAAACGGCAGCACAGTCAAGTAAAAACTGAAGTATTACATTATTTAAATAATGCGTGACCGAAACAGATGAAATCTGCTCCTGTGACTCCTTTAAAAAGTCAGGCATTTTTTTATATACAGTAGAAAACAATCCAATCAGATTGCCCCCTACAAAGGATATAAATATCTTTAATACTAAAAACAGCACTATAAGATCAAAGGCAGCTGTAAGCTCCTTGCTTTTTGCTACCTTGCCCGCTTCCCTGGCATCCTTTAACTTCTTTTCAGTTGCCGGCTCTGTTTTCTCGCCGCCCTCGCCATCCTGTGCAAACCATTGCAGATTGTAGCACAACACTGTATGCAATTTGGAAAATTCATCTAAACTGTCAGTACATTCCATCAATTATCGAAACCACCATAGTCTTAATTTCTGTAATAATAAAATTAGCAATGTTCGGAATTAGATATACTATCAAAAATAATACAATAAATCCTGCTATAATTTTTAACTGGATACCTACAGAGAACATATTCATCTGAGGCGCAACCTTTGCCATGATTCCCAGTATACAGTTCATTATCATCATGCACGCAAAGACCGGAAGAAATATCCTGAAGCCTATTACAAACATATCGCCCATATACTTAGTCATGGTAGAGAGCATATTGTCAAATTGAAACTGTGCACCTCCAAGCGGTACAACTGAAAAGGAGTCACAAACTGCCCTTATAAGATATGTGTGCATATCAGATACAAGAAGCAGGACAAGAACTACGTAATAGTAGAAATTACCTGTAACTGTTGTCTCTGAATTCATCGATGGATTGAATTCTGTTGCCATGGACAGACCTATATCCATATCAATCAGATTTCCCGCAAAAATAACAATGGAATTACATATATTGGCCGCAAAACCTATGAGCAGTCCTGTAATTCCTTCTTTTACGACCAGTACAGCAAAACCTACTGCACTGACATAGGAAAGCTGTGGTCTTTCTATGATATTGTACATAAACAAAGCAACAAAGGCTGATAAGCCGGTCTTGACACGTGCCGGAACCGCATTATCTCCAAAAAACGGAGCTATGTACACAAATGATGCAATACGCACCAGAATCAGCAAAAAATATTCAAAATTTGCAATAGAAAAAGAATAATTAATCATATATCATCCTATCCCATGCTTATATAATAACTGAATTTGGACCACAAATCAGTCATAAATCCGGACATAGTGTCGAGCATCCATGAGCCACAGAGCATCATCACAAGAAAAATTGCAATTATTTTTGGCACAAATGTAAGTGTCTGCTCCTGAATTGACGTAACTGTCTGAAATATACTGACTATAAGTCCGACAATCAGCGAAATAAGCAAAAGCGGAGCTGATGTAATGATTGTAGTATAAATTGCCTCTCTGGCAATATCCAAAACAGCTTCCTGGGTAATCATATGTACACCTCCTAGTAAAACGTCTTGACCAGATTACCAATAACCAGATCCCAGCCATCCGCAAGGATAAACAAAAGTACCTTAAACGGCATCGAGATGGTTGTCGGTGGAAGCATCATCATACCCATTGACATTAGCACTGATGAAACAACCATATCTATTACTATAAACGGAATGTATATTAAAAAGCCTAATATAAAGGCTGTTCTAAGCTCACTAAGTATAAAGGCCGGAACAAGTGTTGTAAAAGGTACATCATCATAGTCATCGTACTCATCTCCTGAGATATCCACAAACAGCTTTATGTCCTTAGTCTGTGTCTGCCCATACATAAACTCCCTGAATGGTCCCTCAGCCTCCTTTATAGCCTCCTGCTGGGTGATTTTACCCTCATCAAGGGGCTTTATAGCCTTTTCGTTTACCTGTGAAAAAGTCGGCCACATAATAAAAAGTGTCAAAAACAAAGCCAAACCGACAAGGACCTGATTAGGTGGTGCTGTCTGGGTACCGATAGCTGTTCTGACAAAATGCAGTACGATAATAATTCTTGTAAAAGAAGTCAGCATGATGAGAATAGAAGGTGCTAAAGATAATACTGTAAGCACCAAAAACATCCTGACAGGTGTGGACAGAGAGCCTGACTCATTGTTGTAATATATGTTCAGACCATTTGTGCTGTCAGAGGTGGCATCGGCTAAATCCTTGTCACCACTGTCAAGACTTTTAACGTCATCCAAATCGTTTGTCACATCATTTGTACTGATATCACCAGATGGTGAGGGGCTCTGACTTGCATTTACACTGTCAGGATAAAATATGCATAATGAAATTGTTACCATAAGGACTGCAATTGCAAAAATAAATGATGCATTGCAATATACAGCCTTGAATTTCTTCATGAATCTATTCATGTCTGCTCCTGTTACTGTACTTTTCTTTCAATTTATCCATAATTGCTGAAAAGGATTCCGGATTCTGCATCATGCTTTGAGGATCCTTAAATGATAAATCCTTTAATTCCTCCTCCTTAAGCTCAGTGAGATAATTCACATCATCCTTTCCGATTGAAACAACGATATATTTTGTGCCTGCCTCAACAATACTGATCATCTTATTATTTCCGACGCTTATTGTTTCAATAATTCTAAGATTCTTATTAAAGCTTCGCCCCTTCTGGATACCCGCCATCCATCTGGTGGTAAAATATGTCAGGATAAGCACAAAAACAAAAATTATTAAAACTGTGATGAGCTGGACAAAGCTGTCCAGTGATGTTGCTGCTAATATCATTTTAATTCCTCTGCATAGTATTGATTAAATGTCAGCTGAAACTATTTTGTCTTTCCGGTGTTTATCTTTGAATTGACTATCTCAGTGATTCGTACACCAAAGCTTTCCTCAATTACAACAACCTCGCCCTTAGCTACATATTTACCATTTACAAGAATATCTATCGGTTCTCCTGCCAGCTTATTAAGCTCTATGATCTTGCCCGGACCGAAATCGAGTATTTCGGAAATGGATTTTTTGGTGCGTCCAAGCTCAACTGTCACTTCAAGAGGAACATCCATGATTAAATCAATGTTTTCAGGCTGGTAGACCTGATTTGGCATGGCTCCAAAAGGGGTGAATTGAGCGTTCTGTACATTAACCTGATTGCCTATCATATTTTGTGCCCCCATATTCTGGTTCATCATTCCCTGATTCATCATATTCTGACTATTCATATTCGAATTCATCATATTTTCGTTTATCATGCCCTGACTGTTTGCGGAAGCATTATTCATGCTGCCACTATCCTGTGGCTGTTGTATAGGCGCAGCCTGTGTGGCGGTGTTTGAACTTTGAGGAACATCCTCTGTCACACTTTGTGTATCAAGCTCCATATTCTGAGATACCCCCTTACACATTTCCTTTACAAATGCCGGTGGGTAAAGCTGCATTATCTCGCTGTCTACTAGATCCCCAATCTCCATATGGAAGGAAATCTTTACAAACTCTTCAGACAGGAAGCTGTCAATTTCACCCTCGTTTAAGGTGTTTTTTAAATCAACAACCTCTGCGATAGGAGGGCTGATATCGATAGTACGATTGAGCATAGACGAAAGAGATGTGGCGGAAGACCCATCATCTGGTTCATTGCCTCACTGATAGCACTAAGGTGCAGCTCTCCAATCTCACCATTTATATTCGTTCCATCTCCACCCATCATAAGGTCGGTTATAATTTTTACATCCTTTTCTTTGAGTACGAGAATATTGCTTCCATTTAACCCCTGTGTGTATCCGATTTTGATAAACACACACGGTTTTTCATACTCGTCAACAATTTTGTCCCAATTTGAAAAAGAAACAACAGGAGTAGAAATCTCTACTCTTCTATTTACAAGTGAAAACAGCGTGGTTGCAGCTGTTCCCATACTGATATTGGCAATCTCTCCAATCGCATCCTTTTCGGATTCTGTCAATATCTCATCGCTCGAATCCGCCGCATCGTTGTTATTTAACAATGCATTTATTTCCTCCTGCGATAAAACTCCATCCATGATTTATTGCTCCTCTCTGACTACTGATGTAATTCTTACCGCATATTTATCACCGGAAGAACCAGGTAGTGCAGTAAACTTTTTGATATTTCCTACATAAATGTCCAACTCATCATCCACATTGGTGTCAAGTCTTATTACATCACCCGGCACAAGCGTAGAAAAATCCTTTACTGATATAAGACTCTTGCCAAGTACCGCTTTGACCGGTATTTGTGATTTTTGAATAAGGCTTTCTATGGCATTTCTATAGTTGGTTTCATCATGATTTTGTATGTTAGAATACCAGTATCTGGTATTCAGCTTATCTATAACAGATTCAAGTGTGATATAAGGCAGACATATATTCATCAATCCCTCAACATCACCAATCTTTATATTCATAGTGATAATAGCTATCACCTCGCTGGGAGATATAATCTGAGCATACTGGGAATTGGTCTCAATTCGCTCTAAATGAGGGCTTATATCAAGTACATTCTGCCACGGCTCCTGGAGCAGATTAATGCATATAACTAAAATACGCTCAATAATCAAAAGCTCAATCTCTGAAAATTCTCTCGTCTTATCGAGAGAATCTCCCCTTCCGCCAAGCATACGGTCTACAATAGCATATCCAAGACCGGAAGCCATTTCAACTATTATATTCCCATGCAACGGCGCAAAGTTGACAATGCCAAGCAGCACCGGATTTGAAAGCGCATTTGTGAATTCTGAGTATGTAACTGCCTCCGAATTCATCACCTCTACCTGCACTGACTTTCGCAGATAAACGGGAAGGTTTGTTGTAAGAAGCCTTCCATAATGCTCAAATATTATTTCTAAGGGTCCTTAGATAGTTCCTTTGAAAACTTTAGATGGGCGGGCGAAATCATAGTCTTTCACCGTCTGTTCACTATTCTCTTTTATTTCATCTACATCAAGCTCGCCGCTGCTTAGGGCATTGAGCAGATTGTCTATCTCACTCTGAGATAAAACATCACCCATCTGTTAATCACCACCTGTATCCAAATTATTAAATATCTGCCTGTTTTAATACCGGCATAAGTATTTGTAAAGAAATCATCACTGGGTAAGCGAAGATACAATATTTACATCTACTATATAGTCTGCTCCGAATTTCTTCTGGAGAGTTTTGAGAATCTTATCATGAACAGCACTCTTATCGGTGTTGTACTGTTCCATTGTGTAATCGCCTATTATGTCTGTAATGTCTGCTAAGATAACATTTTTCTTGGCGGACAAATCCTCACCGTAGGTCTTATATCCGTCACTCTTTTTGTTGAGTGAAAGTGATATGCCACAAACAAGATAATGTGTATTGCCATCCTCAGATGGGGCAAAATTGAAGGTAAGTGTATCATCATCGGCTGTAAGTGCATAATCAACAATCTGATCCTGCGGCAGCTGTGAACCACTAGTTGCAGTGCCACTGTTTAAGTCTAGTGATATAGCCTCACACACCTGGTCTATCAGATTGTTTGCCTTTTTTGTCTCAGGTATAATTGTAAATATAAGCAGTGCTGTAAGCACAAGGTTTGCAAAACAAAGTGCTAAAATCAGTACTGAAATTAAATTCTTTTTCATATGCATTCCTTTCCGGATTAATTGGTATTGAACTCTGAATTGTAAGAATTATACACCTTAATCTCTACACGTCTGTTCCTGGCCCTTCCCTCTGGAGTAGAGTTGTCCGCAACCGGATCATAGTCTCCTCTTCCGGATGACTTTATATGGGCAGGGTTTAAGCTTGTATTGTCCCTGATGTAATTTGCAACGCTCAGTGCTCTGTACATAGAAAGCACATCATTACTCTCATACTTGGAACGTGATGAAACCGGAACATTGTCAGTATGCCCTTCAATCTCTATCAGATTATCCTGATATGCAGCTAAAATAGATGAAATCTTGTTCACTACCGGATATGCCTCTTCCATTACATCAGCCTTACCCGATTCAAACAACAGGGCTCCATTCAGACTCAATTGCACATACTGTGCATTGAAATCCACTTCCACAGCATCCTGTAAGCTAGTGTTTTCGAGCTGTTTTTCTATCTGCTCTGACATTTTTTCAGATTCAGAAAGCTCCATCTGCTCATACTGTTCTTCGGCATTCTTGTCATCACCCTCTGTGGTGCTTTCAGTTGTCGATTTGGAATTGGCCAGATCATTGTAATATTTATCCAAAAACTCAAGCTGGCTGACTCCTGCTCCAACAAGCCTGCCATCACCGATAGATGTGCTGCCTCCCGGCAAAACACTAACACTGCTTGTCAGTGATGCAATGACCAGCTGGAATTTCTCAGCGTCAACAGTTGACATAGAGAACAAGAGCACGAAAAAGCATAAAAGCAGGTTCATAAGATCCGAGAAGGTTGACTGCCACGCCGGTGCTCCCTTTGGCGGATCCTCAGGTCTCCTTTTCGCCACTATTCCTCACCTCCGCCTTCTGGTGAGAGAGCCTCTCTCTTGTCAGGTGAAAGGAAGGACTTGAGCTTTTCCTCAATAACTCGTGGGTTTTCACCCGCCTGAATGGAAAGCAGACCTTCTATGATAAGAGTCTTGAGAGTGAGCTCAAGCTCATTGTTAGCCTTAAGCTTGTTAGCAAATGGGGCGCAAAGCCAGTTGGCAATAAGCGAACCGTAGAATGTAGTAACAAGGGCAACCGCCATATTCGGACCTATTGTTGAAGAATCCTCAAGGTTTTTAAGCATATTGATAAGACCGATAAGTGTACCGATCATACCCCAGGCAGGACCCTGCTCTCCCCAGAATTCCCAGAAAGAAATTGTTTTCTTATGACGTTCCTCCATGCTTAGCATATCTGTTTCAAGAATGCCTCTCACAAGCTCTGCATCCGTACCGTCTACTACAAGCATAATACCCTTCTTTAAGAATTCATCGTCTATACTGCCGGCAGCTTCCTCGAGGGCTAAAAGTCCCTCCTTACGGCTGACATTTGACAGCTCTATTATTTTATTTATTGTCTCTCCAGGGTCTACGCTCTTTTCCTTAAAAGGAAGTGCAAATGACTTGATTCCGGCTATAAAGCCCGATAGC